>Ga0256827_10000696_pt1 | contig 21005 bp, 11 predicted proteins | sample CV84metaG_FD_185977 | JGI IMG/M metagenome (GOLD analysis project Ga0256827, IMG submission 185977) | Hydrothermal vent microbial communities from East Pacific Rise, Pacific Ocean - CV84 | ecosystem: Environmental > Aquatic > Marine > Hydrothermal vents | place: Pacific Ocean: East Pacific Rise... | reverse complement strand
TCTTGTCGTCCGACGATGTCTTCTTGTCGTCCGACGGTCTCTTCTTGTCGTCCGACGGTCTCTTCTTGTCGTCCGACGGTGTCTTCTTGTCGTCCGACGGTGTCTTCTTGTCGTCCGACGATGTCTTCTTGTCGTCCGACGCTCTCTTCTTGTTGTCCGACGCTCTTTAATTTCCGTTTGAGAGTTATTTAGTAGTTTTTCTGGAATAAATTAAGATTAAATTTGTAGGTCTGAGGGAATTACTCACAACAATTTAACAAATAAAATTTACTCAACCACAACCCTAACACCTTCACTATGGCTTGTAAATTCGGGAGCATACATACATTGAATTGTAGTAATTCCGTTAGAGAAATCGCCTTTATGAGCCACTCTTAACGGATATTCAAACACATAAGTTCCTTTTCGTAAATAATCCATAAAGAAGTTTGTTGAAGCATCTTTTGTAGTTTCGTAATAGCCCAAACCATCTTGCCATTTGTAGCGAGAAATTACATTAATTGGTTCAAATCCACTTGCACGCATATCTTTCATATGCACATATTCCATATTGCGATCAACACGTAACTCTATACGAACAATAATTTTATCGCCTACTTGTAATTTGTTTTTATCAATCGGCTCAATTATTTTTCCGCTCGAAGTTATTTTTTCGATATAAAGTTTTTTCTCTATATAAAGAGGGGTTTTGTGTTTTGTAATTTTATCTAAATTCTCAAAATACTGCCAATAAACAGCACCCCAAGCAACACCATCATCTTTTTTAGAGAGTGTAATTTTTCCCATATCCGATGTTATTTCGCTACCACTCCACGAAGTTTTAAAATATCCTGTTCCTGCCTCCACATCAACACCATCAATATTTTTTGGGTCAATTTTTTTGTTACCTAGTGTAATTTCTACAATTTTATTGCTTGCAAGCAAATCGCTACCTTTTAGCAATAGTGCATAAATTGCTTCGCTTGTTGCCTTGGTAGTTTTCCAATCTTGGGTTTGTTTTTGTTTTAGCAGCCAAATTTTTAAATTTTCAACCGCTTTGGTGTCATCAGCAACTTCATCAAAAAGTTCAATCATAAGTGCTTGTGTTTCAATTGGTGCTTGATACCAGAAATATCCTGCCGTATTATTTTTCCAATACATTCCCATTTCTTCGTTAGTAATCGACTTTTCTTTTATAGATTTTACAATATCTAATTCAACAGATTTATCACTCTCGCTTCGGCTCAATACTAAGGCAATCATAGCTTGCGAATACATACTTTTACTCAACCAATATTTTTTTGCCTGATTAAAGAAATAATCATATGCCTTTTGGTCTTGTTTGTCGATTGTTACATCTTTAAAGAAACTGCGAGCATATAAATATTGAATTTGCAAATTGCTGATATGCTCGTTTTTCAATTCTTTTTCGTTGTAATCTTGTTTTAGTTTTCGATAATCTTCTGATATTTTTTTATCTAAATACTTAACCGCATTCACAGTCATTCGCCAAGTGCTGTTATCGTTTCTAATATTTTTAACTTGCAGATGGTCAAGATGCCCCATACCCGAAACAATATGCTGAGTTATATAACGACTTTCTCGCATTCCTGAAAACCACGGCCAGCCACCGTTTGAAGTTTGCATTTGTTTCAGTTTTTTTAATGCACGTGCAAGTTCATTGCTCATTCTATTTAAATCGAAAAGCACACCAATTCTGTGTTTGCGTTCATTTTCGTTTTTTCCTTGCAGTACCCAAGGCGTTTCTTCCAACATAAGGGCTTTTAATTCTTGATTTTTTTCAAGATTTGATAGCAATGCTTCTGATTTAGCTGTGTTTTTCCAGCTATCGAAAACTGCCTTTACCTTTGGCGATGAGTTTGCAATATGCGAAGCTAAAGAGTTTGCATAAAATCTACTAAAAGTTTGCTCGGCACATTCATAAGGATACTCCATAATATATGGCAATGCTTGAACTGCATACCATGCAGGATTTGAGGTAAACTCTAAAGTATATTTATAATTTTTAAGCGATTTTGATTTGTTATTTATCAATTTCTCGAAAGTAAAAGTTTTTGTTTCGTTACCTCTAATTGGCAAAGGCAAACTTTCTGTTACCAACATTCTATTATTAAGAACAGGAATTACATTTTCTTCGGCATCGGAAAATTTTCCTGCTTTTGCAACAACTCTGTATTTTATTGCATCAACATCATCGGGTATTGAAATCATTACAGCAACCGCCTTATTGCCCTTTGCAGGGATAGTTATTTTGTTGTTTTTGATATCAGCTAATTTCAATGGCTTTTCTGTAATAGCATCAAAAAACTGAATATCGTATTCTGCAATAAGTTCTTTGTCAGAGATATTAGATATTTTTAAAGGAAATGCAATTTTATCGCCCTCTCGGAAAAAACGTGGTGGATTTGGCATTACCATTAAATCTTTTTGTGTTATAAGCTCATTTTCTACATATCCTACACGTAAATCTTTTGTTGTTGCCAAGCCCATAATTTTCCAAGCTGTTAAACTCTCAGGCACGGTAAATTCTACAACAAGTTCGCCTTTTTCGTTGGTTCTAAGCTCAGGATAAAAGAAAGCTGTTTCGTTAAAATTTCTACGAGCTTTTATATTCCCTAATCCATTATCTTCTTCACCTTTATCTTTTTCTTGTTCCAATGCTGTTTCTATTTGTTTAGTAATAGATATTTCAACTTCCTCAAGTTCTGCTTCATCGTCTATTTCATTTTCAACAATTTCTAAATTAGCTTTTCCAGCAAGTTCTTCTCCTTTTTTACTAGCTCTAATTCCTTTTGATGGAGCAGCAAGCATAGGCGACATTTCTTCTATCTCAACCATATCATAATATCTGTTAGAATAATAAGAAAATCCAAACCAATTAAATTTATTGTAAGAAATATTTGGAAAAGCAGTATAATCGGTATTATTAGATGAAATTATTCTAGAATTTGCTGTTCCAAACATTCCTGAACTCCAATATTTAGACGAAGTGCGATAAGACCAAATATTTAATCCATAATAATTTTTAGCAAATTGGTCAAGCGATTTATCATACATTGTCATCATCATTTCCGACATAAGTTTATCGCCATTCTTACCTTTTACTGTCATCAACCATTTTTCTTTTTCGCCTGGCAACAATTTGTTTCTAAAAGTTTGAAATTCTATATCTAATTCTTTATTTGTGTATGGTACTGTAATTTGTTTGCTTACAGTATAAAATCGGTTGTTATAAACCGATGTAAAATGCACAGAAATATTACCTCTGTATTTTTCTTCAATAGGAATTGTTATTATTTTTTGCTCATTATTTAAACTTAAAACCTCTTTTTTTATTATTTCTTTTTTATATTCTATTTCGTAAATCACTTTAACTTTTTCTGAACTTCCGATTAAAAACTCAGCATTTTCACCTGGTTCGCAATTGTTTTTTATAGGCTCTATGCTCAACACATTTGGCAAAGTAGGTTTGTTAGATTTTGGATTGTAAACAGTAAAAGTCTGTTCTTCTTTAACCAAACTACCGTAAGCATCTTTGGCTTGCATCACAATTTTATATTGTCCTAAATCCCATTTAGCAATATCTTTTAAAATAAATTCTTTTTTTGTTTCGGTGTCAAAATCAATAGCTACAATTTGCTTTTCTACAGTATATTGAATTGGTAAAACATCTTTGTAAATATTATTGGGGAATTTTTCTGTCCATTCTTTTTCTGAATATAAAAACTCGTCGGGTTGTGCCCATTGGCGTTTACGTAAATAGTTTTTAGGCGTTTTTAATTTGTAAATTGTTAGCTTTCCTTTTGTTTTTACTTGCTCGCCATTTAAATTATTTGTATAAATTTCAAAAGTATCTGTTTGGTTTATATCTACTTTTTTATTGTTCAAGTTTGTTGATAATGATAAATCAACATAACCGATTCTTATGCTGCTTGTAGTAGATTGTGTTTCTCCATTAATATCAGTAACATCAACACTTATAGAGTATGTAAAACTTAAATCTTTCGATTTTTTGTAGCTTAAATCGGGCAATGCTTTAAATTTTATTTTATACTCGCCTTTTTTATTACTTGTAACTGTTCCGTTTTCAATTTCTTGTGATGATGTTTGTTTATACCACCAATAACGCCAAACAGGTGTTCGTGTAATACGATATGATACTTTTGCATCGCTTAAATTTGCACCCGAATATGTTGTAGCTTTACCCGTAATTTCTACCTCATCGTTTAAACGATAATTAGATTTAAACGGTAAAATGTTAGTTTCAAATTTTGGTCTTTTATATTCTTCAACTCTTATGTATTTGCTGCCATTTTCAGTGCTTATCTGAAATTGTCCGTTTAGTGTTCCGGTTGGTATTATAAAACTTCCGTTGAAAGTTCCAAATTCGTTTGTTGTAAGCGTTAAATCAGAAATTTTTTGATAATTAGCATTATAAAAACTTATGGTTTGTTTGTTGTTTGTTACAATTTTTCTTTCATCTTTATTATATTCTATGCAAATTCCTTTAAAATAAACGGTTTGCCCCGGTCTATAAATTGCTCTGTCGGTAAAAAAATGTATTTTAATTTCAGGTTTTTCATCATTGTTATATCCATACATATAAAAACTATTATCCGACGATAAAAAATCCTTAGCTTTTGAAAAATCTACGGTTAAATCTCTATTATAAGAATTGTTACTGCCGTTAATTACAATATAACCATTTTTGTCGCTTGTATAACTTTTTCCTTGTTTTCGTTCGTATCTTCGCGAAGAATAGTCGTATTTTCGGTAATATGTTTGCATAGTAACATTAGCTTCTGGCTCGCCTGTTGTGCGGTTTAAAACATAAATTTCTTGTGTTTTATTTCCGCCTCGTCTGGTATAACTTAAATTAGAAACCTGAATAGAGCTGTAAGTTCCAATATAATTTTCTGTATCAAAAGTTTTAGAGTTTGACATAAAAATTACATAAAAACCAAAATCTAAACCTTTTAATAAAAATTCGGTTTTATGATTGTTATAATCTTTGTTAACAGGTAATACTATAACAGAGTTTGTTACTATATCAACATTTTTAAGTAACTCATTATAAAACGCTTTGTTGTAATGTTTTTTTGATATGTTTGTGTAATTTTTGCGAGATATTTTTCCTATCTTATAATAAACTGTATCAATATTTTTATATGAAATATTTGCTGCAAAAACTGTTTTTGCAGGCACAACATTTTCGGTAATAAACAACAGGTTTTTTCTTTCTATAGATTGAATTACTGTTTTGCATTTTTGTGCACCAATAGATCTTGGATATTTTTTAACAGCAGTTTCTAAAATTGCTTTGGCTTTGGCAGTATAAGATTTGTATTTTACTGATGTTGTATCACTTGGGCTGTACATACCTCCCATATTTTTGTAATTTGTACCCAAAACATAAGAAATATTTGCCGAGTATTCTTTGTTAGAATATGTTTTTAGTAAGTTTTCTAGTGCATTTCTATAAAGTTCGTTTTTGTTAGTGTTTACAGAATTTGAGTAAACAAAATTTAATCTTTTAAGTTCTAAATCTATAAGAGCATTTGTGTTTTTATTCGCCAAGCGAAATTTTGTTAAATCTTGTAATATTTTTATTCCGTAGAATTGTAAAGAAAGTGTATCGTTTGAGTTAATTTTTGCATTTGCAAAAGTAGAAGCATCAGCAAAATAAAAATTTTCTTTCAATTGAAATTTATCGGCAGGACGAGATAAAGCAATTTCTTTGTTTCTAAAAAACAGCACTGCTCTGTGTGCAAGAAAATCGTATAATGTTGGTTGTAAGTTATCGGTATTTTTTCCTTTGGAAACAATAACATCAAAATAAGAAATATCGGTTCGTTTTAAACTATCGGTATTTTGTAGAGAAAGCAAATATTCTTTAATTACAACATCGGATAATTTGTTTAAATCCCAAGTTTTAATATCGGTGTTTTCAGCACCTTGCACAGCAGTTCTTTTAGAAAATTTATATCGGTTGTTTTGATAATACATCCAATACATTTCGGCAAGCATTGATTGCATTATGTTTTTTGTAGGATATTTGGCTGTTTTTATTTCGTCTTGTAATTTATAAATCGAATTTTCAAAAGCATCTTCTTCTGTTTGCTTGTTAAACTTCATTTTGTATATAAAAGATTTAATTACTTGATTGTAATTATTGTCTTTTTTGGCATCAACATATATTTTTTCTACAATTTCGAGGGCAGATTTTGGCAATCCTTTGTTTTCTAAACTATCTACTTTTTGCCAAGCCGATGTGTAATTATCACCTTTAATTAATATAATAGGTTTTTTATCAGGCATTATATTATTAAACCCAAAACTTAATATTGTAAACAAAACTACTGCTAAACTTAAAAATCCGATCTTTTTCTTCATTACTATAATTTTAAAATATTTGTAAATATAAATATAAGAATAAAAATAATTGGAAATTTTATAAACAAAATTGATACCAAGTTAGTATTTTTCTTTCATCTTTCTAGTTTAAACTCAATAAATACTATCTTTGCAAATTGTATTAAAATTGACAGAAAATGAATATATCGTACAAGTGGTTAAAAGATTATATTAAAATTGATATTAAAGTTGATGAACTTTCTAAAATACTTACTGATATTGGTTTAGAGGTTGGTGGAATAACAGAATACGAATCGGTAAAAGGCGGTTTAAAAGGTTTGGTAGTAGGCGAGGTTAAAACCTGCGAAAAACACCCTGATGCTGATAAATTAAGTATAACTACAGTTGATGTAGGTGGCGAAAAATTACTAGATATTGTGTGTGGTGCACCTAATGTAGCTGCAAATCAAAAAGTTGTGCTAGCAACAGTTGGCACAATTTTGTACGATGGCGATAATGAGTTTAAGATTAAAAAATCTAAAATCAGAGGAGCAGTTTCCGAAGGAATGATTTGTGCCGAAGATGAAATTGGTGTTGGTACATCTCACGATGGTATTATAGAATTGCCACAAAATACAAAAATTGGTATTCCTGCTTCGGAATATTATAAACTTGAAAACGATATAATTTTTGAAATAGATTTAACACCAAATCGTGTTGATGGCTCGTCGCATTACGGTGTAGCTCGTGATGTTGCAGCATATCTAAACCAAGAAAAACAAACTGTAAAAGCAGAATTGCCTTCGGTTGAAAATTTTAAAGTAGATAACAATAATTTAAAAATTGATGTAATTGTTGAAAATACAGATGCAAGTAAAAGATATTCTGGAATTACATTAACAAATATAAAAATAGCAGAATCGCCAGAGTGGCTTCAAAATAAATTAAAAGCAGTTGGTTTAACACCAATCAACAATATTGTTGATATCACAAATTTTGTATTGCACGAAACAGGTCAGCCATTGCATGCTTTTGATGCCGATAAAATTGCAGGTAATAAAGTTATTGTTAAAACTTTGCCTGAAAAAACAAAGTTCACAACACTTGATGAGCAAGAAAGAGAACTTTCGGAAAATGATTTGATGATTTGCAACGAAAAAGAAGGAATGTGTATTGCAGGAGTTTTTGGCGGTGCAAAATCGGGAGTTTCTGATACAACTACAAGTATATTTTTAGAATCGGCATATTTTGATTCTGTTTATGTGCGAAAAACAGCTAAACGCCATACCCTTAGCACCGATGCTTCGTTTCGTTTTGAGCGTGGCACCGACCCAAATATGACAGTTTATGCACTAAAACGTGCCGCAATGCTTATGAAAGAGATTGCAGGTGCAGAGCTTTCTTCCGAAATTATTGATATTTATACAAATCCTGTAGAGGATTTTAAAGTAAGTTTATCTTACAAAAATCTTGACAGATTAATTGGAAAACAACTTGATAGAGATTTGGTTAAGCGAATTTTAACAGCTCTTGAAATTAAAATAGAAAACGAAAACAATGGCGTTTTAGATTTACTTGTTCCGCCATACAGAGTTGATGTTAAAAGAGAAGCTGATATTATTGAAGAAATTCTACGAATTTACGGATATAATAATGTTGAGATAAGCTCTAAAGTAAATTCTACGCTTTCGTATGCCGCAAAACCAAATAAAGAAAAAATCCAGAACCGAATTTCTGATTTATTAAGTAATAATGGTTTTAACGAGATGATGTCTAACTCATTAACAAAGGCTGCTTATTACACAAAATACGGTTTCGTGGCAGAAAATACGGTTAAAATTTTAAACCCTTTAAGTCAAGATTTAAATGCAATGCGTCAATCTATGCTTTTCGGAAGTTTAGAAACTATCAGTTATAATGCAAACCGCAGAAACAGAGATTTAAAACTTTATGAGTTTGGTTTTACCTACAAGTTTGAAAAACAACTTGATAGCAATGCAGTAGAAAACTACAAAGAAGAAAAACATTTAGCTTTGTTGGTTTCTGGTTTCGATAATGATGAAACTTGGAAAACGTCTCAAGTAAAAACAGATTTTTTTGTAATAAAATCGGCTGTTGAAGCAATAATTGAAAGTTTGGGTGGAAATATAGAAAAAGTAAATTTTGATTTTCTTAGCGATGATATTTTCTCTGAGGGCTTAACTTATAAATTAAACAACAAAGAGCTTGTAAGTTTTGGTTTGTTAAAAGCTAATTTATTAAATGATTTTGATATAGATTTTGATGTGTATTATGCCGATTTTAATTGGGATAATATGGTAAAAGTTTTGGGAATATCAAAAATGAATTTTACTGAATTACCTAAATTTCCTGCAAGTCGTAGAGATTTATCATTGTTGTTAGACGAAGAAATAAACTTTGATAAACTAAAGAAAACAGCTCGAAAAATTGAAAAGAAATTACTTAAAAAAGTAAACCTGTTTGATTATTACAAAGGAAGTAAAATAGAAAAAGGCAAAAAATCTTATACTATAAGTTTTGTATTTCAAGATGATGAAAAAACATTGAAAGATAAACAAATAGATAAGATAATGAATAAAATACAAAGTACTTTTGAAAGAGAGTATGGAGCAAAGCTAAGATAGATATTAGATTTTAGACCTGAGACTTTAGACAAATGAAAAACCATATAACCTCTAAGGTCTAAAGTCTACCCTCTAAAGTCTAAGGTCTAATATCTAAGGTCTAAAATCTAATATCTTTAGTTTGTTTTTGATTGCAAATATTTATAAATTCCCGAAAAGCTAAATGAATTGAGTATAATTAACAACAATTTATTATCTTTGTGAGCTAAAAAAATGAGAATAGTATCTCTTTTTTGTTGTAATTAAAAAAAATAAAAAATATGTTTGATAATTTATCCGAAAGATTAGAGAAATCGTTTAAAATATTAAAAGGTGAAGGCAGAATTACCGAAGTTAATGTTGCAGAAACACTTAAGGACATTCGTAGAGCATTATTAGATGCCGATGTTAACTATAAAACTGCAAAAGATTTTACAACAAATGTAAAAGAAAAAGCACTTGGTCAAGATGTATTAAACTCGGTTAAACCGGGTCAAATGTTAACCAAAATTGTTCACGACGAGTTAGCAGAGCTAATGGGCGGTACAAAGGTTGATATTAATATAACATCTAAACCATCAATAATATTAATAGCCGGTTTGCAAGGTTCAGGTAAAACAACCTTTACAGGAAAATTAGCAAATCTGTTAAAAACAAAAAAAGCTCGTAATCCATTGTTGGTAGCAGGCGATGTTTACCGTCCGGCTGCGATAGAGCAGTTAAAAGTATTAGGCGAACAGGTTAATGTACCTGTTTATACCGAAGAAGGAAATAATAATCCTGTAGAGTTAGCAAAAAACGGTGTTAAAAAAGCCAAAGAAGATGGCAACGATATAATTATTATTGATACCGCTGGTCGTTTGGCAGTGGACGAGGCAATGATGAACGAGATTACAGCAATTAAAAAAGCTGTAAACCCCGACGAGATTTTGTTTGTTGTTGATTCAATGACAGGTCAAGACGCTGTTAATACTGCAAAAGAATTTAACGATAGATTAGATTTTGACGGAGTTGTTCTTACAAAATTAGATGGTGATACAAGAGGCGGAGCAGCACTTTCTATCCGTACAGTTGTAAACAAACCAATTAAGTTTGTTGGTATGGGCGAAAAAATGGACGCATTAGATGTTTTTCACCCCGAACGTATGGCCGATCGTATTCTTGGTATGGGAGATATTGTTTCGCTTGTAGAAAAAGCCCAAGAACAATACGACGAAGAAGAAGCCAGAAAACTACAAAAGAAAATTGCTAAAAATCAATTCGATTTCAACGATTTTATATCTCAAATACAACAAATTAAGAAAATGGGTAACCTAAAAGACCTTGCCGGAATGATACCTGGTGTAGGAAAAGCTCTTAAAAATGTTGATATTGATGATGACGCTTTTAACGGAATAGAAGCAATAATAAAATCTATGACACCCGACGAAAGAAGCAATCCTACAATAATAAACGGAAGCAGAAGAAAAAGAATAGCTACGGGAAGTGGAACTAATATACAAGAAGTCAATCGTTTAATAAAACAATTCGACGAAACAAGAAAAATGATGAAAATGCTTTCAGGAGCAGGAAATATGAAAAAAATGATGCGAAATATGCCTCGACAATAATTTATTCTTGGCATTTTTGTGTGAAATTACAATCTAATTGCTATCTTTGAAGGCAATTTTTAATAATATTAGAATTTAAAATAGAATGGCAAAAGCACATACATTTCATATCCCGGTAATGGGAATAGGATTTACAATAGACACACCGTTAAAAGTTTCTAAGTTTGGAATAGATTCTGTTATTTCGTTGGTAGATGATATGCTTGCAGAAAAAATAAGAAAAATGTATTGCGAAAAATTTAACTTACCATACCAAGAAATTACAAATAAAAATGATGATTTTAGAGCAAAACGCTTTACATCTTATCTTAATTTAATTAATGATTTAGCAGAAAAAGCATTTGAAGACTTAAAAACAAAAGGTAGCGAAGTTAAAGAATATATTAATTTATTACCCGATACATCAGAGATTAAAAAAGAATTTAAAGTTTTAACTAACAAGTATTTTAATGTTGATGAAATAAGCTCTTGGGTTAATAAAAACCTATCAATTGGAAGCATTGATGTAAATATCATGACAAAAGTTGATAAAGAAAATTATAAAAAAGGTGAGAAATTACCAATAGAATATAACGATGCTTTTGCTGCTGTAAGAGGATATGCTCAGAGTAACTTAAAATCTTCTTTAGTACTTTCGGCAGGAATGAACCCACGCTTATATGGATATATGGAAGAGTTTGAAGATTTTTATCCAAACGAAAATGGCGAGATTAAAAAGAAAATAGTTTTAAAGGTTAGCGATTATCGTTCTGCATTAATTCAAGGACGCTTTTTTGCTAAAAAAGGTTTGTGGGTTTCGGAATACAGAATAGAATCTGGTTTGAATTGTGGAGGACATGCCTTTGCAACTGACGGTTTTCTTATGGGAGCAATATTAAAAGAATTTAAAAATAACAAAGAAGAACTTCATAATTTAGCAAATGATGTTATAAAACAAGCACTTATAAATAAAAATAAAACTATTCCGAAAAAAGAATTAGAATTTAGAATAACTGCTCAAGGTGGTGTGGGAACACATGAAGAACATGAATTTTTAATGGATTATTATGGAATAGATAAAGTTGGTTGGGCATCACCATTTTTATTAGTTCCCGAAGTATCAAATGTAGATGCTGCAACCAAAGAGAAGCTGATTTCTGCAAAAGAAAAAGATTTATATGTAAGCGACGTTTCTCCATTAGGTGTTAAATTTAACAGTTTAAGAAACAATACTAAAGATATTGAAAAAAATGAATTTATAGCCGAAGGAAAAGCTGGGAGTGCTTGTCCTAAAAGATATTTAATTTCTAATAAAGATTACACAGAGAAACCTATTTGCACTGCATCTCGTCAATTTCAGAAAATCAAGATAAATGAATTAGAAACTAAAGCATTATCAGAAGAAGAATACAAAAAAGAATTTCATAAAATAACCGAAAAAGAATGTATTTGTGTTGGACTAGGAACTGCTGCTTTAATGGTTAATGATTTAGATACTAAAATAGAAGGTTATGGTGTTTCAATTTGTCCAGGACCTAACCTAGCTTATTTTTCTAGAGAGATGAGTATGAAAGAAATGATTGATCATATTTATGGTAGAACAAATGTTATTTCGAGAAACGATAGACCAAATTTATTTGTAAAAGAACTAAATATTTATTTAGAATTTTTGAAAGAAAAAATACAAGATGCCGAAAAATCTATGACAGTTAGTCAAGAAAAGTATTTAAAAGCCTTTTCAAAAAATTTAAATGATGGAATAGAGTATTATCAATCATTATTTACTGATGTTAAGAATAAATTTGACGACATTAAAGCTAATATTTTAAATGATTTAGAAAACAATAAAATAATATTAGAAAAGATGTTTGTGCAAATTGAAAACTTATCTGTTAGTAGTAAATAAATATTGTGTTTTAAAATATAATCTTATATCCGCAGGTTTAGTTTTAAAATAGTAATAGTCAGGGCTTCACTATTTAAATTAAAGTGAGACTGATTAATATTTAACAACTTATAAACTAACAGAGTGAAACCCTGACTTGCGGATTTTAGGTATAATAAAAATCACATAGCTTTTTGGGGTTTTTATATCAATTATGAAATAAATTGATTTATAAGTTTATATTGATTCCTTATCATTTTTTGTTTATACATTTAATCACATAGCTTTTCAGGTTTTCTACTTTTTCTTTTCCCCTTTTTTATTCGCAAAAAAATCTAATAAGCTAAAAACATTGAGTATATTTTGTGTTGTTTTAGAAAAAGAGTAAAAAGTATTTTATAATTTAGCCAACTAAATTTTTTGTTGTAATGATTAATAAAAATATACAAGAAGCATATAAAATACTTGATGGTATTGAGCTAGAAAGAGAACTAATTGATACATTATCGGAACTAAAAGGGGACGATGTGCTTGATTTACTTTCGCTTGCAAACAAAGTTAAAAATAAATTTTCTCCAAATACGCATGTTTGCACAATAATGAATGTGAAATCAGGTATGTGTAGCGAAGATTGTAAATTTTGTTCTCAATCTTTACACAATAATGCCGAAATAGAACGATATCCACTTGTTTCTAACAAAGATATATTAAGTACAGTAAAGGAAGCTTATAAAGCAGATATAAGAACATTTGCTCTTGTAACAAGTGGTACAGGTTATAAGAAAAAGGATAATCCTGAATTTAAAAAACTAATGAATGCTATTGATATAATTCACAAAGAATTACCTAACAAAAATGTTTGTGCGTCAATAGGAATGTTAAGCGAAGAAACTGCTTTGGAATTATCAAAACATAATATAGCAAACTATAATATTAACTTACAAACCTCTGTAGATATATACGGTAAGTTAATATCATCAACACATACAAGCCAAGATAGAATAGCAACAATTAAACTTTTAAAGAAAAATGGTATTAGAGTTTGCTCTGGTGGAATAATAGGTGTAGGCGAGAGTATGAAAGATAGAATTGATATGGCTTACACTTTAAAAGAATTAGATGTGAATGTTATTCCGCTAAATGTTTTAGTACCAATTAAAGGAACACCGCTAGAAAATCAAAAAGATATACCTGTTTACGAAATAGCAAAAACTTTTGCTATATACAGGTTGCTAAATCCTACAAAATACATAAAATTTGCTGCCGGCAGAGAAACAAAAATGCGCGATTATCAAGCATTATTAATGCTTTCGGGAGCAAATGGCTATTTAACAGGTGGCTATTTAACAACTCGTGGCAGAAATACCGATGATGACGAGGATTTTAGACGGGAAATTGAAATGTTTTAAATTGTAATTAGGGTCTGCTGAAAAGCTCTGAGGTGTATTAGATTTTTATATTCTGAAATGCAGATGTATATACATACCTCAAATTGAAGAAGATAAAAATATGATGTGCCTCAGAGCAAGCATAAAACTATGATTTTAACATTTGTAAATGCAAACTTATAAGTACATATGTTTTAAAAAGTTTGCATTTACAATAGCGTATTTTAGGTTAAGTGGCTTTGTAATAACTTGTTATGCGTTTCTCAGCAGACCCTAATTAGTGTCTGTCTATAAAGTCAAGAGATTGAACTATAAAGTTCGAGTTCAAAGCCTGTGAGAAATTTAAACCGCAGAATACAAAGGTGTTTGAGGATTTAAATTTTGAGCAACAACGCAGAAATCGAACTTTATAGACAAGCTCTAATTAGTCCATAAAAATCCACATTAAGCAAAAGAACAACTTATTTCTTCAACATAATATTAATTTGTTTATTAATATCTTCGGAGATATTTAAAAAATAAGATAAAAATAAATATACTATAGAAACAATAGAGCTTCGCAATATTATATCAACAATAAAAAAACTTTGTTTAGGTATATAATAATTAATTATTAAAACAATAGCACTAATCAATAAAACAATAATAAATTTATAATTATAAGGTTGAAGTTTATAAGAATTATAAATTACAATAAAACGTATAATATTTATTGTAACTTTAGAAGCTAATGTAGCTATAGCTGCACCATTTATTCCGTATTTTGGTATCAATAATAGGTTAGTTCCAATAATTAGTATAACAAATAAAATCATTAAATAACTTTGATATTTATAGTTTTTTGAAGTGAATAAAATTTGTCCGGAAGTACCAGAAAGCATATCGCTTAAAAAAGCAAGGGCAATAAAAATAATAACATATTTTCCACTAGCATAATCGCCTTTTAACAAAACCATTATATTATCTAAATTAATATAAAGCCCTACAACTAACAGCGTTCCTATAAGAAATAAGTTAATTGTAGTTTTTTGATATATTGTATAAATATTTTTTATATCATTGTTTTTCCATGCTTCGGCAAGGTGTGTAGATGAAATTTTTAATAAAGAACGAGCCGGAATTGCTATAATAATACCAAAATAAAAAGCAATAGAATAAATTCCTGTATCAGATAAACCTGTTATTGCTTCAATCATTATTTTATCAATATTCATAGCAACAATACCCGACGCACTAGATATTATACTAAATAAACCCACAGAAATTATAGATTTTTTTAGTTTAGTATCAATAAATCCTTTTTTTGGTTTAAAATCGTTGTTTTTATCTAATAACGCAGAAATAATTATTAATATGCCTGGCAAACTATATCCTAAAAGGTAAACAAAAATAAAAGTTTTAAAATTTATAAAACCGGCAACAATCATTAATAAGGCAGTAAAAGTTCCTATCTTCTGAATTAACTCTTTAAGAAAAATACCTTTTATTACATTATATAACATTCTATAATAATTATCGAAAAGATTAAAAAATATAATAAAAAAAGTTACAGGTATAATATACCAATAATATTGGATAAAAAGGTCGGAACTATTTCTTGTAGAATAAATAATAAACCTAATTCCGATAAGAATAATACTTGCTAATAAAAAACCAATACTTGATATTGATATAGCTAAAAACAGAAATCCATTATGTGTATTATTATTGGTTCTAAAATATGAAAAAAGCCTAACTGTTATTCCTTGCAGTCCTAAACTTCCTAGCTGACTAATAATTATTGAATATGATACAATAACACTTACTAATCCAATAATTTCAGTGTTAACTTTTGGTGATAAAATAGCTGCCGTTACAAAACCAATTATAACACCTATATAATTGATAATTGTTCCTTTGATAGCTTGTTTTTTTATTACTCCCAAAAATAGTTTTTTTTAATTTATTTACAAATGTAATAATTATACTCAAACCAAAAAGCATTTTGCATTTATACTATTTTTAATTACCTTTGTTCTCATTCGAAAAAGAACAGATAAAAATTAACATAAAATTATATTTAATATGAAGATTTTAGTATGTATAAGCCACGTACCTGATACAACGGCAAAAATAAGTTTTATAAACGATAATAAAACTTATAATAAAGATAATATACAATTTATTATAAGTCCGTACGAAGAGTTAGCTTTAACAAGAGCATTAGAATTAAAAGAAGCAAAAGGCGAAGGAACAATTACAGTAATAAATGTAGGCGGTGTAGAAACAGAACCAACACTACGTAAAGCTTTAGCAATGGGTGCCGACGATGCTATCCGTGTAAATGCAGAAGCAATAGATGCATATTTTGTTGCAGCACAAATTGCAGAAATAGCAAAATCTAACTCATACGATATTATCCTTACAGGAAAAGAAAGTATTGATTACAATGGAGGACAAGTTGGTGAAATGATTGCCGAAATTATTGATATACCTTCTGTAACAAGTGTATCTTCTATTGATGTTGATGGCAACAAAGCAATATTAGAAAGAGAAATTGACGGAGGTTATGAAAAAATGGAATGCGAATTTCCGTTTGTTGGTAGCGGACAAAAAGGAATTGCTCCTGAACCAAGAATACCTGCTATGCGTGGTATAATGATGGCAAGAAAAAAACCTTTAACTGTTGTTGATGAAGTGAACGTAGAAAATCTTACAGAGGTAGAAGTTCATACATTACCAGAACCAAAAGGAGCTTGTAAAATGGTTGATGCCGATAATGCAAAAGAATTAATAAGATTATTGCACGAAGAAGCAAAAGCACTTTAGTTACAAGTGGAAAGTAAAAAGTAATTAAGAATTCATAACTCAAAATTAAAAATATGTCAATATTAGTATATACAGAAAATTGGGACGGTAAATTTAAGAAACAAAGCTACGAGCTTTTATCTTATGCAAACGAAATTGCAAAAATGACAAATTCAGAACTTGTAGCAATTTCAATAGGAAAAGTATCAGACGAAGAATTAAAATCTTTAGGTAACTATGGAGCTTCTAAAATTTATAATATAAACGACGATAAATTCGATACAATGTCGTCACAAGCATATACAAAAGCAATTAGCGAAGTAGCCGACAAAGAAGGAACAAAAACAATTGTTTTTGCAAATACTTACACATCTCGTTCCGTTGCTCCACGAGTAGCTGTTAGACTAAAAGCCGGTTTAGTACCAGGTTGTGTAGCATTACCTGCATCAACATCACCATTTATTGTTAAAAAGAAAGCATATTCTGGTAAAGCTTTTGCCGATGTAAAAGTAAATGCTGACAAAACAATCTTAACATTAAATCAAAACTCGTACACAATTAACGAAGATGTAAAAGATGCCGAAATAGTAGCTTTTACACCAAATATTAGCGATGCCGATTTTAAAGTAAAAACATTAGAAGTAATGAAAGCTTCTGATAGGCTTGATGTTGGCGATGCCGAAATATTAGTTGCAGGAGGTAGAGGAATGAAATCTGCCGAAAAATTTAAAATACTTGATGATATGGCAGAAGCCATTGGACCACATTGTACTGTGGCATGTTCTCGTCCTGTTTCAGATTTAGACTGGCGACCACATTATGAACACGTAGGGCAAACAGGTAAAGTTGTTGCTCCAAATTTATATTTTGCATTTGGTATTTCTGGTGCAATTCAGCATTTAGCAGGTGTTAATTCATCTAAAGTTATTGTTGCAATTAATACAGATAAAGATGCTCCTATTTTTGAGGCAGCAGACTATGGCATTATTGGTGATGCTTTTGAAGTTGCACCAAAACTTATAGAAGCTATTAAAGAATTAAACTAATAGCTTAATAAAGTGAAAGTTTGTAAAGTTTATTTCTTTAGCTTTATAAACTTTCAACTTTTAACTTTCAACTAAATATGAATAAAATATTACTCAATGTATTAGGCTTATCTTATAGTCAATCTAATTCTGGCTCTTATGCTCTTATTTTAAACGAAGAAGAAGGAGAATACCGAATTCCTATAATTATTGGTTCGTCTGAAGCACAATCAATTGCAATAGCACTAGAAGGATTAAAACCACCTCGTCCACTCACACACGATTTGTTTTACGATTTTGCCAATATTTTTGATATAAAGCTTAAAGAAATAGAAATTTATAAACTAGAAGAAGGCGTTTTTTATTCAGTTTTAGTGTTTTTTGACGGAAAAAGCACAGTAAGAATTGATGCTAGAACTTCTGATGCAGTAGCACTTGCCTTAAGATTTAAAGCACCTATATACACCACAAAAGAAATAATTAATAAGGCAGGTATAGTTATGAATGATGATAGCTTTGAAGAAACAGAAGAATCGTCAACCGAAAAAGATACAACAATCGATAAAAAAGATATCTCGTTTAAATCAGTAGGAGAATTAGAAGAAATGTTACAAATAGCTATCGATAACGAAGAATATGAACAAGCATCTAAAATACGAGATGAAATAAATAAACGTAAATAGTGTTTGTTTATAATGTATTCTAACTTAGTTATATTTGTGTTTGAAATCCCACATTTTATTCACTATATTTGTTTCTTGTTAAAATAATTGATATAAATAAACATATGAAAAATAAAATTTTTACATTATTATATTACACATATTTTATTTCAATAGGGTTAGTATTTGTAAGTATATCTTTTAGTATATGGTTATTTACATTTTGGTGGGATAAAAAACGTAGCTTAGTTCATCATCTTACAACATTGTGGAGCAATTTACTTTTATTAATAAATCCTTTTTGGAAAATAACAATAGAAGGAAAAGAAAAAATAGATAAATCTAAGATTTATGTTATAATCTCCAATCATCAATCAGAATTTGATATTCCATTAGCTTCATTTTTACATATCCATTTTAAATGGGTATCTAAAGCCGAAGTTTTTAAAGTTCCGATAATAGGGTGGAATATGTGGTTAAATAACTATATTAAACTAGTTAGAGGGAACAAACGCAGTGTAGTAAAAATGGTTAAAGATTGTGGCGAGACAATAGATAATGGCAGTTCGGTTTATATTTTTCCGGAAGGAACACGTTCTGAAACAGGTAAGTTGCGTAGATTTATGCCTGGAGCATTTGTTATTGCTAAACGTAACAAAGTAGGGATATTACCATTAGTAATAAACGGAACAAAAGAAATAATGCCAAAAGGTTCGCTTAAGCTAAACTATAAAGCTAATATATCTCTAAAAATATTAGACGAAATACCTTATAACGAAATTAAGAATTGTGAACCAGACGAAATAAGTATTAAAATAAAAACTTTAATAGAAAAACAAGTTAAAATTAATTAGTAGCTTTGTATTTATAAAAAACAATATAGATTTATTGATATATTTATGACTGTTATCGCAAAACAACTGATATTAGTATTTATTTTTCTGCTTCAATCGTTTTATGTTTTATCGCAAGATAACAAGATTGATAGTTTAAAAAACATTTTAAATAATAAAAATAATAAAGAACAAGTTGAAGTATATTTTGAAATAGGAGAACAGTATTCAAATAACAAAGATTTTGTTAACTCAATATCTTATTTGTCAGAAGGACTTAAAAAAGCAGAAAAACTAAAAGATGATAGTTTAATTGCGTTATTTAATATGGAACTTGCTGCAAAATATAATTATATGGAAGCAGTAGATAAGTCTTTCTCACATTCTTTAAAAGCTCTTAAATATTTTGAACAAAAAAAAGACACAATAAATATTGTAAATTGTTATATGGATATTAGTTATGTATATAATGTAACAAACAACAACGAAGATAATTTAGTTATACTTAATAAAGCTATAAAACTAGCAAAAGCGAAAAACTTAAACAGGCATGTGTTAATAATGATGAATAATATTGGCGTTATTTACAACAAAAATAAAGAATATAGTTTAGCTCTTGAAACATATATTAAAGCACATAATATGTATATCAATGATACTAAAAATAAAGATATACACACATCAATAATAGTAAACATTGCTATAAACAAAAATATGTTAGGTGAAACTCAAGCTGCATTAGATACAATAAACAAAGTGATAGACATTTATAAAAATACTAACGATTATTTTACCTTAACAATTATTTATCAAGCCAAAGCTGCGTTTTTTAAAAATATGAATTTATTAGATTCTACAATAATTTATTATAAAAAAGCTATAGCAAGCTCAAAGAAAATTGCTTTTAATAAAGATTTAACAGAAATTTATTTATTTTTATCTAAAACCTATAAGCAAAACAATAATATTGTTGAAAGCTATAAATATTTAGAAAAATACAATAGACTTATTGATAGTTTAAATATTGATAAACAGATAAATAACATTAATAGAATTATGTTTTTATATTCTATAAACAACAAAGAAACGGAAATAAAAAATTTAGAATATTCTAATAAATTATCGCAAGAAAAATTAAAATCATATAAAGTTAGACTTATATCGTTAATAATTTTTTCAATCTTATTATTATTTATATTTATAGGTTTCTTAATATTTAGGTTAAAAATAAATAGAGCATATAGCAAACTTGTTCAAAGTAACATAAGCGAATTAACATACAAAAAAGAATTAATAAAATTTAAACAACAATTAAATGTATCAGATATTGATTTATCTGAAAACGTAAATTATTTGAATTCGCCATTAAGTATAGAAGAAAGAAAAAGAATTGTTGACGCTATCAACAACTCATTATATAATAACAAAGTGTATCTTGATGCCGAATTATCATTAGAAAAGTTTATAAAAATTATTGGAACAAACCGAACCTATATTTCTCAAGTTTTAAAAGAAAATTTTGATGTAAATTATACCGAAATAATTAATAAATTAAGAGTTGACGAAGCAAAAAGTTTATTGTTATCAAACTATTCTAAAGATTTTACAATAGATTCTTTAGCAGCAAAAGTTGGTTATAATTCTGTTGCAACTTTTTATAGAGCTTTTAAAAAACATACGGGCGTAACCCCAATGTTTTTTCTTAAGAATATCAAGGATACATTTTAAAATTACTAACACATTTTAGAGCTTACATAGGGTCTGCTGAAAAGCTCTGAGGTGTATTAGATTTTTATATTCTGAAATGCAGATGTATATACATACCTCAAATTGAAGAAGATAAAAATATGATGTGCCT
>Ga0256827_10000695_pt1 | contig 21013 bp, 25 predicted proteins | sample CV84metaG_FD_185977 | JGI IMG/M metagenome (GOLD analysis project Ga0256827, IMG submission 185977) | Hydrothermal vent microbial communities from East Pacific Rise, Pacific Ocean - CV84 | ecosystem: Environmental > Aquatic > Marine > Hydrothermal vents | place: Pacific Ocean: East Pacific Rise... | reverse complement strand
CACCTTTACTTATTGTACTTGGTTTATATCTCTCTTATGAAGCAAAGAAAAAAGGGGCTTTAGGTGAAAAAGTAAAACTTGTTATTCCTTGGTTTGCTGTTTATTTCATCGCTATGGCTGGATTTAATTCCCTACAATTAGTACCTGAAAATATAGTATCAAATATAAATATTATAGATACATTTTTACTGACAATGGCTATGACAGCATTAGGTATGGGTACAAGATTTTCAAAATTTAAAGGTCTTGGTTTAGCTCCATTATATACTGGTGCAGGTATGTTTATATGGTTAGTTATTGGTGGATTTATCGTTACAAAACTGGTCGTAACTGTTTTTTAACCCTATTCTCCAAATAAAAATTATATAATTTCATTAAATAATTCTTGAAGGAGTCAAAAAGTGTCCCATATTCCAAATACATTAAACTCTTTTTGGCTCTGGAGGGAGATCTCCTCTAAGCTTCATATCTCCAATCCAGCTTATAAATATTGGAAAAATACACCAAATATGAAACTAAACAATAAATATGTTTTTATTCAAAAAAAGAGCCTTCCTTCAAAACATACATATATAGAACCGATGCTAACTGATCTCTCTGGATATCTTCCAATAAAGTTTGCTTCCGATCAACTGCATGTAAATGAGCATATCTTCTCCTATGAAAAGATGAAACTTTATAAAGAGTTTGATTATAAATTTGTTGAAGATGTAAAGTTTGTAAATATTAGAAAATTTTTTAGAGAAAATGGAATACAGGTTTCAAAGAATTCTGTCATTCAATTAGGAAAAATAAAAGATTTAGAGATAGATGCTACCTCTACATTTTATAACCTTAAAAATGATTATGGCATAGTGGTGTATAACTGATGGATACATTTTTTCTAGAGTTTAGGGATCCTCTTTTTGGTATTATTATCTTTTTTGTATTAATTTTTGTCATAACTTTTGTTTCCTATTGGTGGGGGCGTTATCGTTATCAAAAAAATTCACAAGATTTAGATAACTTTTTAAAAAGTTTTCACTCTTTTGAAACAGAAGGTGAACTCAATATATTAATAAAAAATGGTGAACTTTCTGAAAAATCTTGGTTACTTTTAGCCAACTCCTATTTTAAAAGTGGAGATTATGAAAAAAGTATTGAGATATATAATGAACTTCTAAAAATCAACAATCCCAGTTCCACTCAAGAGATAATGTTACTTCTTGGCAAAACCTATTTTAAGGCTGGTTTTTTAGAACGTGCTAAACAGATCTTTTTAGCTATATTAAAAAATAATCCTAGAACACCTGAAGCCTTAAAATATCTATTACTCACTTATGAAAATCTAAGAGATTATAAGTCTGCATTAGAGGTACTAGAGCCATTAAAAGAGCTTCAAGAAGATATAGACATAGATTATCTTTATATGAAAACTCTTTCGATTATAAATAATTTTCAACTTACAAATGACAAGAAGGTGCAAGATATTCTTAGTATATATAGAAGCAATAATGCTCTTACATATATGATTTTTGAGTTTCTATTTCGCACAAACATAGAGAAAGCTTGGCAACTTTTAGAGAATTCAAAAAGTGAGTTTATTATAGATATATTATGGCAGATAGATAAAAAAGATTTGAATTTTGATATAATTTTAAAAGATGATTTTTTAAAAGAGTTATATAGTGCAAGAGGGGATATACAAGTAGCTAAAAAAAGTGCTATTTTTGAACTTGACATACTTATAAACCTCAAAGAAAAAGCAGATGCAACACTCAGTTTTGAGTATCTTTGCCGTAGTTGTCAAAGTAGTCATCCATTCGCCTTCAATCGTTGTAGCTATTGCCATAATATAGACACACAGATGGTAGAGTTTAATTTAGCAAGAGATTATTATAAAACATTTAATGAAGAAAACAACTCTTTTCAATGATGTAACAAAAATATTGGGGAAATCGTGAAAAAAAATATTGAAACCTTAGAAAAAACTTTAAATTATACTTTTAAAAATGAGAAACTTATTGTAGAAGCACTAACACATAAAAGTTATAAACAACCTTATGATAATGAACGTTTAGAGTTCTTAGGGGATGCTGTTTTAGATCTTATTGTTGGAGAATATCTTTATAAAAAATTTTCAAAATCGGATGAGGGAAACCTTTCAAAAATAAGAGCTTCTCTTGTAAATGAAGCTGGTTTTGATAAATTAGCAAGAGCATTAAATTTGGGAGATTATATCTATCTTTCAAATGCAGAAGAGAACAATGGTGGACGAGAAAAATCTTCTCTTTTATCTAATGCTTTTGAAGCAATTATGGGTGCTATCTATCTAGAATCTGGGTTAGAAGTTGTAAATAAAATAGCTATAAACCTTATAGAAAACAATCATAAAGATATATCCTTAGACTCCCTTTTTAGAGATTTTAAAACAACTCTTCAAGAACTTACTCAATCAAGTTTTGGTACAACACCAGAATATAAAGTAGTAGCAAGTCGTGGACCAGACCATCTTAAAGAGTTTGAAGTAGCTGTGCTTATTGAAGGTAAAGAGTATGCAAGAGCTATTGGTAAAAGTAAAAAAATTGCACAACAAGAAGCAGCAAAAGAAGCGATACAACTACTCAAAGAGGAAAAACAATGAATAGTTTTGGACAAAAATTAAAATTTAGTACCTTTGGGGAATCTCATGGTACAGCACTTGGATGTTTACTTGATGGTGTACCAGCTGGACTTCAAATAGATGAAGAGTATATCCAAAGCGAACTTGATCGTCGTAAACCAGGTAAAAGTGAATTTGAAACAGCACGAAAAGAGGCTGATAAAGTTGAAATTTTAAGTGGTGTTTTTGAAGGTCTAAGTACAGGAACTCCAATCGCAATGATTATATATAACACAAATCAAAAATCTCGTGATTATACAAATATCAAAGATATTTTTAGACCTGGTCATGCTGATTTTACATATTTTCATAAATATGGTTTAAGAGATTATAGAGGTGGAGGACGATCTTCAGCTCGTGAAACTGCTGCTCGTGTTGCAGCAGGTGCTATCGCTAAACTTATGTTACACACTTTAGATATTGAAGTTATGAGTGGAATTAGTGAAATTCACGGTATAAAATCTGAAAGCTTTAACTATAAAGATGCAAAAAACAGCATCATATATGCTCTTGATTCATCTAAAGAACAAGAACAAAAAGATGCTATTTTAGAAGCTAAGAATAATCATGATTCTGTTGGAGGTGTTTCACGAGTTGTTATTAAAGGTACACCAAAAGGTCTTGGCCAACCTCTTTATTACAAACTTGATGCTGTTTTGGCTGATGCTATGATGGGAATAAATGCAGTAAAAGCTGTTGAGATCGGAGATGGTATTTTAAGTGCAACAACCTTAGGTTCTCAAAATAATGATGAGATAAGAACAGAAGGGTTTGAATCAAATCATGCTGGTGGAATTCTTGGTGGAATTAGTAATGGAGAGGATATAGTGTTAAATGTATATTTTAAACCAACACCATCAATTTTTAAATCTCAACATACAGTAACAACTCAAAATGAAGAGGTTGATTTTGAACTAAAAGGAAGACACGATCCATGTGTTGCTATACGTGGAACTGTTGTATGTGAATCTATGGCTGCATTAGTTATAGCAGATATGTTGCTACTCAATATGGGTTCCAATATGAACGGTCTTACAAGATACTATAAATAAGGAGTATATCATGTCAAAAGCTTTTAAAGATACAAACAGTGAAGAGTGGTTTTTTCCAACAGATACTTATATCTTAAGTGAAACAGATGAGAAAGGAATTATTCTCTATGCGAATGAGATATTTTATGATATTGCAGGATATACTCCTGATGATTTAATAGGACAACCACATAATGTTATTCGTCATCCAGATATGCCTAGAGTTGCTTTTAAATCTCTCTGGGATGATATTCAAACAAAAGGTTTTTGGACAGGTATAGTTAAAAATCTTCGTAAAGATGGTGGTTACTACTGGGTACATGCTACTGTATTGAGAAAAGTAAGTTCTAGTGGAGTTGTTAGTTATCTATCTATCAGAAGAGTACCAGATAAAGCAGCGGTTGAATCTGCTATAACTTTGTATGCGGAACTAAGAAGTAATGAGTAAAAATAAGATAACAATTCATCTTCAAATTGATGAAGATTATATCGATACATTTATGCTAACTCTTCCAAAAGAACATATAACGGTTATAGAAGAAAATTTCAAAGAGAATAAGAGATTATTAGAAGATGAACTCTTATTCTATATAAATAAAGAGAAAAAATTTATTCCCTATGCTCAAAGTATCGATAATATCTCTTTATGGTTTAAAGAGCATGAAAGAGAGAATAGATGATAATGAATATCTTAACATCAACTCTCTATGAAAAACAACTCAAAGAGATATTGGACTCCATTATTCAACATGATTTAGAAACGGCAAAACAGTTTAAAATCTATCTTGATACAATTATTTTAAATATGCAAACAAAAGAAAAAAAATATAAAAAATCTATCTATTTTGATAATGAAGATATCAAAGATATATCTTTTCAAGGATGCACTATTATATTTTTCGTAGATAAAAGTAACAGTTCTTATATTCTTTTAGGAATTACTGCTAAGTCTTAAATTTATCAAAATTTAGCTCAATAATTAAAATTATAACTCCTTTGTCCTCTTATATTTAAGAAATATATAGTTATCAAATAATAGTTATTATTATTATAAATATTGATGATTAAATCTAATAGTAAATCTATTTTTATCATCAATATTACTTTGTCTTCTAACTATCCTTATAAATTTAAAATTAAGCATTTAATGGCATAATTCCCTCACAAATAAAACTATCAAAACGCTAACTGATAGATAATAAAAATTAACTAAGGAGAAACAATGGATAATAAAAAATCTGAAAAAGATTTAGAAGTATCATCAAGAAGAGATTTTTTTAAAAAAACAGCAGTTCTTGGTGCTAGTGCATTAGCAGGAACAACTCTTGCAGCATCTCAAGATGATCCAGCAATCATGCACCATGTACCATGGGGAAGAAAATGGGGGGATCCAGTAACTAAAAATATGTATGGAATTCCATCGGCTTATGAACATAATAACACGAGACGTGCAACTAAACTACTAGCTTCTGGTAATTATAGAGCATCTATCGCTGTTACTCCTATTCATGAATCAGAGGGTATCATCACTCCAAATGGTCTATTTTTCTCACGTTCACATGGTGGAACTGCACATATCGATCCAAGTGAATATCGTCTGATGATTCACGGTTTAGTTGAAAAACCTATTGTTCTTACTTTAGATCAACTAAAACGTTATCCAAGTGTTACTCGTACTCACTTTATTGAGTGTCCTGCAAATGGTGGACAAGAGTGGAGAGGACCACAGTTTAACTCTTTACAATTTGCTAAAGGTTTTATGGCATCTGCTCAATGGACTGGTGTTTATATCAAAACTATTCTTGAAGATTTAGGTCTTAAACCTGAAGCAAAATGGATGCTTGCAGAGGGAAGTGATAACTCAGAGATGGGTCGTTCTGTTCCAGTAGAAAAAGTTCTTGATGATGCTATGATTGTATGGGGTCAAAATGGTGAAGCTCTTCGTCCAGAACAAGGGTATCCAGTAAGACTTCTTCTTCCAGGTTGGGAAGGAAACTTATGTGTTAAATGGTTAAAACGTTTAGACTTTTCTAATGAACCATGGTATGCAAAAGAGGAAACATCTAAATATACAGCTCTTAAACCAAGTGGTAAAGCTATCCAACACTTTTATGCAAATGAAGTAAACTCAACAGTAGTTTCTCCATCTCCAGAAAAACCTTGGACAGATCTGAAAGCTGGTGATATTGTAGAGATAGAGGGTCTTGCATGGTCTGGTATGGGAACTATTACATTAGTAGATATATCATTTGATGGTGGAAGAACATATAAACAAGCAAATCTTAAGGGTTTAGTATTACCTAAATCATGGACTAGATGGTCGTATATGTATACAATTCCTAAAGATTTTCAAGAGAATGGAAAACAGATTATTCTTGCTTCTCGCGCAATGGATGATGCTGGCTATATTCAACCAACTATTGACCAAGAAACAAAAGTTATGGGTGTTGAGTCTGTATACCATAGAAATGGTGTAGAAACTTGGGAAGTTACAGCGAAAGGAGAGGTAAACCATGTTCAAATTAGATCGTAAATTAGCAATCTCTGCTTCAGTAGCAGCGACAGTAGCACTTATTTCAGTAGGTTGTAATGCTGATGAAGTGAAACCAAATGAGGAAAAAAGTACTACAAGTACAGCAACTCATAGTATCGATGGAGGTCTTTCATATCCTGTTGTTGATGGTAAAACTGGTCCATATTTAGTAAACCCTCAAGTACAAGCAACTGGAAAAGAGATCAATAACGGTCGTCTTCCAACTGCAAATGAGATTAAAGCATGGGATAAAGATATTATGCCTGATGGTACTGGTTTACCAGAGGGTCATGGTACAGCTGAAGAGGGTGAAGAGATCTATGAGGCACAATGTGTTATGTGTCATGGTGACTTCGGTTCTGGTGGTGGTGGATACCCATCATTATCTAAAGGTAATGCTTATGAGTTACAAAAAACTTTAACAAATAATAGATACCATGATCCAGAAGCTGATGGCCCAGTACGTGTATTTGGTTCATACTGGCCACAAGCTAGTACACTATGGTGGTACATTAAAGATGGTATGCCTCATACAAAATCTAAAACACTTTCAGATAATGAAGTATATGCACTTTCTGCTTATATCTTAAACATCAATGAGATGGAGATAGATGGTGAAGAGGTTGATGATGAATATGAACTTACTCGTGAAAAATTCTTAAAAATCAAAATGCCAAATAGAGATGGTTTTGAACCAAGTATTGATGGTCCAAATGGTCCAGAAAATGTACGTAAATTCTATGCAAACCCATCTAACTTTGGAGCAATCAAAGTCAAAGCATCTGAACGTTGTATGACAAACTGCCAAGAAAAAACTGCAAAAATAGTTTATATTAAAAATGGTGGTATTTCAGATTTCACACCTCCAATGTCAGTGGTAAGAGATCTTCCAAAAAAATCTGCAACAGATATGGGATTTAATGTCCTCGCTTCTTATGAAAACAACTGTATGCCTTGTCATGGTGCAGAAGGTATGGGTGCTCCTGTTAAAGGAGATAAAGATGCATGGGGTGCAGTTATCGCTAAAGGTATGCCAGCTGTTTATAAAAATGGTCTAAATGGAATTAATGGTATGCCTGCAAAAGGTGGTGCTAGTGTAAGTGATGATGAATTTAAACTACTAGTTGACTATATGGTAGAGCATAGTAAATAATATAAAGGAATAATTATGGAAAGAAGAAAATTTTTAAGTTTAACTCTAGGTGCTTTAGCTTTAGCTGTTGCACCTGCTAGTGTAAGAGCAGAAGATTACAGAAAACTAAAACCAACAGTATGGAGTGCTAAAACAGTTGATAATGCTATCAAAAATATGTATGGTACAACTACTACTATTGAAAAAGGTGTAAAACTAAAAGCGCCTAAAGTAGCAAGTAATGGTGGTGCAGTTCCAGTTAACTTTAGCACTAAAATTCCTGCTAAAACTATCGCTGTTTTCCAAGATGCAAATCCTGAGTCTGCAGTATGTGTTTACTCTATCGGTAAATATGATGTAACTGAGTATGAGATTAGAATCAAAATGGGTAAATCTGGAACTATTACTGTTGTAGTTGAGGGTCAAGATGGTAAATTATACTCTGCTAAACAAACTTTAGATGTTGCACTTGGTGGTTGTGAAGGTTAATCCTTCCAACTAATATATAAAAAAATATAAAGGAATATTTATGGGTATGAAAGTAAAAGCAAAATTAAAAAATGGTGTAATTAGTGTTAAAGCTATGGCTAAACATGCTATGACTACATATAATCAAGCAGAGAAAAAAACTGGTGATAGAGAAAATGCTAACTTTATCACTCATATATCTGCTACACTTAAATCAAATGGTGAAACAGTACTTGATATGTCAACGAGTCAATTTTTATCTAAAAACCCTATCTTTAAATTCAAATTTAAAGGTGCAGAAAAAGGTGATTATGTACTAATGACTTGGACTGACCGTAAAGGTAAAACAGGTAAAGGTAAAGGTAAAATTAAATAATTTTACCTGAGAAGGAGAGATATTATCAAACATACTCCTTCTCACTTCACACAACTCTTTCAAACCACTCAATATACTCATAAACACTTACAATTAAAAGAATATCATATTCAAAAGGAACTTTAATGTCACAACTAAATATAGGTAAAGTAATGGAACTATTTATCTCTATAAAAGGGAAAGATAGAGAGTCAAAAAATGAGATTTTAGTTGATGAAAATGGTATCATAGATGATAAATTTTATGCAAAAAATAGCGAACGTGCTATCTTAGTTACATCAAATGATAGTTATCTACTAGCTCAAGAAAATAATATAGATGCCCCTTCAGGTTCTTTAGGAGAAAATATTTTAATAGATATAAATCCATATGAACTAACACTTAATGATAAAATTATCATTGGAGAGGTTGAGCTATTAGTAACTCAGAACTGTACTATATGTAACTCTTTATCCAAAATTGATCCAAAACTTCCATCTGTTTTAAAATGTGATAGAGGAATTTTTACAAAAAGTTTAAAAAGTGGAAAGATAAAAAAGGGTGATAAAGTTGAAATTTTCAAACAATAATCATTTTTCAAAAGGAGAAATAATGAAAAAATATAATCTACTATTTGTAACCTTAGTAGCATTTTTAACATTTGGTGCTGATATAGTATCGGCAAATAATCATTCTATACAGAGTGTACAAGTATTTCAAGCAGATAATAAAAGTGGAAAAATAACTCCACAAACAATATCTCAAATATTTACAAAAGTTGGACTAAAAAGTTCTGGAAATAATAATATGAATAAACCTTTTTCTCAAAGATTTCCTAAACTTCACTATAAAACATATAATTTAGCTATGTTTAAAAATGATGCACTAACACTTGCTCTCATTAAAAAATACCCTACTTTTGGTGTTTTAGCTCCTATGACAATGTCTATATGGGAAGATAAAGGAAAGATGAATATATCTACTTTAACTATTGATGGTATGGCAAGAGTTGCTAATATTCCATTAAATGACCCAGATTTAATCGCTTATTCTGCTATGATCAAAACTGCCTTATATAAAGCTATGCCTCATGGTAAATTTAAAACTTTAGACTTTTTAGTAAAAGATCCAAAGAGATCATTTGCTATAAATTTTTCTATGGATGTTGAGATAGATGAAGATACATCTATGGAAGATTTTAGAGAAGATTTTGAGGATGAATTTGAGGGAGAGTTAGAGCCTATCGGTTTTTTAATGCCTAACTATTTAAATCTAGAAGAAGATATGTTTGAACCAGCAGGATATAAAGCATATGATTTTTATGTAACATATTCTATCTGTAAATTTGATGTTATATATCCTGTATCTAGATTACATCCTGAAGCTGGTGCTTATGCTCCTTGCTCTTTTTATGTTTACAAAAAGAAAGGTGAAGATACTATGCATATGGGTTATTTAGGTGTTAAAAATTGGATTGAAACATTAGATATTAAAGATCAAAAATCTATCAAACCATTACTTGATGCACAAGAGATGATTAATAATATTGTAAATGAAATTACTGAATAAAAATCATTCTATATACTACCCTTTTATAAAAGGGTAGTATACTATTCCGATCTCATCGCAGAACTTTGATCTGAAAAATAATCCCTAATCTCTAAAAACTCATCAAGATGATCAAAAAAGATATCTATAAGTTGTGGATCAAAATGTTTCCCTCGCTCCTCTTTTAAAAGAGTAAAAATTTTATCGTCATCCCATGCTTTTTTATAACATCTATCAGATCCAAGTGCATCAAAAACATCTGCAACAGCAGTAATACGACCATAAATATGTATATTTTCACCACTTAATCCTCTTGGATAACCACTTCCATCATACTTTTCATGATGTTGATAAGCGATAATAGCAGCTGTTCTTAATAAAGGTTTTTCAGAATCTCGAAAGAGATCATATCCAATAGTGGCATGAGTTTTCATCACATTCCACTCTATTTTTGTTAATTTACCATTTTTATTTAAGATAGAATCTGAAATACCAACTTTCCCTATATCGTGCATCGGTGAAGCTGCAACAAGATATTTTATCTCCTGTTCTGACATTCCATAATATTGTGCTAATAGTTGAGAGTATCGTGCTACTCTTTTTACATGATGTCCCGTCTCTTTACTTCGTGTTTCACCAATTTCACCCATTCTAAAAATAAGATCACTTTGTGTATGCTCTATCTCTTTATGTAATTTTAATATATCAGTAATATCATTTCTAATAGCGATAAACTCCTCTATCTCTCCATCACTATTTAAAATAGGACTAATAGTAGCCTCCACAGTATAAGATGTACCATCTTTCTTTCTATTTGTTACTATTCCTGACCATGATTTTTTTGATAATATCGTTGCCCACATATCTGTAAATGCTTCTTTTGACATCTCTGGATGACGAACAATATTATGAGGTTTTCCTATAAGCTCCTCTTTTGAATAACCAGAAATAGCACAAAACTCTTTATTTACATAAGTTAATCTACCTTGCTTATCTGTTTTAGAAACGATACTACTCCGATCAACTGCACTTTTATACTCATGTAATAGTTTAATATTACTCTTAATATTTCTTTTGATTTTTAAACTTAACCATATACTTAAAATTATAAAAATTACAAAAAGAAAAAAGATAATAAGACTATTTATTATCTCTTGATGATACTTTAATTGTGTGTATTCATCTATACTTGAGATATATTTTGTCTCAATCATAAAAAATTGATTAATAATATATGTACTCTCATCATACCACTCTTTTGGATTTTCAAATAATCTTCCTGATCCCTTATCCATCGTATAATTTTTTACTATATTCTTTAGATGATTATATTGTGCTGTTTGAATAATATCTTGATACAGATGCTTAAATTTTGGTGTAGCTATCGCATTGAAATTTTTTTCAGATATATCATATGTACCTTTTGCATATGTCGTAATATAATGCAGATGATCGGTATATTTCTGTTGAGAAAAAACCCCACTAAATCCACCTCGTAATTCAGCCAAAGACTCTTTCATCAAAGAGAGATTAATAAATGCTTGTAGAGTATCTTTCACATATATATCTTTTATCATTGTTGAAATATTTAAAAAATTGTTTTGCATTTGAGAGATTAAAGCTGTATAACCATTAAACGAGTTAAACATAGAAAGATTTAACATATCTATCTTTTTTCTCATCTCAAAAAGTATAAACTGTTTCTGTTGTAAATCTGCTCTCTCTTTTATATTTAACTCTAAAAATGCGAGAAATGCTTTATCTGTTTGAAGTCGTTGAATCTCAAGTGAATCCTGAAATATTTTTCCTTTACTCCCTATATATCCACTACTGATACCTCTCTCTTTTTGCAACTCATTTATAAACGCTGCACTCTTTTTTATCTTTGCAATACTAAAAGAGAGATTATGTAATCCATCTATATCTTTATATGTTTGTAGTAAAAAAAGTAAAAATAGAGCAACAATAATTGTACTAGGTACTACTGTTAAAACTCTTAATTTATTTAAAATTGATTTTTGCGATTCCAAAAAATACCCTTTAACCTTATTTATTTGGTAATTTTATGAAGAGATTGTACCTAAATTGTCTTAAACTCTAAACTCCAAACATATCTACAAATAAAGAATCTGCCCAACCATATAATGATTTTGCATTATTTAATCCCTCTTGGCCTTTCCATACTTCACTTGTCACCGGTGTTGCAAAAGAGAATGCTTTTGTTTTAGAATTGTATGCATATTCAGAGTGAATAAATATAGCTCTTTCAGGCTCAATAGTAACAGCAGAAAAACAGATAGTAATAGGAGAGATCCATTGTATAGCAGGTTTTTTATTGATCCTATTTGCTATAACTTTTGCAACATATTGTCCTTCAGTATTAGATGTATTTCCCGATTTTGAAAAACCCATAGGTCTAGCATCACCACTAATAAAGATATCTTTCTCTCCATAAACTTCATAACTAATAGGATCTATATCTCCCTCCATCTTATTATAGATGGTATCCTTTGCTATTCCAACGATCTCCAAAATCTTTCCACCTCTTACATGGGGATAAAAAGAGGCATCATCAAAAGAAAACTCTTCAAACTCTGTTTCTACTATCTTATTATCAAGATCGATATTTTCTATTTTAGAGTTTGGATAATACTCTATATAATCTTTATATAACTCTTCCATTACAGTATGAAAACCCTGCTCTTTAATAGTTATATCATTATTCTCATCAAGAATAAGTACCTTCGCTTTTAATCCCTTTTGCTTAAAATAATCAGCCACAAGACAAGCTCTTTCATACGGTGCAGGTAAACATCTATAATTTCCACTAGGAATAGTAAATATAAAGTTTCCTCCCTTGAAATTAGTGATTTTTTCTTTTAATGTTAAATGTTCTGATCCAGCAATAAATCCAGCAGGGTATTGAGTTCTTAACCTATTTTCTAATGCTATATCTTGTGTCCAAAATGAGTAATCATACTCTATTCCAGGAGCAAAAACTATATAGTCATATTTTATTGTTCCATTACTTGTATTTAAAATCTTTGCTCTCTTATCCAACCCTATTGCTGTTGCATGAAAATATTGATAATTATTTTCTCTCGCTGCTTTAAGATAATCATGAGTTAACATCTCTAAATCTAGTCTATCTACTAACCACAAACTACTCAATGGACAAGAAACAAATTCAGATCTCTGTTCTACTAAAATAACCTCTGCTGTTGGAGCAAAAATTTTCACATTCTTCGCTACTGATAGACCTGACCATCCACCACCAACAACAACAACTCTTGGCTTTGTTGTATCTGCAATAGGAGCTTTAAATGTTTCTATCGATTCTCTTTTTTGTGTTGTATCTGAAGCATAACTTGCAATAGATGAAGCAGATAACACACCAGAAACTTTAAAAAAATCTCTTCTGGAAATAGACATCTTTTAAAGTACCATCTTTATATTGTTATGTGCTTTTAAAGCTTCAAAAATAAAGTTTCTCTCTTCATCACTTGTTATAACAATATCTAAATTCATACTAACATATTTACCTGTTTTACTTTTATTTGAATGATTTAAAGTATGCTCTCTCTCAAGAATAACATCGTGAATAGCTTTTTTTATCGCTTCTTTTTCATGCCCAATAAGTTTATATGTCCAACTACTAGGATACTCAATAACTACTTTTTGTTCACTATCGTTTAAAATCTCCATTTTTGCCTCCTGATTTTTCTTCTAACTGTATCTGATGTAAAATCATCCCTTTATCTATCGCTTTTACCATATCATAAATTGTTAAAAGCCCTATACTCACTCCTGTTAAAGCTTCCATCTCAACACCTGTTTTTCCTGTTAATTTTGTAGTAACACGAAGTTTAAAGCCAGGTAATTTTGGTAATTCCTCAACATCACAGTTTATTCCACTAAGATTTAAAGGATGACACATAGGAATAAGTGTACTTGTCTGTTTCACTCCCATAATAGCAGCAATAACAGCAGTCTGAATAACAGGGCCTTTTTTTGTGCTATCATTTATGATAGCATCATATGCCTCTTGAGCCATCTCTATCTTTCCACTAGCAACAGCGATACGTGTTGTTTGACCTTTATCTGAAACATCAACCATCTTTGGTCTTTGGTTTTCATCTAAATGTGTTAAATTCATTTTTTTTCTTTTAATTTGATTTTTATTATTATAGCAAACTATTTTTATCTTCAAAAGTATTTATATCTCTCAGTGGAATATAGACCTAAAGCTTTTATATAATCCTCTCTTTTATTTAAATTTATAAAAGAGGAACTATTATAAAATAGTATGAAATTTGTTTTTGATTTTTTAAGTAGAAAACCTAATTGATGTGTACCATTTTCAACCATATTTTTAAAATCTAGCTCTAAAGAACGATGATATATACCACATAATGGTTGGATTCCATCTTCTGTTTTAGCGATAGTAGCATCACAATATATAGTATCATTCTCAACAAGTTTTACAATCTCTTCAACACCTATAAAAGGAGTATCTACACTTATTACAAAAAATCTTTCCTCTTGTAACTTCTCAAATATAGATATAAAACCTAATGTAGGAGCATAGATATCTGATAGATCTATATCTTCTATAAAAAGTGTGTCAAAAGTAAATTTTTCTCTATTTTTACAAGAGATATAAACTGTTTTAAAAATCATTTTCAATCGTGTAAGTTGAAACTCTGTAAGTGTTGAAAATTCACCAAAAGGTAGCAGAGCTTTATCCTCTCCCATACGAGAACTTTTACCTCCGGCAAAAATTATACAAGGAATATCTATCATCTTATCTATTAATAAGTTCAACTTCTATTCGACGATTTTTAGCTCTACCATCTTCAGTATCATTATCTGCAATAGGATTCTCTTCCCCCATTCCAATAGCTTTTACTCTACTTGCTAACACACTATTTTTTATCAACATTTTCTTAATAGCATCTGCTCTTTTTTGGGAAAGTTTTTTATTATAACGTCGGCTTCCTTTGTTATCTGTATATCCAAATACTTTCACATCATACGATGGATTTGCATTTAAGAAATCAGCTAACATTAAAACCTCCTCTTTAGATACTTCTGTTAATTCAAATGATTTATATTTAAACTCTATATTTAACTGTATTATATTTCTATAATTTTCATCAATAATTACACAACCTTTTGCATCAACTTTAGATTCTAAAGGGGTATTAATACATTCATCAATAGCATCTATAACACCATCTCCATCACTATCTTTAGGTTTTTCTACTATTTTAGGTTCTACTATCTCTATATCATTAGATTTTATTTCAACTATGGGAGTCTCTTTTAACTGTTTTTGTACAGGGGGAATATCTTCCTCTAGAATCTCATTCTCACCAACATTCTCATCATACATATCTGTACCAGCATCCTCTTCAACAACCTCTCCCTCATCTAAATTGGTAATAATCTCATCATTTATTTCATCATCGGTATATATCATCATATCTTTACTCTTTTGAGAACCAAAAGAGAATGTCATACCAGTAAAAAAAGAGAGATTTGAGTTCCAATCACCATTATTATAATCTATAAGAGAGAGAACTTCTGTTTTTAAGGCTATACTATCTGTAAAATTAAACTTTAAACCAACCCCAAAATCTATATAAGTAGTATAATAATCTTTAGGTTCACTCATCATATCAAACCCCATTCCTGCTTTACAAAAAGGAGTTACATATCTCATATCATACTGATAAACACCATTTAAAGCGATACGATAAATATCTGTTTCAACACCATCATCATACTCTCCTGTTCCATATGTAAATGATATTTCAGGATGAATAATAGGAACCTGATTAAATTGAAATTCAACACCAGAAACAAGATAATTTTTAAGAGTGTTATTATCATGAAAAAGGTCATAATTATTGGGTGTATTCGAACCTATAATTGGAGATATTTCATACTTTAAAGGTTTTGCAAAACCTACTGATAATAGACTAGCTAATAAAATCACAATTAAGAATAATCTTTTCATCACTCGCCTTTATATATTATCAGTAGTATCATTTAACTATCTTGGATCTGAAATATATCCAGTAATAGCACTTATAGCAGCAACAGCAGAGTTGGCCAAATATACTTTAGAACTACGACTTCCCATACGACCAACAAAGTTACGGTTTGTAGTAGAAACAGCAACTTCACCATCTCCTAAAATACCCATATATCCACCCAAACAAGCACCACATGTAGGATTTGAAACTACTCCACCAGCATCGATGATAGTATCCATATATCCTAGTCTATAAGCCTCTTTAAGAATTTTTTGAGTCCCTGGAGTTACTATAAGACGTACATCTTCATGTACTTTTTTCCCTTTTAAAATTTCAGCAGCAGTTTTAAGGTCACCTAAACGTCCATTTGTACAACTTCCTATAAAAGCTTGATCGATTTTGATTTTATCTGAAACTGCTTTTGTGATACTATGACCATTTGATGGTAAAAATGGATAAGCAATAACAGGTTCAAGATTTGCAACATCTATATCTAAAGTCATAACATACGTTGCATCTGCATCACTTTGGTGAACTTTAGGTTCACGAGCTAAATTTTTATCTGCTAGAAACTCTGCTGTTACATCATCATAAGCAACTATTCCACTTTTTGCACCAGCTTCGATAGCCATATTACACATAGAAAATCTATCATCCATAGTTAAATGCTTTATCGTAGTTCCTGTAAACTCTAAAGTCCTATATAAAGCACCATCAACACCAATTAAACGAATAATCTCTAAGATAATATCTTTACCAGTTGTATGCTCTTGAGGTTTACCACTAAGATTTACTTTAATAGACTCAGGAACTTTAAACCAATTTCCTCCACTAATCATTGCAAATGCAAGGTCAGTTGAACCCATACCCGTAGAAAATGCACCTAAAGCACCGTGAGTACAAGTATGACTATCTGCACCAATAATAACATCACCAGGAACAACAAGACCTTTTTCAGGTAAAAGAGCATGTTCTATACCCATATCTTTTTCATCAAAAAAGTTTTTAAGATTATGCTTTTTAGCAAAATCTCGTGAGATACGTGCTTGATTTGCAGATGCGATATCTTTTGCAGGAATAAAGTGGTCAAGAACGATAGAAAATCCATCAGGATTTGCTAAAGATTTAGCTCCACTATCTTCAAAAGCTTTAATAGAGATAGGAGTAGTAATATCATTACCGATAACCATATCGATATTTGAACGGATAATCTCACCAGCAAAAACATCTTTGCCAACATGTTCTGAGAATATTTTTTCAGTTATAGTTTGAGCCATAGTAAACCTTTAAATATATAATTAATTACGCGATTATAACATTTAAGGTTTAAACTTTTGATTTATAATCTTAACGAAACTCTTTGTCTATATACTTAATTACAGATTTTAAAGTAAAATCATCATATTTTCTTTTCCAACTTGGCATATCATCTTTATGTGTACCCCAAAACTGTCCACCATATTTTGCATAGAGAAACATCTGTTTATCTGTTAATAATGTCTTTCTCAAATCGTAAGGATATATAGATTTTTCAGGGTTACGAGTAGCCTCACCATCCCCTTTACCTGTTAAACCATGGCACCAACCACAATTTCTTTTATATATTTTTTTACCTCTTTTAAGCATTTTACTCTTTTTTTCTACTGGGATTTCATCACTTTGAGCATATAGTTTTACTACTCTCTCATGAGAATGAGGATTAAATTTTTTATGTATATAAAATGCGATAGAACGAAGTTCAAACTCATCTAAAACAGATTCAAAAGATGGCATTATATCAGCTGATGAACCCCAATAATGTGAACCTTTTTTTATTATATTGTAACTTTGATTTTCATCAAGAACAGATTTAGATAAAGATCGAGGCATTACTATAAGATGAAGAGTATCACTTCCATCTCCATCTGCACCATGACAAGATATACAAGTTTGCTCAAATAGAGATTTTCCAACCATATAATCTTTATCAACACCAAAAAGAGAGATAGCAATAAATAAAGATACAATATATATTTTCAAAATTAAACTTACTTAACAGTAACTTCTAAAAGCATATTTGGATGAATAGCACATTCCACACTAAACTCACCAGGTGCAACTATTTGAACTGTTGACTCTGTACCTGCTGCTTGCATACCTATATCAAATTCGTTTGCTTCATCATCTGTATAAGCATTATGTGCAAAAGGGTCTGAATTTTTAAATGTAATAGTATCTCCCACTTTTACAACCAAAGAGTGAGGAATAAATGTTTTTCCTTTTTGATCAACTATATGATCCTGAGCATTTAATCCAATATTTATTAGCATAAATGTAAAGACTATTTTTATTATTTGACTCATATTTTTTTCCTTACTTTTTCTATTGTGGAAACTTTGTTGGTATTATAAGTTTCATATCTGGGCCTGTTAATGTTTTTAAAAAAGCAACAACTTTTTCTATCTCTTCTGCTGTTAATTCTCTATCTTTAATATATGTTGATATATTTTTAACATTATGTTTATATCGACCACCATTCGCACATATATATGTTGCTTCTGTTAGTGTTTTTACACTTCCATCATGCATATATGGAGCTGATTTAGTAACGTCTCTTAATGTTGGTGTTTTCATAACACCATACCATGATGCTCGACGTTTTACCAGATAACGACCTAACTCTTTACCATGCAACTCTCCATCATTTAAACCTATATTATGAAAACTTCCATCTGAAAAATTAAATCCATCATGACAATCCATACAATGTGCTTTACCTTTAAAAAGCTCAAAACCCTCTTTTGCTTTAGTATCGATAGCATAACTGTCACCCATCGCATATCTATCAAATGGAGAGATTGTTGAAACAACAGTTCTCTCAAAAGATGCAATAGCTTTTGCTAAATTATCCTGAGTAATAATACCCTTAGATTTTGGATAAGCTATTTTAAACAACTCTTGATAACCCTTAATTTTATTTAATTTTGGTACTAACTCATCAAGTGACATATTCATCTCAACATCTGCTTCAATAGGTCCAACTGCTTGCTGTTCCAATGTTTTAACTCTACCATCCCAAAACTGACGATTTTGATATGCAGAGTTTAAAATTACAGGAGAATTTCTAGGCCCACTAGCGCCATTGTGTCCTATCGCCTTAGCCACAGGAATAAGATCTGTCCAACCTCTTTTTGGATGGTGACAAGTAGCACAAGAGATTTTTCCAGAACTAGATAGACGTGTATCAAAATAGAGTAATTTTCCTAACTCTATACGTTCTGGAGTTAATTTATTATCTTTTGGTTGAGGCACCTCTGATGGTCTTAACCATTTTTTCATATCTTCATCTGCCTTTAAAGAGGAGAAAAACAGTAAGAACATCAGTGGAATTAACCATATTTTAGAGATCATTCAAAAACCTTTTATTTAATTAAGAAATATTTTAACATACCTTTAATGTAAAAACTATAAAAATGTTTTATTTATAGCTAAGTATAAAATAAAATTATATGATATAAAAGCTACCGATATACTATACCAAATAGCAATCTTAAAAAATAGCTTTTTATCCATTTGATAAAAGAAAAAACTATTCAAAGCATAATATGTAGCCATAATTATAGAACCATATATTCCATATCCTATAAAATAGTAATCACTTTGAAGTAAACAATAGGGACATTTATGCGATGGAAGTTGATAGATATAACTACTAAAAAAATATACTATACTAAAATAGCTCATATAAATATATACAAAAGATAAAAAAGTTACTATATACCTTTTTTGAAAATAACTTGAAATAAGAAGTAATATATAGGAAAGATAAAAACCTATCACTAACTGAAATATTGACAAATTAAAAGGTAATTGATTACTATTTTGTGTAGATTTATAAAGAGTTGAACAACATGAAACAGGATTTTGTATTGATAAATTTGTAAAAAAAAGATACTCTAAAATAAGCTCTATTACTAATAAAATAAAAATAAATATAAATAACCACATCTTTTTTTTAAAATAGATAAAACCTTTTACAATCAGATCATAACGATGAAGACGTAACCATAACATAGTAACTAAAATAATTACTAATTTTAATATTATTAATGGTTCTCCATAAATATTTGCCCCAATAACACCTGCTCCACACATAGCCCCAGAGATGATATTAGATAACTTATCTATCGTAAAAATAAAATAGGGAAGAAATAAAACTTTTATCATTAAGGATATATAGATAATTGTAACTATTAAATAGGAGTGTTTTTCAAGTTTGTATTGCAAAGTAGAAGTTCTATTTTTTTTATAATATTTTAAAATATAGATAGTATTAAAAAATGCGACACCCAAAACAATAAAAAGAGAGATAGTGATAAAAAGAGAAAGTATCACCTCATAACTAAAAAGTATATTACTCAAATCTTTCCATCTTTGATCAATATAGTTTTATCTATAATATTTTGTGTTTCAAAAAGAGTGTCATGTGTTGCAATAACAACTGTTTTACCACTATTCTTAAATTTTTTTATTATCTCAATAAAAAGGAGTGCATTATCTCTATCAAGATTTGCAGTAGGTTCATCACAAAGAATAATATTAGGATTATTTACTATCGCTCTAGCTATAACTGTTCTCTGTTTCTCTCCCCCTGAAAGTGTTGCAACTTTCTGCTCTTTTTTATGAAAAATATTAGCCATTTTCAATGCTGTATCTATCTTTTGTTGTACCTCATCACAATTCATCTCACTTATAACAGTAGGTACTAAAAGATTTTCTTGCACACTTAAAGCATCGAAAAGATAGAAACTTTGTGTAATAAAACCGATTTTATCTCTTCTATATTGAGAACTATATATATCTGATAGTAAAGCGATATTTTCACCATCAATATTTACCTCTCCACTCGTTGGTTTCATTAAAGATGCGATAATATTTAAAAGAGTAGATTTTCCACTACCACTCACACCTTTTATCTGTACTATCTCACCTCTATTTATATTTAAGTTAATATTTTTTAAAATATCTATACTATCTAATCTTTTTTCTATATTTGTAAGCTGTATCATTTTTATATTATAACAGTTCTCTTAGTAGTTTTCAGATAAGATATAAATTAGATTATATTTAATTAGATAAAAGAGGTAAAAATGTCGAGAAATAAAGAAAAAATTAGAACTCTTTTTATTTCTGATATTCATATAGGACTCTTTTTTTCAAAAGTGAAAAAACTTTATAAAGTATTAGAATACTATGATGTAGAAAATATCTATTTTATTGGTGAT
>Ga0256827_10000694_pt1 | contig 21016 bp, 24 predicted proteins | sample CV84metaG_FD_185977 | JGI IMG/M metagenome (GOLD analysis project Ga0256827, IMG submission 185977) | Hydrothermal vent microbial communities from East Pacific Rise, Pacific Ocean - CV84 | ecosystem: Environmental > Aquatic > Marine > Hydrothermal vents | place: Pacific Ocean: East Pacific Rise... | reverse complement strand
AGAAGGAAGCACAAAAGTTGGACAAAGTCTGCCTCTCCGGGGTGGTACAGAAAGATATAGAGATACTGGATCATGGCTGTGAAGCATGCGGTATCATCGGTATCAAAGCGATGATAGAGGTAGCAAGAAAACAGGAGTTTCAGGTGAAGCTATTGGACTATAGAACCAGTGCAGATGTCAGTGGTGACAGGGAAAGGGTAGTCGGCTATATGAGTGCTGCTTTCTACCCTGAAGTGATATACAATGTGGGTTAAAAATGTGAAGGCGTAGGGGTATTGATCAGGTTATAGAATTCGTTTCTGGTGCGTTCGTCACGCTTGAAAAGTCCTCTTAGTGCGGAGCTGACAGTGGTGGAGTTGATCTTTTGTACCCCTCGCATCTCCATACACATATGTCTTGCATGTAGTACGACTGCGACCCCTTTGGGCTTGATCGTCTCTGAGATAGCATCTGCGATCTGCTCTGTCATCTGCTCCTGTATCTGCAGTCGTCTGGCAAAGACATTGACGATACGGGGGATCTTGGAGAGTCCTACCACTTTGCCGTCAGGGATATAGGCGACATGGGCACGCCCGATGATCGGGAGCATATGGTGTTCACACATAGAGTAGAATTCGATATCCCGTACCAGCACCATTTCGTCATTGCTGCTGGTGAAGAGTGCCTGGTTGAGGATCTCCTTTGGGTCTTGTCCGTAGCCCTCTGTAAGGAACTGCAAGGCTTTGGCGACACGGCTGGGAGTCTTGATGAGTCCCTCACGGTTTGGGTCTTCACCGATATGCTTCAGTACTTCTGTAATGGTCTGTTCAAATGCTTGATCGTTGCTCATGGGCGCTTCCAATTTATCTTTTTTAGATTGTATCAAATAACAGTTGAGCTCTCCTTTATGACTTTTTCGCTAAAATCACGGGATTATATTACTCGTGTTTAAAAGACACAAGCAAAGGACAACAGTGAAAGTAACAACCAAAAAAATAGACAACGCCAATCTGCTGGTATCAGCTACCTTCCCTAAAGAAGAGATCGATGCCAAAGTAGACAAGCTGGCAAAAGAGGCTGGCAGACAGATGAAAGTAGATGGCTTCAGAAAAGGCAAAGTACCTGCAAATGTTGTGAAAAAGCTTCACGGTGAGCAGTTGACTCAGGATGCTGAGGGTGAGATGATCCGAGACGCACTCGATCAAGCACTGGCAGAGGCAAAAGTGAACAAGGCAGAGATGCTTGGTGAGCCGATGTTTAAAAAGTATGAAAAAGGTGATACTGCCGTGGAGGCAGAGATACAGGTTTGCCTGAGACCTACTGTTGAGCTGGGAGACTACAGGGATACCGTTCCGGCATTTGATCAGCCCAAAGCCACAGACAAAGAGGTTAAAGACCGTATAGCAGATCTGGCAAAGCAGTCTGCTCCACTAGAGAGTATCAAGCGAAAAAGAGCACTCAAAAAAGGAGATACGGCAGTCTTTGATTTCGAAGGCTTCTTGAAGGGCGAGCCTTTCGAGGGTGGTAAAGCGGAGAACTTTGAGCTGGAGATCGGATCAGGACAGTTTATCCCTGGATTTGAAGAAGAGATGGAAGGGATGAAGCCAGAAGAAGAGAAGACGATCAAGATCACCTTCCCGGAAGACTATCAGGCAGAGAATCTTAAAGGGCAGGAGACAGAGTTTGCAATCAAGCTGAATGATATCAAAGTCAAAGCAGAGGCGGAGATCAATGATGCACTGGCACAAAAAGTGACAGGTAAAGCAGACGCTACGGTCAAGGATCTCGAAGAGAGAACCGCAGAGCAGATCATTACAGAAAAAGTATCCAAGCTTTATAATGATGAACTCAAGCCAAAGCTTCTGGAGGCGCTGGTAGCCAAGTATGACTTTGACCTTCCGGAGAATATCGTTGAGCAGGAGATTGATAATCTTGTCAATGGCAAAGCACAGACGATGACACCCGAAGAGATCAAAGAGATCCAGAAAGACAGCAAGAAGCTGGAGGCACTCAGAGAAGAGACAAAAGGGGATGCCGTAAACAGTGTCAAGGCAACTTTTATTGTCGATGCAGTTGCTACAGCAGAAAAAGTAAGTGTAGACGACCAAGAAGTGCAGCAGGTACTCTACTATGAGGCAATGATGGCAGGACAAAAGCCAGAAGAAGTTGTGGAGCATTACAAGAAAAACAACCTGATCCCTGCGGTTAAAATGGGTATGATCGAAGATAAACTCTTTGGCAAACTTTTGGGTCTTGACAAAGAGCAAAAATAAAAATAGAAAGGTTCGTGATGAGCTATATTCCTTATGTGATCGAGCAGACCGGACGCGGTGAACGAAGCTATGATATCTACTCCAGGCTTCTCAAGGACAGAATCATTATGCTAAGCGGTGAGGTCAATGATGCCGTAGCATCCAGTATCGTCGCACAGATGCTTTTTCTAGAGGCACAGGATCCGGATAAAGATATCTATTTCTATATCAACTCTCCGGGCGGCGTGATCACCTCAGGTCTTTCTATGTTTGATACGATGAACTATATCAAGCCCGATATTGTCACGATCTGTATCGGTCAAGCTGCCTCTATGGGTGCCTTTCTACTGGCCTGTGGTACCAAAGGAAAGCGCTATGCTCTCCCCAATGCACGGATCATGATCCATCAGCCTTCTGGCGGAGCACAGGGACAGTCGACAGATATCCAGATCCAAGCCAAAGAGATCCAGCGTCTCAAAGATACGCTTAATGAGATCTTGGCAGAAAAAACCGGGAAAAAAGCCAAAACAATCGAAAAGGACACCGAAAGAGATAACTTCATGTCCTCTGAAGAGGCAAAAGCCTACGGACTGATCGACAAAGTGCTGACCAAGAGTCTGACGTAGGACAGCAGATGGTATATGAGATTGTTGTCTATCCGGACAAAAGACTAAAATATGTCTCTGAAACAGTTGTGCAGTTTGATGAGAACCTGCATGGTCTACTTGATGATATGTATGAGACGATGATCGCCAAAAATGGCGTGGGACTGGCAGCGATACAGATCGGTGAAGCCAAGCGAGTGCTGATCATCAATGTGCCCTTGGAAAGTGATGAAGAAGGGGCAGACCTTCAGCCCAAAGAGAATACACTTGAAATCATCAATCCGGCGATCACCTATCGCAGTGAGGAGAAGATCAAGTTCCAAGAGGGCTGCCTCTCGGTACCCGGGTTTTATGAGGATATAGAGCGTCATGCCATGGTAACGATCGCGTATCAAGACAGATATGGAGAGCGATTTACCATAGAGGATGATGCATTTCTGGCTGTAGCACTTCAGCATGAGATTGATCATCTAGACGGCAAACTTTTTATCGAAAAACTCTCCTACATCAAACGAAAAAAGTTTGAAAAAGAGTGGAAAAAGCGGGAAAAATAACCCTACACCTCACTGACTATCCTCAATAATATGACAATTTGACATATTATTACTGAACTATACCTCTCTTTACTATAATGGTGTCATGACTATAGAGGATGACACTATGAATGCAAAACTAGACCAAACTACAGAGAACAGCACCTCCAAAACTATCACACAAAAGAGAAGTGAAAAAAAAGAGACCATTGTCAACAGACTGACCTCTGCGGTACTTGAGGGGACACAGGCAAAAGTCATAGAGATAGAGGCGACCTTTACCAAGGGGCTTCCTGGATTTACTATCGTGGGACTTGCAGGTAGTGATATTCAGGAGTCCAAAGAGCGTACCAAAGCTGCACTGTTGACCAATGATTTTATTTTTCCTCCGCTGAAAATCACTATTTCACTGGTACCTTCCGAGCTCAAAAAAACAGGGAGTCAGCTTGACCTGCCTATAGCACTGTTGATCGCACTCAATAAAATAGAGATTGATGAGCCGGGACTTTTTGTGTTTGGGGAGCTGGGGCTTGATGGCAGAATCAAATCCAGTTCGATGCTTTTCCCTCTGATCCTTTCGCTCAAAGAGCAGGGATTGATCAGCCGGGCGATTGTACCAATGGAAGCCATCACCTATCTTACGCATATCTCCGGAGTGGACTTTATCGCTGTAGAGACATTGAGTGAAGTGATCGGAATGGTGAGCAAAAAGGAGTTTGCTGCCTCCACCCAGACATTTACGTATGACTCTGAGGTGGTTGAGGTAGCAGGAGTACCATACTATTATATGAAAGAGTACCAGAGTGACTTTGCGAATGTCAAGGGGCAGAGGGTGGCCAAGCGTGCTTCATTGATTGCAGCAGCAGGGATGCATAACTTTCTCATGGAGGGCAATCCTGGGTGCGGTAAGAGTATGATCGCCAAGCGTATGAAGGATATCCTCCCTCCTCTCTATGAAGAGGAGATGCTCTCTATCGCCAAACATCAGTTCCTCGATGGTGTTACACCTGACTTCAGACCCTACAGGCCCATACGCTCCCCTCACCATACGGCTACGTCAGCCTCTATTTTCGGTGGTGGATCTTCTCAGGCAAGGATAGGCGAAGTGGCATTGGCACATAAAGGGATGCTGTTTTTTGATGAATTGCCTCACTTTTCCAAACAGGTACTGGAGGCACTCAGAGAGCCGTTGCAGGATAAAAAAGTCCATATAGCCCGTGTAAATGCGAAGATAGAGTATGAGGCTGACATCATGTTCGTGGCGGCACAAAACCCCTGCCCTTGTGGTAACTTACTCTCCAAAATCAAGGTATGCCGCTGTTCTGAAGCAGAGATCAAACGGTATCGCAATAAACTGAGTGATCCTTTTCTGGACCGTATAGATCTTTTTGTGGTGATGCAGGAAGTGAGCAGTGATGACAGAGGAGATATAAGCTCTGCACAGATGCACCAGGCAGTACTTGAGGCATTTGTCATGCAGAAAAAGAGAGGGCAGGTAAGGCTCAATGGCAAGCTGGCAGAGGATGAGATTGAGATTTATTGTAGTATGCGTCAGGAGGCACTCCTTATCCTTGAAGGGGCGATCGGGAAGTTTGGTTTGACACATCGTAGTATTGCAAGTATCAAAAAAGTAGCCCGGACGATCGCAGACCTTAGCAAACATGAGCAGATAGAGAGGTCAGATATGTTGGAGGCATTGAGCTACAGAAGAAGAAAATAAATTTTTTTGATGAGTTCTGCAAAAGTAAACGATTATTTTGATATGATTCTACTTATTATTTTTTTTGGAGCCATCAATGAAATTATCATTAAGACAAATGGAAATATTTTTAAATGTGGTAAAGATGGGGCATCTGACCCATGTTGCCAAAACAATGGGGCTGAGTCAATCTGCGATCTCAATGTCTATCAAAGAGTTGGAAAATATACTGGGAAGACCGCTGTTTGACCGTATCAATAAGAAGCTCATTCTCAATGAGGTGGGGAGGAACTTTCACGATACAGTCGAGCCGATTTATAAAAGATTGGAGGATGTTGAGTATGAGTTCCAAAATACGGAGGATAAAGGTACAGTCAGAATAGGTGCCAGTACCACGATAGTCGATTATCTGATGCCCCCTATCGTTTGCCGTTATATGAGTGATTATCCAGATGTCAAGATACAGCTAAAAGAGGGGAATACCCGAAAAATAGCCTCAATGGTCAAGGAGGGTGAGCTGGATATGGCATTTGTCGAAGCACTTGAGAAGGACAGCGATATCATCTCTGAGAGGATTGGCTTTGATGAGCTTATCGTCGTGACCGCCAATAAAGAGTATGCAGAAGGCATCTATGATTTAGAAGAGCTTGCCGGAGAGAGATGGGTGCTCAGAGAGGAAGGCAGCAGTGCAAGAGAAACTTTCCTGGATACGATCAAAGAGAAAGCATTTTGCCTGAATATCTTTTTGGAACTTGGGCACACGGAGTCTATCAAGAGTATTTTGCAAAGTGGCAAATCATTTACCTGCCTCTCTGCTCTCGCTGCGCAGTCGGAGATAGAAGAGGGAAAACTCTTTCAGGTCAATATCAAAGATTTCAACTGCACAAGAAGCTTCTATGCACTGTATCATAAAGACAAATATCGCAGTGATCTGTTTGACAAGTTTTTATCTTTTTCCAAAGAGATCATTGGAGAAGCCATGACCTGTCAGCTCTGCAATGTTGAGCGCTAAAGCAGTTACAATACTGGCACTTATCGGTGCCATGATACTTTGGGCGAGTTCATTTATTGCGCTCAAATATGCTTTTATGCACTATGATCCTATGGTGGTTATCTTTGCAAGAATGGCAATCGCACTCCTGTTTGTGCTTCTGTTTTTTGCTAAAGTCTTTCGAAATCTGGATATCCGCAAAAATGATATCAAGTATCTCTCTCTTATGGCGCTGTTTGAGCCCTGCCTTTACTTTATCTTCGAGGCAGAAGCACTGGTCAATACCACGGCTTCTCAGGCAGGTATGATCACAGCACTGCTACCGGTAATGGTAGCGCTGGGTGCCTGGTTTTGGATAGGAGAGAAGATCAATCGCAGGATTATCGTGGGCGGACTCTTGGCATTTGGGGGTGCAGTGTGGCTAAGCCTTGGCGGTGAAGCAAGTAGCTATGCCCCCAATCCCCTGTATGGTAATGTGATGGAGTTTTTGGCCATGGTAATGGCGGTGGGCTATACCTTAACGCTAAAACATCTCAGCAAACGCTTTAAACCCCTTTTTCTTACCGCATTTCAAGCACTGATAGGGTCACTCTTTTTTCTACCCTTCCTACTTCTTCCCTCTACTGTTCTCCCTGGAACCTTTCCCCTGTTGCCTTCATTGGCAGTACTCTATCTTGGAGTCGCAGTCTCTTTTGGTGCCTATGGACTCTACAACTATGGAGTGAGCACTATTCCAGCTTCGGAGGCTTCTCTTTTTATCAATCTGATTCCGGTATTTGCTGTGATGCTTGCGTATCTCCTTCTGGATGAGCAGTTGGGCTGGAGTGAGATATTTGGGGGAGCAGTAATTCTTTTTGGGGTTTTTGTTGCACAGTCAAAAGCAGCTGCTGCCGTGGCAGATCCGGAAACACCTAAGGGTGTATAGCATGGTACTCCTCAGGTGTATTCAGGTTGGCGAAGTTGTCACTGTTTTCAAAAGAAAGCACTTCTGTTTCTACGCGATCAAGCAGTGTACGTATTCTGTGTGTATCGCTCCTTAAGAGTGTATGTACATGGGGAAGAATGGATCTACGATAAATCCCAAAAAGCGGCTCTAGTCCTCTAGGGCTCTGTGCGATGAGAATGTCGGGCTGTGAGAGCTGTCGGTAGTGTTTTCGCATCCTTTCTATGTCAGCAGCCTGAACCATGGGCATATCCACACTGAGTACCAATACAGCTTCTGTATCAAGTGTCTCAAAGAGTGAAGCCAATGCCACCATGGGTGAACTGTCTGGATAGTGGTCCAAAAGTACCGGTGCAGCAAAATCAAACTTGTCTGTTTTTGCACTGAGATAGACTGCCTGAAAAAGTGGCTGAAGTTTTCTGTATTGAAACTCTGCCATAGAGGAAACATCGGCAAAAGGAAGCAGTGCTTTGTCTTGACCCATGCGACTGCTTTTGCCACCGGCAAAGATAACCGCAGTTTGAAGTGAATCACTGTGCATGAACTATACCCTCCTTTCGTTTTTGATGGAGCAGCAGTGCGAGCAGAGAGAGAAGTGCCATCCCTGCCTCAAATCCAAACAGAAATGCGCTATGCTTGTCATAGATCTTGCCTGCGATCAGGGCACCGACAGACCCTCCCAGACCGAAGGTAAGTCCCAGCAGAAATTGCTGTGCCAGTTTTTTCTGTGTATAGAGATTGTAGACATAGGAGATCACTGCTGTGTAGTAAAGCGCAAAACTAAAGGCATGCAATGATTGAGAGAGGTAGGCGACAGGAAGAGAGCTGGGGAAAAGATAGAGTAGTGCCCAGCGTAGGATAGCTGTACTGATAGAGAACTTCAGCAGGGTCAAGAGATTTTTCTGCAGCAGTGGTCCCTGATAGTAAAAAAGTACAATCTCGCACAGTACGCCAAAGCTCCAGAGATAGCCTGCTACCTGCATAGAGAGACCATGGGCTGTCTCGTAGATGGTAAAGAAATTATAAAATCCTCCAAAACTGACTTGTAGTAAAAAAGCACTGAGCCAGAAAGCCCAATACTTCATCAGAGAAAAATCCCGGTTGGTCTCTTTGATACTCTGGTGCGGTTTCTTTTCCCGGTCATACCGCACGATGAAAAAACCGGAAAGCAGTGTGGCCAGTGCAGCGGCACCGAGATAAAGTATACCTTCCCGTGGTGTGGCAATGAGGCTACCAAGAGAGAGCGCAACCGTAATGAAACCGATAGAGCCCCACAGGCGCACTTTTCCGTACCGCTCTTTGGAGATAACCTGTAGGGAAAGGGTCTCTACAAACGGAAGAATAGCACCGGCACTGGCACCAAAGAGTAGATTGGCAAAAAGGTAAGACCAGAATGTGTCAACCGTAAGAAAAAAGAGAAGGGTGGAGAAGAGTCCGACAAACAGAGATATCCTATAGACACGATGCGTCAGATGAATCACGTGACGAAAGAGGAAAGGCAGCAAAAAGCGCATAAAAGGTCCTGAAGCATAGATGATGCCTACCTCCGTGGCACTGAATCCGCTTCCTACCAGAAGTTTAGGCAGAAATATAATATAAATACCCACCAAGGCAAAATAAAAAAAGTAGAAGGCAGCAAACAGGGGAGCGGCAGTCACTTTTCCTGATTGTGTATGGGTCATGAGGGCTTTGTGCTTGGTGCTTTCGCTTTATTTGGAAGTTGCTCGAGGGTCGTACCTGAGAGCAGTTCATGCAGTGTACGACGGTCTTTGCGAAAGAACATCGTCATCCAGCCAAACGTGACCAGAGAGAGTAGGGTAAGCATCTGACGATAGAGTATGACACCGGTAAGAGGCTTTTTATGGGTCTTGAGGTCCACCAGCGCCAAGTTGTAGGCACGCATACCCGGTGTCTGCCCCTCTTTGCTTCGGCTCATAAAGATCACTTGAACGACAATGAGTGGGATCAGTATATAGATCCACCCCAAAAGCTTATGATGCGCAAAGCCTTCTCTTCCGCCAAAAACAAGATAAAAAACGATATACATCAGCGGCATTACCAACATGAAGCTATCGGTAATCGCTGCCTTGAGGCGATTGCCCAGAGCGGCTCTTCGGCGTGTTGTTTTTGTGTGGTCTGTTTTCCCTTCTGGGCTGTGAGATACTCTGCCTTGTTTGATATCTCTAAATCTCTGCTTCGCCATCTTGCACTCCTAGAAATTTGCACTCATACTGAAAATAGGCAGTAACATTGCCACCACGATAACACCCACGACCAAGCCGATAAAAAGCATCATAAAAGGCTCCATCAGGCTCAGAAGCAGTTTGAGTTTGTCTTCATTCTCTTCACTATAGAGCGTAGAGAGGTTCGAGAGGATAGAGGCTACTTCGCTGGACTCTTCTCCCAGCGCAAGAGATTGCAAAAAATTCCTTTTGGGCTTGAAGCCCTTGATAAGATAGAGGGCATTAGAGAGCTTGTTGCCTTCCAGTACTTTTTCGGAAGCCTGATGAAAAGTAAGCTTCATCGATGCATTGCCAAAAGTGGTGCTTGCCAGCTGTACGGCCTGGGCATAGGAGACACCTGAATCCAGCATCAGTGCCAGAATATAACTGAATCTTCCCAGCTCATGATTTTGTATCAATGTGCCAAAAAGAGGCAGTCTCAAGAGTATACCGTCTACGCTTAGCTTGAAGGTATCTATCTTGCTGTAGGCAAATTTGAAAAAGAGTGCTGAAAGGATAAACCCCAGTAGAATGGCGACATAGTGTGCTGTTAAAAAGTCACTGATACCCAAAACAAATTGCGTGATTGCCGGAAGCTCTTGTCCTGTATCTTCGAAGATACCAATGATCTTGGGTACTACAAAGCTGATGAGAAATCCAGACATGCCAATGGCGACAATAAAGATAAAGATCGGGTATGCCATAGCATTGCTGACCTGTTTTTTGATCTTATTCTGTGCGGAGAAGAAGCTACTCATATTGGTCAGTACTTCTACCATCTTTCCGCTCTGCCCTGCTACTTTGAGACTCTGAAGGAAAAAATCAGGCAGTGCATAGATCTTTTGGGCATTGAGTGCCACATAGAGGGACTTACCCTCTTCGATCATGGTGCGGGTAACACTGAGGAAAGAGGCATACTTCTTTTCATCTTGATGTTGATTCTCCATGAGTTTGAGTGCGGTCAGAATGGTCATACCGGAGTTGAGATAACTGGAGAGCTCTTTAGAAAAACTGCTCAGAAGAGTACCTGGCATGGTGCGCTTGGAAAAGGCTTCCAGGGAGAGTTGTTTGGTCTCTTCGAGTGTTTTATAGTATATTTTTTGTGTACGGAGTTTCTGTTTTGCCTCTTCCAGACTGTTGGCGGTCAGGGTGCCTTTGACAGATTTTCCATTTGGGTCTAGGCCTTTATATTTATATAGCATTATAAAGTGGTACTTCCTTGATAATTTGTTAATGTTGTGTATTATACCTGAGAAATGCATAATAGAGGATATAAAGACCTTTAGCATTTGGTAATGAAACTATGCTACCATACATCCATGAAACAATTTAGCTACCGATATCTGGCATTACTGCCTTTGCTGTTTGCACTGTTTTACTGGGAACTGTCCCCTGTAGCAGAATTTCTCAACCATTATCAGACGAAATTGACACTCTATTTTTTAGAGTGGGGACTTAAAGAAGGGCAACTTCAGGGGATAGATATCATGGTCAATCCACACTACAAGATCATTATTACCAAAGCCTGTAACGGGATGATCCCGATATTGGTGCTCTTTTCCGCGATACTGGCCTATCCTGTGGAGTGGACATATAAGGTTTGGTGGCTGTTTACGGGATATCTGGTTATCACTACGATCAATATTGTGAGACTCCTGATGGTGGCACATTTTGTCAAGAAGCAGCCGGATTTCCCCCTCTATCATGATCTTTTTGGTAACCTGCTTTTGATGATGACGGGACTGTTGCTCTTTTATCTTTTTCTGAGAGGGACAAGACGTTATCCGAGGATTATCGTTTGAGTCGATAGAACCTTGCCGAGTACTCGCTCTTGAGCATGACAGCCCTCAGCTCTATAGGGATTGGCAGCTCTCCGATCGGTAGCGGATCGGTCACATAGATCTTGCGCTTGATCTTTTTGAGGATCTCTTTGCTTTTGTCATTGCGTATGCGCATAGGGCTTAGCAGGGTATAGGCATCCTTCTCATCTTTGTTGTAGCGTGCAGCCGTTTTACCCAAAAAGAGGGTATTGCTTAGCTCTGACTGTACCCGACCGGCAATATACTTGGCCATGAAAATATTCTCTTTTTGGAGCTTGATGATACCCAGTACCACAATAGCGATCAATACGACTGAGACCATGATCTCCATAAGGGTAAAGGCTTTTCGCATCAGTAGTAGTTTCCTCGGTTGTTGAGTATCTTTGTGTCTTTTATCCATGCTTCTGCTGCATCTTCTGCCGAGGCATGGACGCTAATCTTGCCAAAATAGCTGGGGAAGTAGAAAAATTTCTCTTCAGATTCCAAGATGATCTGAGTACTGCTCCCATTGGCATAATGCCTATAGCGTAAACAGATGCGATGATCCTTCAGGCGCCCAAACTCTATTTTTTGAGGATTGTCATTTTTGTCTACGGTATAGGCCTGTATTTCCTTCAAGTCACTGCTTGTCTCCTGCAGTGTATCGCTGCCTGGAGTGTGAGTGAAGCATTGGCTACATTTATCGGTACATATCAGCTCGATATTCCCATGGTTCTGAAGTATTTTTTGAAGATTCTTGATGGTATAGGGATCCTGCCTAACCTCCGCTTTTTTAAGGAAGTCGAAGACCAAAAACCCAAAGAGCGATATAATCGCAATGACGATCAAGAGCTCAATGAGAGAGAAGCCTTTTTTCATCTATTTTTGGCATTTGCTTAAATAGATATCGGCAGACTCTCCTTCTCCACCCTCTTTCCCATCTGCACCAAGGCTGATGAGATCGAAGTCATTGCCTGTACCAATGTACTCAAACTTTCTTTTCCAAGAGTCTTTCGGCATTTTGCCTTTCTGAAAATAAGGCGTAGAGGAGTAGTTGGGGTACTTGTCATCATCCGGGTTACTGATCAGAGCCTCCAACCCCTCGTCTGTGGTAGGATAGACACCGTTGTCCAGCTTGAACATATCCAGTGTCTGACTGATGCCTCCCATCTGGGTGCAGGTGAGGTCTCTTTTTGCTTTGCCGAACTGATCGATCAGTGCAGGGCCGATGAGGCCTACAAGCAGCCCCAAAATAGCGATCACGATCAGAAGTTCTATCAAACTAAATGCTTTTCTCATAAGTATAATAATCCCTTGATTAATAAAATTTAAATATAATTATAGCCACATTAGTTAAATCAAGCTTTGAAGAGGAATAAAATGCGCCCTGCTATTACGCTCCTGATCACGCTCTCTGTCATTGCAACAATGATCGCGCTGATGGGGGTGATGTTTAAGTATCTGGATGTGGCAAGGGGAAAAGCAGAAGTCAAAGCTTCTATGATACAGGCCAATCTTCTCAGTGCGGATGTATCACAGTTTCTTCGTCAGATTCTGGGGAAGAAACCTTCAAAAAGTACCATGCAGACACTGTTTGAAACACCTCTTGGGTTAAGTGCAGAGAGTGGAGAATTCAGTATGGGTATCAGCTGTCAGCCACTTGCGAGCCGTATCAATATTACATGGCTCGGGCTAGAGAATAGGGCGACGAAACAGAAAGCCTACTCTCTGGCATCCTCGCTCTTTGAGATGCTCACGGACAAAGTAAACCTGAGAGACAGTACTCTGCTCAAGGAGAAGATCACTGCCGCATTGAAGCCAGGGAGAAGCAGTACTTTTGGGGTACCAAGCAGGATCAATAAAAAAAAGGGTATAATCACCTTCAAAAAGTTCCAAGAACTGCTGGATGACTATCGATTTGAAACAGATGACAATAGGGTATATCGCATACCTTGGCAGCGCTATTTCAGCTTTGGCACCAGTGAAGAGAAGGTAGATGGTGATTTTGCCTCACCGGAACTTTTGGCATTTTTGTATGATGTGGATCTCAATGTGGTTCGGGAGAACTACCAGTTGGGGGCACTGAATCAATTTTTATCAGAGATTGGGGAGAGCAGAACTGCCTACAAATGGCTTTTTTCAGAAAAAGCCTTGGCTGTAGCGCAGTGTAAAGCGTCCTACACATTCAGAAAAGGAAACTACGGTTTCGTTTTTAACTATATGCACGGAAAGGTAGAGGGCTTTGAGTTTTTTGGGGGCAAATGAAGAACTTTTGTTAGTACACAGGGAGATGCCACAGATCTCTCGGCTCAAACGCTATGACCTTCTGCTGACACCACAATTCTATATTTTCAAAAAAGAGACACTCCCCGTCAGCTATCAGTACCAGGCACTCAAGTTGGCACCTTCCATACTCGATGAGCTGACAGGTGCAGGAAACTATAGCTATGCTGCCATCAAAGAGGATGACGGCTGGGCATTGATCGCTTACGATATGGCAAAGATCGAAGCCTTTCTCGAAGAGCGAGGCCTGCCCAAAAATCTCATCAACAAGATCTACTTCGCTCAGCAGTCAAAAGAGCACTTCAAGCATCCGGTTTCTGTAGATGAAAAAAATGCTATTGTCACAGTAGATGACACCGTGGTCATGCTTCCTAAAAGTATCGTTGACGTAGAGGAGTGTGGGATACTGACCAATACATTTAGACCGGAAAAAGGCATTACCCCTTCCCAGAGTAGGCACTCTTGGGTCAACCAAAAGCAGGCAATGATTGTTTCCGCCCTTCTGCTTGTGTTGGCAGCGGGTTATTTCGCTGAAGGACTGCGCTATCGAAACGCCATGGTTTCCGTGGAAGAGAAGATTGAAAATGTCAAACAAAGATACCCACAGCTTCAAAGCAAATCCACTATGGTATTGAACAGTCTTTACGAGAGCAACTATGCCATCGATAGCCTGCAGAGAAAGATCAGGAATCGCCTCAAAGCGATCAGCAAGCTGACCAGTAAAGCATCCAAGATCGATACCTTGAAGATCGATAGAAAGCAGTACGAGGTAACGATCGCTACAGATCAAAAGCATATCCAAGAGCTTAAAAAATATGCAAAGTCACAGAATCTTACCGTGCTGGATACCAATAACAGCCTGCAGCTCAAAGGAGCTTTGTAATGCTACGAAGGTATCAAAATGAAGGAATGATACTACTGGCACTGCTTCTGCTGGTTGCGGCTATGTTCTATAAAGGCTACCGGCATACCAAACTGCAAACAAGCAGTGCCGAGGCGACAGAGATGGTTTCAAAGATCGAAGATATCGCCACCATGAAAAAACTTTGGCAGAAGAACAGCACCGTTGCCCAAAAACTCAATGCGATCAAAACATATCTTCCTGCGATAAAGATCAAGACATTGCAAATAGAGAAGAAGAAAGCCCATGTCCTGCTGGAAGGGCTCAATGGAAATGAACTCAACAGTGTTGCAGGTAAATATCTTGCCAGTATTCCTGTACAGATCGTAGAGATGTCTATCCGTAGAGACGGAGAGTATTATCGATTGGAGCTACAATGCAAATGGTAAGAAACAGCGTGATACTGCTTATTATCCTACCGCTACTGATCATGCTTTTAATGCCTAAAAAAGAGCTTTATTACTTGTTGGAAAAGAGGTTAGAAGCACACAATATCGTTATCTCCGGGGAGCAGCTGCAAGAGAACCTTTTGGGGCTCACTGTAGAGCATCCCACTCTCTATCTGGGTGGTGCACCCCTTGCCACTGCCAAAGAGATCTCACTATGGAGTCTACTTTTCTATACGAAAATAGATTTCAGTGATCTTGTGGTTGCTGAAGGGCTTCCTACCGCACTGAGTGTGAAGACATTCCATCTCAATCATTCTGTACTCTCACCTCTGAAGGTGATGCTTGCCGGAGAGAGTAGTCTGGGAATACTGGATGGGGAGATACAACTAAAAGCACGGTTGCTTCACCTCAATGTTGCAAAAGGTGGAGAAAATAGAGCTTTTGCAAGATATTTGAAAAAAAGTGAAAAGGGGTGGGTCTATGAATCCAAATTCTAATACCAAAAACCTCTCTTTGCTTATTTGGATACTTGCATTGGTGGTCTTCGTCAAGCTCATCTGGGTAGTTGTATCCTATATCTATCTCCCCAAACAGGGAGTATCGGTAGAAGCAGGCAACATAAAAAGTGCACTACACTATCGTTACAAGCTTGCCTCAGATGTGGCAGCACCAAAAGTGGAAACACCGATAAAAACACCTGTCAAAAAAACATCCTCTATCAGGGATATTCAGCTGGTTGGTATATACAGCAGTGAGCATAGCTGTATTGTGACGCTGCTCAAAAAAGGCAAAAGCTATATTCTCTCCAACGGTGAGGATATAGATGGCTTTGTCCTCAAAAGTGCTTCCGCCAGAGAGGCCTACTTCGAAAAGGAAGGCAAAGACTATACCCTTAAGCTTTTTGAAGAGAAAAAGAAGGATAGTTCCAGTATCGGTACCATAGAGCCTGCCCAGCAAGGCAGCAGCGAAGTCCCCGAAACAGTGGATACGGAGATCTCAAGTCGTGATGGCATCAAGCTGGTACCCCGATCACTCTTGAAGTCCTATGTCTTTGATATGGACAAGGCGATGAGAGACATAGGGTTGAGACCGGTCAGAAGATCTGGACAAATGTTGGGATACAAGGTGAGATTTATTCGAAGAGGAAGTCCTCTGGGAAAGCTTGGTCTACAGCGTGGTGATGTTATCAAAGCGATTAATGGCGAAGATATCGTTGATTTCAATGGACCTATGGGGATACTGAAAACGGCAGATACGATAGAGGGATTGACGATTACTGTGATAAGAAAAAATGAAGAGAAGGAATTGGAATATGAAGTTAAATAAACTATTATTAATGATTATGGCAAGTATCACGATGGTCAGTGCCGCAGCCAAAGAGGAGACGGTGAAAGTTAACTTTAGAAACTTGGACATCAAAGATTTTGTGGAGATGGTCAGTAAGATTACCCATAAAAATATTTTGATCAATGGACCACTGAAAGGCAAGATCAACTTTGTCTCTACACAAGCGATCAAAAAGAGCTCTCTGATTCCACTTGCCAATGCCATTCTCTCCAACAAGGGTTTTACCTTGATAGACCAGGGAGATTTTATGCAGGTGGTGAAGTCATCTGAAGCAGCAGGTATGGGACTGGCGGTAGATGATAAGATCAGCGGCGAAACACTCAAAACAGTACTTTTCAAACTCAAAACCTCCAATGCCGCAGTCATTCGCGCCAAGATCAAACCTCTCCTTCATAAAAATGCCAAGGTTGTTTCTTTTAAAAATAACAATGTACTCTCTATCACTGCCTTCCCTAGAACGCTGCAAGCGATTAAAAAAATTATCGACTCGGTAGAGGGTGCAGGAAAAAAAGGCTCTACAGTCATCAAGCTAAGACATGCCAGTGCCAAGGCTGTCTATGCCAATGCTGTAAAGATGGCAGGACAGCTTTTCCCCAAAACCATTCCCAGTGAGAAAGTAAATGTTCTAAAAGATGATGCTACCAATGCTATTATTCTGGTAGGAAAAAAAGAGAATGTCAACAAAATGATTCGCTATATCAAGCAGTTGGATCAAAAAGGAGATACGGTAGAACAGAAAATGTATGTGATACCGCTCAAAAACTCCAATGTGGAAGATATGGAAAAGATTCTGAGCAAACTCGTCTCTCAAATGAATGGAATGGCAAGCAGAACCGTTAAAAAGGGAGGCAAGCCGGCACAAAAAGCAATGGTGGTCGGAGATGCAGAGCGCAATGCATTGATCGTATTGGCTACGGGGGATCAGATCAAAAATATTCGTAAAGTGATCCGAAGTATTGATGTGGAAAAACCTCAAGTCTATATCGTAGCAAAGATCGTAGAGATCGATATGGGTAAAGCAGAACAGATCGGTGTAAAATATGGCTTTACTGCAGGCGGTGTCTATAACAGCAAAGGGCTCTTCAGTGTCTCCGGAAGCAGTGGCGCTTCTGCATTGGAGATCCCTAGTAGTTTCTTGAGTTTTCTGGATAGCAATGCTTCCAAGGGTGGTAATTTTAGCTTTTCAGGCAATAAACTACTGGCACTCGGTGCGCGTATCGACCTACTCAAAGAGAATGGCGCTGCACACATCCTGAGTGAGCCTTCTGTCCTCTGTACGAACAATAAGGCATCAGAGATCTATGTGGGTCAGGTGCGCTCTATCTTGACCAGTTCTGCTGCGGGGAACAACAAAAATGATGTGGTAAGAAATAACTACTCTCGTGAGGATATCGGTATCACACTGAAGGTCAAGCCACGCCTCTCCAGTCGCAACAAAGTAACCCTTTCTGTAGAAGCGAATATTGAAGATGTAGACTTAAGCTCTTCTGTCTCTGCGGATCGTCCGACCACGACCAAACGAAAAGTCAATACCAATGCCATTGTGAGTAACGGACAAACCATCATTCTGGGTGGATTGATCAAGAGTTCCGGTTATGGGACCAGGAGCAAGATACCTATATTGGGGGATATCCCGCTGCTAGGTGCACTTTTTCGAAGTGATGGAAAGAATGAAAGCAAAGTCAATGTTGTTATCTATCTAACACCGTATATTGTGCGCAGGAGTACAGATCTTGTAAAGCTCAAAGAAGCTTTGTCCAAGCTAAGCTCGATCCAGACAAGATACAATAAGTTTATCAAGGCAAAAATAAAAAGAAATGCCTCTTCCGGTTCACAAAAGAGAAGCAGTAACGGGGAGGAGCGAGATGCTATGAGGATGCTGGGTTTTAAGAGAAAGCATACTACTGTTTCTGCACCGGCAGTGCAGCCAGAACCAGTCCGTACGTATACTCCCACACCACCTCCGGCACCCAAGAGAAGCAAAAGGCGTCGTGCTAAACCCAAGCCCGTCAAGGCAACGCCAAAGGCTGTTTATGTAGCCCCAAAGCCTATACCTGTTCCTCAACCTGTAGTAAGAAAAAAACCTAGAAAAACTGTACCTACGGTTCAAAAGAGAGTAGAAAAACGTGTGCAGAAAAAAGAGACCAAAGCACACAGAGTGGAAAGACTCAAAAGAGAAGGTTTCGAAACACGGAGACTCGAGCGGAAGAAGAGATGGGAAACACGCAAGTTTAAAAGACTGAAAGAGCCAGAATTCACCAGAAGCAAGCGTAAAAATCATGCAAACACTTTCTTGCGTGGAAACTAGGAAAGATCGATGAGATTCCCTTTTTTAGAAGATGTCAACTTGGAGCCGGTATGGAACGATGAGATAGACCACAGACTTGCCATAAAGCATGCACTCTTGTTTGCAAGGATAGAGGGTAGAGAAGCTGCTATTATGCACAAAGAACAGCTTACAAACGCCCTTAATCATCTCGCAAGATTGCACCTGGATTACCCTATTTATTTAGTAGATGATGGAAGTTTTGAGAGACTGAAAAATAAGTTTCTTGAGATACAGACAGGGAGCGATTTTGATCAGATGGAGACTACTTCAGACGAGTTGTTTGAAGCAGAATCTGACCTTTTGGAGTTTATACAAAATTCGCAGGATCTTCTTTCGAGTGAAGAATCAGCCCCCATCATCAAGCTGGTCAACTCACTTTTTTTCCAAGCGATCAAGAAAGGTGCCAGTGACATCCATATCGAATCCAAAGAGCACAAAGGTGAAGTGCGTTTCAGGATAGACGGTGCACTGAAAAAGCATATCGATCTGGACAAAAATATCACCTCTTTGGTCATTAACCGTATCAAAGTCATCTCCAATCTGGATATCTCGGAGAAGCGTGTCCCTCAAGATGGCAGGACACAGGTAGTGATCTCCGGGAAAACACTGGATGTTCGTGTCTCTCTGCTGCCGACCTACTATGGGGAGCGTGTAGTGATGCGTATCCTGATGCAGAGCGATAGTATCCCGTCTCTGGAGGATCTTGGGTTCCAAAGAGAGCTGACGGATGCATTCTATAAGCTTCTGAATCATTCGCATGGAATGATTCTGGTCACCGGACCTACAGGTTCCGGTAAATCTACCACGCTACACTCTTTTCTTCAGCATATTGCCTCACCGGATAAAAATATTATCACGGTTGAAGATCCGGTGGAGTACAACACGGGAAATATCAGTCAGATTCAGGTCAATGATAAAGTAGGGCTGACCTTTGCATCGGGGTTGCGCTCTATATTGCGACAGGATCCGGATGTGGTCATGGTGGGAGAAGTGCGTGACCAAGAGACCGCTCAAATCGCGATACAGGCAGCACTGACAGGACATTTGATGCTCTCGACACTGCATACCAATGATGCTACCTCCTCCCTGACCAGACTAATGGACATGGGGATAGAGGGCTATCTGCTCTCCTCTACACTGCTTGGTGTGCTGGCACAAAGACTGGCAAGAAAATTATGCAAAAACTGTAAAGTGCCTACCCTCCTTGACCCTTCTGTGTTGGAGGAGTGTAGGCTGGATGAAGAGGCTACTTTTTATCAGGCAGTTGGATGTACTGAATGTGACTTTACCGGGTACAAAGGAAGACAAGCAGTGGGAGAGCTGTTTATCATCAGTGATGAGGTGCAGGAGATGATCACCAATGGCTTGAATGACAATGAGATTCGAGAGGCGATGAAAAAGAACGGTATGCGTACGATCTCAGATAAGCTTGGTGATATGATGGAGCAGGGTATCACAAGCTATGAAGAGGCACTGCGTGTCGGACTGATGGACGGGTAACAGAAAATGACAAGGCGTCATGCCTTTACCCTCATAGAGGTACTCATCTCTGTAGCACTGCTCTCTATCGTAATGATGGGACTCTATAGTGCGCTCTCTATGCAGAGAAGCTCCAACAAACATCTTTTTGAATATCTGACCAAGGCAGTAGAAGATGACAGGGTCATCATGGTGCTCTATAGAGACATCATGTATAGTGATGGCAATCTCACGATTAAAAAAGGAGAGTTCGATCGTTTCTGTATTCACAGTACGGGCAACTCTCTTTATGGACTTTCTCAGGCAAAGGTCTGCTGGTTGGTAGGAAAAGAAGAAAATAGGCTTTTGAGAGTAGAAGGAAACGGGTATTCGCTACCTCTGAAGTATGAGGACAAGGTAGCGGTGGATCAAACCATGGAACATATGGTACTTTTTGATATCACGAGAAAAAAAGGGGAGATACTTATTGTACTTCAGGCGGCAGGAGGGGAGCCCTATACATTTATGTTGCAGGGGATCGCCCAGCCGCCCAAAAAGAAGAAAAAAATAAAGCCCAAGTCTTCTACCAAAGATACAAACCAGTCAAATCTAAGCAAGTGAAAAGAGCACTAAACAGCTTTTATATACCAATTTCTACTAAAAAGAAGCGTATTTCTGCCTATTAAAACTTATTTTGAGGTTTAATCTGCTAGAATTCGTCCATTACGTAGACACACAAGGCTGCATGAGCTAAATCTAGTGGAAACAAGGAAGTATAGAGATGAAAAAAATTATTTATGGCGCAATTGCTGCACTCATATTAGCAGGCTGCACAACACCGGCTATCACCAATGTCAATATTGGCAACCAAAAAGGCAGTAAAGTCAAAGTATATAGCAGCAGTCAAGAGATAGAGATCACTTCCTAACCTCCTCTGTATATTCTAGGCAACTATGCCTGGGATGCTATCTACCTACCAACCACCCCTCACTCTTTTTTCTTCTATTCTTTTTCAAGAACCCTGCATGGGGACCGGTTTTATAGTATATTTCGTTACAATACCCTATCACTATTACCTGATACGGTAATACATTACGAGGAATGGGTATGGAAGAGATCTATGAAAAAGCAGGGCTGTTTTATTTAGGTAAAGATGTGGACAGGGAGCGTTTCGAACCCACTGAGGTGTTGACACTTCTCAAAAATAAGAATTTTACGACACATGCTGCCATCATCGGTATGACCGGTAGCGGTAAGACCGGATTGGGTGTCGGTATCATTGAAGA
>Ga0256827_10000693_pt1 | contig 21039 bp, 17 predicted proteins | sample CV84metaG_FD_185977 | JGI IMG/M metagenome (GOLD analysis project Ga0256827, IMG submission 185977) | Hydrothermal vent microbial communities from East Pacific Rise, Pacific Ocean - CV84 | ecosystem: Environmental > Aquatic > Marine > Hydrothermal vents | place: Pacific Ocean: East Pacific Rise... | reverse complement strand
TTCATAAGCTCTTAGGTAAAAGTTTGATGATGGAGAAAGATTGTGATACCCTATTGGATATTAGCTACAGAGATAAAAAGTATATCTATCAATTTAAAAACATAAGAGTAACCACAACCCAACCACCCACAGAGCTTTTTAAAAGGTATGGATATAACAAAAAAGAGGTTAAAACTGCTCCTATTGTTGCATCTATGGCTGATAAGCTTTTTGGGATGGTTAAGAGGTTTTAAATTAGTAATATAACTATTATTACAAATATTAAACATAAAATGTTGTATAATATTATCTATATAATTCTATTTTTTTACAAAAAAAATGTTATAATTGTTCCAAAAAGGTATTTCTTTTGAGTGCAATTTATGAAAAATTACAATTTACTAATGTCATAGATGCTTCAACAGAAGATAAAGAATCCTTAGGCATAGATAAAGTACATAAATCAGGAGCTTTTCAAACAGTCTTTTTTAAAGAGGTTAATAAATTTGATGAAAAGACTATCAAAGAGATTGCCAAAATTCATCATAATCTTTGGAATTATAAAAAAGTGCTTTTTCTATATGTTACTTCAAAGACAGAAATAAAGATATATAACTGTTCTCATAAACCTTTTAATTATCAAGATAAAGACATTGATATAAACAAAGAGCTAAAAAAAATAGAGTTAGCTAGTCGTGATATTAATCAAATAGGTACTCTTTTTGAAATTTTTTCTGCCCCTGCTATTGATAGTGGTTCAATTTGGGTACGAGATAGTGGTTATTTAAAGCAACTAAAATTAGATAAAAGAATAGATAAATTTTTGGTTGATAGTTTAGTGCAAACAACAAAAGAGTTAGAAAAACAAGGTCTTGATTTAGATGTAGTTCACTCTTTGATTATGCGTTCACTTTTTATTATGTATCTCGAAGATAAGGGGGCAACACCCAAAGAGTTTTATCAAAAAGAGAGACAAAATGCAGACTCTTATTTTGATTTATTAGAAGATAAAGATGCTACTTATCATTTTTTTGAAAAGATAAAAGATAATTTTAATGGAAATGTCTTTCCTGTAACCTCAAAAGAAAAAGATAGTGTAGAACTACACCATTTATCTTTAATTAAAAAGTGTTTTACTAATGGAGATATAAAAGGAGAAACTCTTTTTTCAGATTGGCGTATTTTTAAATTTGATATTATTCAAATAGAGCTTTTAAGTGAAATATATGAAAAGTTCTTAGGTGAACTACAAAAAGAGACAGGAAGTTACTATACTCCACCTGCTTTAGTTGAATTAATTCTAAATGAAGTTCTTCCTATTAAAAATGGTGAAAAAGAGTATGATTTAAAAATTTTAGACCCGACTTGTGGGTCAGGTATTTTTTTGGTAGAAGCATATAAAAGAATAGTTAAAAGATGGCAAAATGCTAATCCAAACAAAAAAATTGATTTCAAGACTTTAAAAGAGTTAATGTTAAATAGTATTTATGGTATAGAACTTAATCCTAAATCTATTAAAGTAGCTTCATTTAGTCTCTATCTCTCTCTGCTTGATTTTCTTAATCCCACAAATCTGTGGTATCTTGATGACGAGAAATTTCCTTATTTGATTAATGATGAGGATGATATAAATATTGACGAGCAAGGATATAATCTTTTTCGAGCTGATACTATAGAAGATAATAAGAAATTTGAAAAGCAATATGACTTAATTATTGGTAATCCTCCTTATGGAACAAAAGGTTTGCCTAATAATATTAAAAAATATTGTAATAAATATAATTTTCAAAAAGAGTTTGTTGTTCCATTTATTCATAAATCTACACTTTTAGCACCAAAAGGAAAAATTGCTTTATTAATACCTACTAAACTATTGACCAATACAGCAGGAACTTCTCAAAATTTTAGAGAGTGGCTTTTTAATGAAAACTATGTGGAGAAAGTTTATAATTTATCTATCTTACGAAAAGCTCCAAAAAGTTTTGGAGGAAAATTGTTTTCATCAGCTGTTGCTCCTGCTTCAATTCTTTTTTTTCAAAAAGAGTTACCTAATAAAAATTCTAAAACTATAGAGTATTGGGTTCCAAAAACATATATCAAAAATCATATAGCAGAAGGTGTTGTAATTGACTCTTCTGATATAAAATATCTTCCACGAAAAGAGTGTCAAAAACCTAATACAAAAATTTGGAAGATAGCTCAATGGGGAACACTAAATGATTTTAATATACTAAATGAATTTTTGACACAAGAAAAAAACTTTTCAGACTATTTAGACGATAATGATATAGATAAGAGTAATCAAGGTGTTGGTTTTCAACCTTTAGGTAAATCAAAATCTACTATAAAAGAGAATAGTCTTATTTCAGAATTAGATTTTATGGGTGCAAAAAATATTAATAGATACTATACAGATAAAAGTTTAGCAGGAAGTGTTAATGATGCGATTAATTCCCCTGTAGCAAAAGTGGTTTATTCACAATATTATAAAACTGATATATTAAATATTCCAAAAATTGATGCTTTTCGTAGATTAGGAAATACAATAACTTTTAAAGCACCTCATGTCTTAATAAAAGAAGGATTTTCTAAAAATAGATTTTGTGCTACCTATTTGGATTATGATTGTACTTTTACAAGTACAATTTTAGGTTTACATAGTGATAACAGTAAGATATTAAAACTTATTACATCTTATCTAAATTCTAAATTTAGTGTATACTTTCTATTTTTAACATCCTCTTCTTGGGGAGTTGAGAGGGAAAAAGTAAAACCTAATGAGTTGTATTTATTACCATATATTAATAAAAATATTAATATAAAAAAGATAGTTAAAATATATAATGAAATAGAATTAAGTATTAAAAATTCAGTACCTCTAATACGCGATATATCCTTATATGAATCTAAAATAGATAAAATTATTGCAGAAAGTTTTAACCTCTCTATTGAAGAGCAAATTTTTATAGATGATACCATTAAATATACTGTAGATTTATTTCATAAGGGAGATAAATCAATAGCTGTTCAACCTTTAAACATAAAAGAGAAAGAGTCTGAGCTATATGCAATAAAGCTTTGTGAAAAGATTAATAAAGTTTTAGAAGATAGTGATATTAAATTAATCGCTAAAGTATATAAACTATCCTATTATAATCCACTATCTCTAGTAAGATTTCAATTTGTAGATAAAAATAGTAATAAAGAGATAGAAGTTGTAGCTACTGATAGTGAATTTGATAACTCTTTATCTAAATTAAATAAATTTACAATAGATGAGTATAATAAAAGTATCTATATGCAAAAAAATATTACCTATTATGATGATGATTTAATATATATAATCAAACCAAATCAGAAAAGATTTTGGACACAATCACAAGCGATTGAAGATGCACAAAGTATTACTTTTGAGATAATGAGTATGCCTAATGAGTAATGGTAGATTATCTCCAAGGATTAAAAAGAAGTTCCCAACTATTGAGGAGGTTTCTTTTAAAGTTTTGATTGAAGCATATCTTAAAATAATAGAGCTAAATCAATATGATATAGATTGGGAAGAGGAACAAATTAATTTAGAACTTGTAAGGTTTATGAAAAAGTCTGAATTTGGTATTATTAAAGAACTTACTATTGGAATAGAAAGAAAACTATTTAATGAAAATAAACCACCTATTAATGATAATAATCCTAAAAAATTACCAAGAATTGATATAAATATAGTGAGTTGGCGTTTTCAAAAAGGTAAAGCATTAGAGTACTTTTTTGAAGCTAAAAATTTATATGAAAATAATTATAAGAAAAAAGTAGCTTCCCAACATATTAATCGCTACATTGACACAGGTATAGAAAATTTTAGAATTAGTAGATATTACAATGGTTCATTAGTTGGTTATGTTTTAGAAGGGAACACAACTAAAATTATTGAAAAACTGAATAAACAACTTACAAAAGATAGAGTAACAGAAGATGGAAAATATAAAAATAGAGCTATTAATCATTTATCTTCATTTGAGCAAAAAAATTATATAAAAAACTTTGATTGTTATTATGAATCAAAACACTTGACTCCATCAGAAGAAGAGATTTTAATAAAACATATCTTTTTAGATTTCATACAATAATCCAAAGCCCAAAATCCACCAAACCCAAAAAAGACCCCACATACTTAAAATCTCACCTTGTGAAAAAGAAGATACTTAAAAAGTCTCTTCAGAAAAGGGGAGTTTTGCTATAATCTGATAAAAAAGGAGTTGCTGTTTTGGAAAAAAAAGAGGTACATTTGGTTAAACGAGTCTCTAAGGAGTTGGGGTTGACTTATAAAGAATTGGGGGAAGAGATTGGATATACAGAGGGAAGTTTAAGACGGTCAGTATCTACAAATCAAATTAGTTCTCAATTAAAAAAAGCTATAGAACTCTATTTAGAAATTATCAGATTAAAAGAAAAAGAGAAACAAACCAATGATGTAAAAGCACTATTAAGAACATTTATGTCAGAATAAAAGAACTAATTACATCTTTTCTATTGACAAAAAAGAACAATTGTCATATAATGCCAAATATCGAATAAAAAAGGCAAATAAAATGGACTCAGAACAACCCATAGAAGAGCTATTAATACTTCATCCTCATCTACTACAGAAATTTATGAGACAAGGAAAAGATTTTGCCAATCTATTAGCCTTGTATACTTTTTACACCTACCAAGCAAAGATTCAAAAAACAAATCAACCCTTAGCAACAGATGAGTTTACAAGAAAAGGGATGAATTGGGCAGGTGATAGAGTTAAAAAGACCAAAAGATTATTAAAAAAGATGGGTGTAATTGAGGTTGTTCAGAAAGGCTACTACTCATATATTAAATTGCCTTTTATATACACCAAGAAGAGAATTGGCGAGATTCTTGGGAACTTTATGAGCCAAGTAACGAAAAAGACCTCTAATCATTCAAAAAGAGAGGCTTCAGCCCCGAAAAAAATAGAAACACCTAAAACGAGGCTAAAGCCATCGGTTCCAAGTCTGCCACCTCTTTTAAAACAGTGGTTGGCATATTGTGATAAAAATGGTATTAGATATTACAAAAACAGTATAAAAGGTTGGAACGAGAAGTTAAAAGATAGATTAACAATAGAGCAACAAGTTGCTATCTATACAGCAATTAATAATAAATGGAAAAACTTCTACATTAAACCAATAAAAGAGTCAAAAGTTCATAAGCTCTTAGGTAAAAGTTTGATGATGGAGAAAGATTGTGATACCCTATTGGATATTAGCTACAGAGATAAAAAGTATATCTATCAATTTAAAAACATAAGAGTAACCACAACCCAACCACCCACAGAGCTTTTTAAAAGGTATGGATATAACAAAAAAGAGGTTAAAACTGCTCCTATTGTTGCATCTATGGCTGATAAGCTTTTTGGGATGGTTAAGAGGTTTTAAATATATAAACTTTGCTAATATCCCCCCTAAAATCAACTGTTTCGATATGCTTTAATACTTTATAATCATCAAAAACCTCTGAGTATATAGGAACTCTATAGACAAGATAAACAGGCTCTTTTAGATATTGCATTTGGTTAATAAGTTTGGGTAATAGCTTTTTAAAAACGGTTGGTTCAAAGGGGTTTAAGAAGTAGATAACTCTTGTTTGTGGTGGAAGGGTATAGTTAACAGCATCTTGATGAACTACTTCTACCTCTTTTACATTTAAAGCTTTAATATTTTTAACTGTAATATCATACAGCTCTTTGGCAAACTCTATGCCAATGGTGTGGCAAAAACCGTACTCTTTGGCATAGATAATTAGTTTTCCTTTGCCACTGCCAATATCAATAAATGTTCCCTCTAAAATGGTAGGGTCAAGTTTAACCAAATGGTCAAGAAGATGTTTTACTGTACTCTCATTAGATGAACCACAAAGCGTTCCAAAGGCTCTATTCTCACTCTGAATGGTTAGGTTTTCTAGTGATTGGAACTCGAAATCTACACCTTTTAATTTATATAGAAGATGTTTATAGATTTTCTTTAGGGTCGAAGAGAACCCCTCTTGAGATAGAATATTTTTAATAACCTTAATGGTATCAACAACCCCTTTGGGTTGTGTATAGAGAAACTTGCTCATCGAATCTTTTTTCCTATCCATTGAGGAGAGGTCTCTAAAATTAAATTGACAGGATGATAGGTGTAAGAGAGCGTTAAAAATTTGCTTTGGAGCTTCCATTTATATAAAATATACAAATAGGGTTTGTGTGCCTCTACTTTTACTCTTGAATTGCTGTAGAAAAAGCCATCATATTTTAAAGTTCGGTCAATCTCGTCTAGATACATCTGTGCATACTCTTTTGGCATCTCGGCAATAGAGCCTGTTACAATATACAAATCGACAAAACAATCAGGGATATTTTTAACTGTCCATGTTGGCAAAATAATAAAATCGTACTCCTCTACAAGTCTGTCAAACTCATCTAAACGGTCAACTATATCCACATAGGTTGCCACACGTTTGTTGGGGAAAGCATACTGTAAAAAATATGCACCAAAAGATGCCATCTCTTCGAGTTCGACCAAAATATAGCAACTGTTAGAGATGTAGTTAGAGGTAAATCTACCCATATGTCCAAAGCCACCACCAATGTCTACAATCACCTTTCGATTGTTATCTTGAAAATAGATATGTTTTTGAATCTCACTCATCACCGAAGCCAAATAGATAAGCCGATGGGTTAACCGTTGCCCACGATAGAGAGGTGTGGCAATATTTCCTGCACTGCTTTCGCTAATGCTCCCCAAAATAGCAGGGTCAATAAAATTAGAGAAACGGTGATAATCCAAGACCAAATCAATCGCATTAAGATAAGATTTAAAGTAACCAAACTTCTTATTAAGCACCTCAAAATGGTCTACCAAAATATGTGCTGTTGAACCCTCTTCGGCTCTAAAATTGATAACTTTCTCTTTTATAATTGTTTTATCTTTCGTAAAATAGAAGGCTTGAAACTCGTTGGTGTGTGCCTCCCAAATGTACTCTTTTCCTATGTTTAGGGGGTTATTTTGATATGATAACGCATAAGAGTCTGATATTTTTTGAAAAAACGCATCATCAACTTGACCCTTATCCAACTCTACAAAAGGGGATTTAGGCCAAAGGATTGTATGGTTTCCCTCTTGATAAATCTCTTTAAAATTAACCCTGTCATAACCCTCTAGCTTTATGCTTTTTTTAAAAATTTTATTGTTGGTTATAAGTGCAATTAGCTCTTTGGTGGCAAAGAGAAAACGTCCCACAAAGTTATAATATCGAATATGCTCTATCTCATTGCTAACAACAGGCATACTTTTATAGAAGATTTTTGATGCTTTGGTGTAAAAGAGAAAATCAATAATAATATAATAAAATCTTCTTATATAGAATAGATGTTTAACCATCCAACGTAATAGCATATATAGATTCTTCATTTTTTATCCTTTATATAGAGTTATTTAATTTTTTGATAGAAAAAAAGATAATACCCTTTACTTATCGTTAGAAAGAAAGCAAGAGATACACTCAACCAAACCATTCCCTTAACACCATAAAAATAAACAGAGATAGGAGCAAGAAGAGTATTCACTCCTGCTGTTAAAAAAAGTATTATGTTTAAAAATTTTGTCTTTTTAATGGTAACCAACATATTGGTAAATTGACTTCCATAAAGATAGACAATTAAAGTAACAGAGAAGAGTTGTAATATCTCAATATTCAGAGGCATCACTTTTTCTCCTGTCACAATTCCAAGAATGGTCTCTGCAAAATAACCAACCAACAGAGAAACAGGTGTCATAATAATAAAAATAACAAGTGACAACTTAATATTTTTAGAGATAAAGGTTCTGTTTGAGTGGGTATAAACATTGACCAAATAGGGGTAAACTGTTCGTGTTAAAGGCTCTAAGAGACTTCCTACAGCATGAATTATCTTAACTGATACAGCATAGTACCCAACAACCAAAGGCGAAGCCATAAACCCCAATATAATCATATTTATGGTAGTGTATAACTCTACAGCAAATTTAGAGGTAAAGATATACCAACCATCCTTTAGGTAATAAAAAAGTCTGTTCCATGGTTGAAGAGAGACTCTAAGATTAAAATTTTTAATTGCAAAATAGAGCGATAGAACCCCTAAAAAAAGTATGCTAATACTATTTAAAAGAAAAAGCAGATACAAATCGTTCTCCTCTTTTACAAAGAGAAAAACCAAGAGCAGAAAAAGAAATCTTGATAGACCGTTTAAGTACATAATATATCGCATCTTCTCAACCCCCTGAAAAAACCAAACAGGAGATAGGAGTTGACCAAACAGCATTCCAAAAGAGAGAAAGATAAACTCTTGATAGAGAAAAAGTTTATCTATAAAAAAAGTCAACAGTGTTAAAATTAGTAAATATATCAAAACAATAACAAACTTAATAATTAATACCGAAGAGAATATCTCATTTACCTTTTTAGGGTTATCTCGATGTCGCGAAATATGATAGGTGGCAGAGAGTTCAAACCCATAATCACTTATCCGTATACCATACATCATAATTGCCAAGATAAAACTGTAGATACCAAATCCCCCTATTCCTAAGACATGAATAAGATAAGGAATTAAGAGTAGAGGCAAAAGATAGTTAATAAACTGTAAAATCACCAAAGAGATAAAGTTATCACTCAATCGTTTTAGGGTTGAATCTTCTACCTTTTTCATATAAGTGACAACTCTAGCCAATATTTAAACATCAATAAATCATAGGCAAATAAAAAGATATAGGTGGCTTGTTTAAAATGGCGAGGAAGATAACCAATAGCAATAATAATAATAGGCATAATAACAGCCACATAACGTTGTGCAAAAACTCCTAAAATAGAGCCAAAAAAGAAAAAACTCATAAAAACAATCGCATAACCTGCAATAACCCGTTCCTCTTCATGCTCAAATGTTGCAAAAATGCTAATAATAACAGCAATAATAAACCAAATCATCGAATATGCCAAAGAGCTACCTGCTGAAATATCTCCATATCCTGCATGTCGGTCACCTACTGCTGATAAAATTGCATCCAATCCAAACTTCATAAAGAGTGCCATACTTAGTGCAATTAAAAGTGTAATCAGATAATATTTCCGAGCTTCAACTTTTTGATTTGCATAATGTAAAATATAATATACACCTATAAAAATAGGCATAGAAGCATGAATAAAAAATGCGATTAAAGCAACCAATGCCTTAAGATATTTAGAAGATAAATCGTAAGCAAAAAGCAGTAGACCAAAGGCTAAAGTGATTCTTACCTGCTCGATAAAAAGGTTTACAGACATGGGGTTTAGCAGAAGAATCATAACAATATAGAACTCTACCCTTCTAAAGAAAAATGAACCATAAAGAACCATTGCCACAAAAGATACAATATATAAAGCGAAACGATAATCATCAAAAACAATACCCAAAGTGATGGTAATCAGTTTCCAAACAGGTTCATCTAGAAGCCACCGTATACCTGTTAAATGTGCCTCTGTTCCCCCCTCTTTTAGATAGATAATCCTAAAGATGTAATTGGCTGTATCTTCGAACTCTTTGCCTTGAATATCGACCCAAGGTATAATAAAAACATAAATACCTGCATAGATAAGTGCCAACAACCAAACGGTATACCCTTCTGCTTTTATCATCTACTTAATAACCAAAAACCCTTCAAAATTCATGTACTTCTGTACACTCAATATATCGACAAAACCTGCTCTTTTAAGCATATCTATATTCCCTTCGGTTGAGAATGGTTCAAGAACACCTTTTAGGCTTTTAGCCTTTGCAATAATCTCTTTGGGTTCATACCCTTGGTCTAACTTATATTCCATATAGAGGTTCGATATAATATCTTGAAAACGGGCATCATTGGCACGTACTTTTTCATAAAGAATAAATGCTCCACCCCAATTCAGAGCATTATAGATTTTATCAATAAGCTGTTGTCGCAATTTGGGATGAATAAACTGAATGGTATAGTAAGAGACAATCAAATCGGCTTTTTCCAGCTCCATTGTATTCATATCGTCACAGATAAAAGAGATATTTGAAGCGTTATAGAGTTCATTTGCCTTTTTTACCATATCCTCTTCTATCTCAATACCAATAAATTTTGCACCTCGAAAAGAGTTATGTTGTGCCAATTTATTGGTTAAAGTACCTGCCGAGGAACCAAGCTCATAACAGATAGAATCATCTTTTACAAAATAATCACTTAGTTTTGTAATCAACTCATGTCCCTCTGAATAAAGAGGAACAGATTTTCGTACATGCTCTTCAAAATGCTCTACCATCGAGCCATTAAACTTCCAATTTGCATTTTTAGCGTCTATTTTGTCGCCTGATTGACCCATAAAAAATCCTTCTAAATTCAATAAAAATTATAACAAATTTATATAAAAAGAAACATATTTATTTTTTATAAAAAAGATATAATTTATTATATCTTATTTTATATTTAATATTTATTTAATATAAAGAGAATTTTAACATAAAAAAATATAACATAAAAAACCCGTTATTTAATGTTTATATTAATTTACACACAGTATAATAGAATTACAATTAACTTAAATAAGGAGTTTTCACCATGAGAAAAAAAATAATTTTCATCTTTTCTATATTCTTAACGTTGTTAAATGCAACCACAATTCAAACCGACAAGGTACTTTATGACCATGGAAAAGGAGACTCTACAATTCATGTTACTTTTGGAGGAATGGAAGGAGCATCCAAAGATTGGATTGGAATATATCCCAAAGGAGCAACCTATGAGTTTAATAACGTTGTTGCTTGGAAATGGACAGGTGGTGTAAAAAATGGTTCATTAAACTTTGATTTATTAAAAGCAGGAGAGTATGATGTTAGAGCATTTTTTAACAACTCTTTAACAAAAAAAGCTCAATCTACCTTCTCTATTATAGGTAAGCCTCCTGTTATTCCTGATGTTATCTTAACCACAAATAAAACAAATTATTTAAATACCGATACCATTACAGCAACCTTTAAAAATATGCAAGGGAACAGTAGCGATTGGATAGGAATTTATCCAAGAGGTGCAAGTTATGAGTTTGAAAATGTTGTAGCCTTTAAACAGACAGGTGGCGATATTAATGGAACAGTCACCTTAAAAAATATTCCATCAGGAGAGTATGATGTACGGGCATTTTTTAACAATACATTAAAAAAAGAGGCATCAATACCCATTACAGTAACAGACGATCCAAACCATCATGATGTTAACCTCATAACCAATAAAGGCAAATATTTAAATACCGAAACCATCACAGTAACATTTCAATATATGCAAGGAAACAGTAGCGATTGGATAGGAATCTATCCAGCAGGAGCAAGTTATGAATTTGAGAATGTGGTAGCCTTTAAACAGACAAAAGGAAAAATTAACGGAACGGTTACTTTTGAAAATATCCCTGTAGGAAACTATGATGTCCGAGCCTTTTTTAACAACAGTTTAACAAAAGAGGCTTCTGTATCAATTATTGTATCCGATGACCCAACCCATCATGATGTTGAGTTGGTTTTAAATAAAGATATTTATGCTCAAAATGAGCTGGTTTATGTAAAATATAACTACATGCAAGGAAATAAAACCGACTGGATTGGTATCTATCCAAAAGGAGCAAGTTATGAGTTTAAAAATGTAATTGATTGGAAATATACAAAAGGAAAAGTATCAGGAGAAATCTCATTGGGTGGTTTTCCAGAACAAAAAGATTTCCACGGTTTTGTAACCATGCCAGGATTACCTGCTGGAGAGTATGAAATTAGAGCATTTTTCAATAACTCACTCACCACTGTAAAAGTTGCAAGTTTCAAAGTTATAGAACAGGCAGTAACATCAACAATGTATGAAGATGCAAAAGGTTCTATCTCTCCAAAATGGGTTCATATTTCAGGACCATACCCTCCAAAATACTATAAAGGTGTCATAAGATTAAGAGCAAAATGGGCAACACGAACAACAAATACATCAGAGTACATGTTGCCTTTTGATACCCCAAACAGAACAGAAAAAGTTTTAGAGTTGGATGTAGGTGGTATGGGGCGATATACCCCACACTTTAGTCTTGATGTAACAGTAGAGACAACCAATGGAACACGAAGAATGTTGTGGGATTCATTTTTAAATCATTATAATGTGAGTGCCAATAAACAGGGAACCGTTCTATCGTACCCTACCTATGTAGAGCTTCAACGACATACAGGAGACAATAAAAAGCACTTTAGAGTCAACCTAGAGAAGTACCTTAGAGTACTTGAACCTGACAATAAAATTATATCGGTTACAGCTTTCTACGCAACAGGTGGAGATTTAGATAATATTAAACTATCTTCTCACTAATAGACCCACGAAGAAGAGAGATTTATTTTCTCTTCTCACCTATTTATATTTAAAGAAAAATCTTGAAAATTTTACAACACCTTATAATTATGCTCTCTCTTACATCAACAACCTATGCTCAAGAAAAGCATATTATTTTAGCCGAAGGAAACCTTTGGAAACCACTCTTAGCACCCAACCTTATTAAAAACCATCAAAGCATTAACAAACTGCCTTTTTCAGGCTTTGTAATGGTAGGAGAGAGCTTTACAAAAGAGGTTATGCACAAAGGGGTAGAGCTTAAATATAACGATGTATGGAACGAGCTAAAAGGACTAAAAGGTCTTTACAAAAACAAACACAATTTTCTACAGATAAATATTGATTTTCCTGCTGATTTTTGGGACGATAAAAAATGGAATATCGTTACCAGTAATTTTGCTATTGTGGCTAAAGTTGCAAAAGATTTAAATTTTCAAGGTATTGTTTTTGATGATGAACCATACACCCAAACTGCACATCAAATGAACAATTTTAAATTTCCTAATAAAAAGAGTATAAACAGTAAATCTAAACCGTGGGAGATTAAAGGAAGCGAAGATGAGTGGGTTGATGAAAAAGGGTACAGAAACAGTCAATATAACTTTAAAGAGCATATGAACAAGGTTACCTCTCGTTTTAAAGAGATTATGAAAGCGATGGTCAAGAGTTACCCTAACCTAACTCTACTGGTCTATAATGGCGTATCCTTTGCCCATATAAACTCAAACAAAAAAGATATACTCGTAACCGATGTTGGTCTACCAAGAGAACATGAATACAAAGGGGCTATCTTTGCAGGGTTTCAACAAGGCTTAAGTGCCAATGCAACCCTACACGACATGGGTGAAAGCTACCGATACCGAACAGACAACCACTTTCAACGAGCCTATCAATGGCGAAAGTATGACATTGCCAAAGACTCCTCTAACCGAGTAGACTCTAGCTACCAATGGAGCATTCCAAAAGCACAAAGAGCCTCATGGTCAACCGATGTACAAATAGGCTTCATGGTCTTTAACAAAGGGCAAGAGAGCAACTATAAAGAGTACAACACCCTATACAAATCAACTCTAAAAGATATAGAAGCCACATTAAAAAAAGCATTAAAATACAGTGATAAGTATGTGATTTACTACTGTCAAGACCAAGATTGGTTACTCCCAAATCAACAACACCCACTCAAAAAAGGGTGGATAGAGATGATAAGAAGAGTTTCCAAGTAGACTTAGAGAGACTTTTAATTCTATTAAAGATACCATTGATAACTCCACCCTTAAAAAGAGGTGGACTACTATGAACTCTAAACTAACGATAAAGATTTACCCCTTATTTACAAAAAAACCTCTGAACCTGATATAATTATATCTACTAAAAAAAGGAGAAAGAATGGGAACACAATTTTTATTATCGCTTATTGGTGGAGCTGTTGCAGGTGGAGGTCTGCTTCTGATTGCAGGAAAATATGGATATAAGTGGTATAAAAAAGAGCCAATCAATATTGGTGGTGAGATTGTAGCTATTGCCTCTATTTTGGTTATGACAGGGGCTATTTCAGCCTATAAGTTGGCTGAATCTTCGTACCATTTGGCAGGAGATGGGGTTGAGTATGCAAAAGATGGTGTTAAATCAGCATTGCATACAGGTCAACAGGTGATTGAAAAAACATTAAAATGGGGAACAGTTACACTACTAGAAGGGATTGGGCAACCCTATCATGATTATCAAAAAAAGTGGAAAGAGGAGAGTAGCAAAGAGAGTGTAGGAGAGATAGAGATACGTTTGGTTTCTAAAAAACAAGAGATAATGGGCAACCAAAAAAGGGTTCATTTGGTGCTTGATATTAAAAATATAGGTTCAACAGAGTTGGATTTAAACCGACTTTTTAGCGATGAACTTATTGTCTTAACCGACAAAAATAATAACGCCTACTCATTAAAAAAGCTTAACTATCAAGAGTCCATAGTAAAAGCTGGGGAACATTCACAAAGAGAGATGGATATTATGCTACCAAAAGAGATAGAGCTACAACAGATAACCACTCCTTTGAAACAGCTCTTATTATTAGAAAAGTAGAGTCAAAATGAATACCCCCTCTTTTATAATGCACCGTAAATTACTAGAGAAAAATCTAGAGAAGATTCAACAAATTAGAAACGAAGCAAATGTAAAAATTTTACATACTCTCAAGAGTTTTAATCAACCCTCTGTGCTTCCTATTATCGCTTCTAAGCTTTCAGGAATGAGCATAGGAAATATTAAAGAGCTAAAGATGGCACAAAAAGCAGGGGCAGAAGATATTCATTTGTATGCACCAGCCTTTAAAGAGTCTGAATTAAAAGAGATTATTGAAAAAACCACAACCCTCTCTTTTAACTCTCTTAATCAGTTTAGTAGATTTAAAAATTTAAGTAAAAAAGCTTCAATAGGCTTACGTATTAATCCTAAATTGCATCTTCCTATCCCTTATCACTGTAATCCCAATGAGTATAGCTCTCGCTTGGGTGTGGATTATAAGGAGTTTTTAGAAGCATTACAAACCAATCCTAACCATTTTGATAACCTAGCAGGGTTACACTTTCATTCACTTTTTCAAAGCTCAGAAGTTGGTACTTCTTTACTTCTAGACCATATTTTAGAACATTATAAAATAATACTCCCCAAATTAAAATGGATTAACTTGGGTGGAGGTCATCAATTCACATCTGATAACTTTAATGTGAATAACTTTATTTTAGCTGTGAATAACTTTCAACTTTTATACCCTAAGATTCAACTCTATTTTGAACCTGGAGAGGCTGTAATTAAGGGGTGTGGAGAGTTTGTAACAACGGTTCTTGATATTGTTCACATATCGGGTCAAGATGTTGTAATTTTAGACACATCAACCGAAACACACCTGCTTGATGTTGCCATTGTAAATCAGAGATTGAATGTAAAAAATACACAAAGTAACTCAACTCCCTACTTTTATGAACTAACAGGAAACTCTTGCTTACAAGGGGATATTATAGGAGAATACTTTTTTACCCACCCATTAAATGTGGGAGAGCAAGTAATTTTTGAAGATATGATGGGCTATACCATGGTTAAGACAACCCAATTTAATGGGATAAAAGAGGCACTATTTATACTCAAGTAACTGACCAAGTGTAATAAGTAAACTCTCTTTTATAATCTCATTCTCTTCCAAAATATCCTCTTTTGCACTAATTTGTAGGATACTCGCTTGTTCTGCCAAATCGGGAAGACCTAAGTTTAGTAAAACCCCTTTTAACGCATGAAAATCATCTACTAAAGCTTTACTATCTTCTTCATAGGTATGTTTACTTATACTGTTTAATGAGTCATTAATACTTACCATCGCAATATCAAAAAGACTAATAGAGGTTATCTCATCAAAATTCGATCTTAAGTGTCGTAAAGCTCTCTCCTTTAACTCACATAAAACCTTATCATCTTTACTACTAAACTTATGGTTAATTAAATTTAAGAGCTGTGTCTCTATATCAATTCTCTCTAAAGGTTTTTCAATAAAAGCATTCATTCCTGCCTCTTGAGCCTCTAATTTATCCTCTTTATAGACATTTGCACTCATACAGATAATAGGGGTAATAGAGTCAAATTCACGTATTTTTCGTGTCGCCTCTTGACCTGTCATAACAGGCATACGCATGTCCATAAAAATGGCATCATAGCGATTATTCTCTGCCATCTCTAAAGCGATTGCACCATTAGATGCTGTATCACACTTAATATTAAAGAAGTTGTTTAACATCTCTGCTTGATAGATTCGATTAATCTCTACATCTTCAACTATTAAAATCTTTAATTTAGAGTAATCTATCTTCAGTGATTTGACCTTATGCTCTTTACTGTAGCTGTTCTCTATCTCTAAAATAAACTGCTGATAGGCAATGGGTTTAGATATAACCGTATCAAACATGTCTGTATCAACCAAAGTATCATCATTCATCCATACAAAAAGTTTAATAGTAGGGTTTAAAAGTGTAAACATTTTGGCAATATCAAGGGTGTTCTCTTTACAAGTATCGGCATCAAATATAACAATATCATGCTCTTTTGCCTGTAATAATAAATCCATAACCATGCTAGAAATCTCTTTATCTCTTGAATCATAATGGGTAAAACTCTCCATACCCATGCTCTTTAACTCCATTGTAACAGAATCAACAAAAGAGTTTTTAGGTGAACACATTAAAATTTTTGTTCCAATTAACCCTTTTCCTATCTCTTTTTTAGTTGCTTTCTCAACAACAATACGAAGAATAAAGAGACTTCCCCCACCCTCTACAGGTTGATAAGTAATATCTCCATCCATTAAATTTGCCAACTCTTTAGAGATAAAAAGCCCCAATCCTGTACCTTGTGTCTTATCTGTTGAGGAAAAAGGGATAAAAAGTTTTTTGGCATTCTCTTCTGAAATTCCTAGACCACTATCTTTGATATGTAGAAAAATTTCCATCTGATTGGAGTTCCGAGACTCAATAATGGTCTCAATAAAACACTCTATTTTTCCCTCTTTTGTAAATTTAGCAGAGTTAGAGAGTAAGTTAATAATAATCTGTTTAAGACGCTTATCATCTACCTTGATTTTATGTTCAAGTATCGGAATATCTACATCAAACTCTACACCTTCTGAAATTTTAGAGCGAATTAACGTGCTACTCTCATGAATAATATCGTATAAATCAACTATTTTAGGAGAGAGTTCAACCCGTTTATCAGCAAATTTTGCCACATCCAAAAGGTCATTAATTAAAGAGAGTAGATAGTGAGAACTTTGGGTAATACTTCGAAGATAACGTTTTTGTTGACTGCTTAATTTTGTATCTTCAAGTAACTCTCCATAGCCAAGAATAGAGGTCATTGGTGTTCTTAACTCATGACTTACCGAAGCAATAAAACGTTTTTCATTACGTAGAGACTCCTCTAATTCATGATTAACATTGGTTAAAAGACTGGCTAAAATCAACTTTTCATCATTATTTTTATTATATTTTTTAGTTGCGATTTCCAGCTCTCTTTTTAAACGTTTAATCTCTTTTTTTAAACCCATTAATTCACCTTCTCTCTTAAAAATGCTGTGACAAACGTCTCGTTATGAAAACTATAGCCCCCTGGAAATGCACCTATTTCACCATAAGCAAAAAAACCAATCATTGGAACTTGACTATGTTTGTAAACACTCTCTATCTCTAAACTGGTAAGATGTCCTAAGACCTGTTTTCTAGAGCAACAGGGAAAAAGCAGAGCCAATTGAGGTTGAAAAGTAGGATTCTCTTCTAAGACTTTAGAGACAGAGTCTTCAACCTCTTTAATAATATTTCGTCCTTTAGGTGCAGATATTCGTACCCATGCTTTCTCTTCAACATGCCCTGCAAAAACCAATGAACTGTTTGCCTCATCAATATCTAAAACAGCCCTATAGACAATTTGACCATTTCTTAAACGAACCTCTAAAGGGTACTCAATACCAACATGGGGCATATCCTCAGCAGTAATATCAAGATAGTTTTTATAAAAATCAACAGCAGGTTGACCATCAATTTCATAAACAATATTTTTAGAAGCTTTTGTTACAATTCGCTCTTTACCTATCCCCTCCCATCCAAAGGCTCTTGAACCTAAAATATCAATTTTTGATTTATCCAATGCCAAAGCAACCACACCTTGATTAGAGACAATATTATTGGAAAAAACAAAAGTCTCTTCTAATAAAAGTCCATCACCAGATGCTCCACCAAAAACATAATCTATCTCTCGTGAAAGAATCCCTTGGGTATAGGCATCATTATCAAAAGAGAGACCAGAGGTTAAGGTAATAATACTACACGTACTAAAAGAACTTTTTGCCCACATACCAATATGTTCCCCAATAGAAAAAGCATCTTGGGTCTCATCTGTCTCAATAAATGTCATCTCTATACTAGATTTATCAACTTCTATCAACATACAGATAATATGTCCATCTACCTCATTAATACCATCATCTTCGTTGGCATAAATTTCACCATCTGTTGTTGCACCCATAATCGGAAAACTGTATTTTCCCAATTTTTTTGCAAGTTTTAAAATATTAAAAGTAGAAGCAGAGTAGATAAACGCTACAGAAGGGATAAAATCATCTTTTAATGTTTTGTCAATACTTTTGATTATCTGTTTAATGGATGTTGATTTAAGGGTAATGGTTCTCATAAGTTTAACCCTGTGTAAGTTGTTGGTATATTTTAGATTTTAGAATCTGTAGGTCAAAAGGTTTTGCCATAAAATCATTGGCTCCAAGTGCCAATGATTTTTTTCTCTCTATCTCGTCACTGGTTATCACAATAACAGGAATATTTTCAAAGGTTGTACCATTTCTAATAATATTCAATGTCTCAAAACCATCTAAAGTTGGCATATGTAAATCAAGTAGACAAAGATCCATTTTGGTGTTGTCTAAAATTGACAACGCCTCTAAACCATCTTTTGCCTCTATAACTTTAATGTTTTTTACTTTAATTAAAAGTGATTTTATAAGCATACGGTTAAATATATCATCTTCAACCACCAATACTTTTATCTCATCTAAAAGTTCCCATTTCATCAATACTCCTCAATATTTATTCTTTTAACTGAATTATATATTAAAAAAGTATTTTACATATTAATTATTAATCTTTATGCTATTTTAAGAAAAAAGAGTTTAAGAAATAGAAGTTAGAGAAAAGTTCCTCGTTTTATTCTGTTTTATTTACAAATAACTACAACAGTAGTCTGTAATACTCTTTACTTTTACACCAAATTTAGAGTTAGCAGGAACATTAAAACGCTCACCACCTTTTACAGAAATCCACGCATCAGAATCAGCCAATTTATACTCTAAATCTCCTGCTGTTATCTCCATAAGCTCGGCTTGGTCTGTTCCAAACTCATACTCTCCAACCTGCATATAACCTAAAGTTTTTCGGCTACCATCGGCAAAATGAACTGTTCGGCTTGTTACTGCTCCATCAAAATAGCTATTTCCTGCTATATCTACGGTTACATTTTCAAATTTCATAAATTTCCTTTTTTGTTAGTTTAACCAATTATAGTAGGGGTTGACCAGTGTGTCAACCCCTTATCTATTTTATTGACATCCAACACACTCTTGGCTTCTATCCTCTACATCATTCGATGTTTCAGGAGATTGACTTCGTAAATAGTAGGTTGACTTCAATCCATATTTCCAAGCATTCATATAAATCTCATTAAGGTATCGTCCACTCGCTTTGTCTAGTGTAATAAAGATATTAAGAGACTGTCCTTGGTCAATCCATTTTTGTCTAATTGCTCCTGCTTTCACCAGTACATTTTGGTCAAGCTCATAACTTGGGGTATAGTACTCCCATGTATCAGGTGAAAGATTTGGTGCAACCACAGGAATAAGACCAGAAAGGTTCTCTTCAAACCATTTACGCTTATAGACAGGCTCAATCGCTTGGGTTGTTCCTGTCAAAATAGAGATAGACGAAGTTGGAGCAACAGCCATAAGATACCCATTACGCATACCATCAGCTTTTACCTTCTCCCGTAACTTATTCCAGTTATGAGTATAGGTAAAGAGTCCACCTCGCTCTACCAATTTACACGCCTCTTCATTTGCATTATCAATAGGGAAGATACCTTTACTCCAATCTGAACCCTCATAAAGAGGATATTTCCCTTTTTCAATTGCCAAATCACTTGATGATTTAATAGCATAATAAGAGACAGACTCCATCACTTCATCTATCTTATAGAAATGCTCTGTTGAACCCCACTCAATCTTAGATTCAGCCAACATCTGTGCCTCACCCATCACACCAAGTCCAATAGCACGTGTCTTCTCATTGGTCTTTTTTACCTTTGACAACGGATAGAAGTTCAAATCAATAACATTATCAAGCATTCGAATAGCCGTAGGAATTACTCTTTCTAAATCCTCTTTGGTATGAACCTTTGACAAGTTAATAGATGCCAAGTTACAAACAGCCGTCTCGCCATCACTCTGCTCTTTGTCAACCATCCAAATCTGTTTACCATTTAAACTGTCAAGAGCTGTAATCTTCTTAGCAGGTTTACGCATTCCACTATCAACAGTAACCAACTCTTCCTCTTCAAAAACTTCAGTTGTTTGGTCTACATAAGTTAATTTTATTTTATAATGATTTGGAGAGGTATTTTGGAATATCTCGGTACAAAGGTTACTACTTCGTATAACACCACTATGTTTATTAGGATTTGCCTTATTGGCTGTATCTTTAAAGGTTAAAAAAGGATTCCCCGTCTCAAAGTAGCTTCTTAGTATCTCTTTCCACAACCCTTTAGCCGAAATAGTTTCACGTGTAATATCATCATGACCTGCTTCAAGCTCCAAATATCTATCTTCAAACGCTTTACCATAAAGATTGGTAAGCTCACTAACCTCATAAGGGTCAAATAGCGTCCAACGTGCATCATCTTGGACTCTCTGCATAAACAAATCATTCAACCACAAAGCAGGAAAGAGGTCATGCGCTCGTCTTCTCTCTTCTCCAGAGTTCTTTTTTAAATCTAAAAAGTCTCTAACATCAATATGCCAAGGCTCAACATAAACGGC
>Ga0256827_10000692_pt1 | contig 21046 bp, 20 predicted proteins | sample CV84metaG_FD_185977 | JGI IMG/M metagenome (GOLD analysis project Ga0256827, IMG submission 185977) | Hydrothermal vent microbial communities from East Pacific Rise, Pacific Ocean - CV84 | ecosystem: Environmental > Aquatic > Marine > Hydrothermal vents | place: Pacific Ocean: East Pacific Rise... | reverse complement strand
AGATTTAACAAGAGAAGATGGCAGAAAAAAATATAGTAATTTTATTCCGAAAATTAAGTTAAATTCTGATTACAGAACTCTAGCTGTAATGAAGACGATTAAGGCAAATGTTAACACAACAACAGCAACAAAAACAACCTATTTAAAAATGAGTCAAGTAAGTCAAGTTGATTACCATGCATTAGACGATATTCATGATAAGACGAACTTAATCTCTGAGTTAGGAAATCTTGCCGTTGATGATTATGAATTTGGGAATCCAACCCCACCAAAATTTGTTTTTACAAAAGAAGTTTCTGCTAAATATGGGTTAAAAGAGGGAACAACTGATGCAGAATTATTTAAGCACGTATCTGAGGTTGGTTTGGAAAATAGGTTTAAAACGAAAAATAGTCATGGAGAACTTGTTATAAAAGAGAATTTAAGAACGAAATATAGAAAACGTTTAGAGTTTGAAATTAATATTATTAATTCGATGGGGTTTCCAGGCTATATGTTAATTGTTGCTGATTTTGTTCAAGAAGCAAGAGATTTAAATATCCCTGTAGGACCTGGAAGAGGTAGTGCGGCAGGTAGTCTTGTAGCTTTTGCTCTAAATATAACAAATATAGACCCTATACCATATGATTTATTGTTTGAGCGTTTTCTAAATCCAGAGCGAGTATCTATGCCAGATATTGATATGGATTTTGCAGATAAAGATAGAGTCTTAGATTATGTAAGAGATAAATATGGTAAAGATAGAGTTTCACAAATTATTACTTTTACCCAACTTGGTGGACGGTCAGCACTACAAGATGCGGCTAGAGTTCTTGGTATGCATGATAAGGTTGCAGAACATTTCGCAAAGGTTATTTCTGATAAGCCTGGAACAACTTTACAATCTGCATATGAAGATAATAATGAAGCTGTTGTTGAGGCGATAAATAGTAGTCTATTACATAAAAAAATATGGAATTTTGCACAAAAACTTGATGGGAAAATTAAGAATCAGGGGATTCATGCAGCTGGTGTAATTATAGCTGATAAACCTATTTATAAACTATCTCCAATTAAAGTTGTCGGAAAGACTGATAAAAAAGATGGAAAAGTTGCAATAGAATATAAGGGGAAGTATACAGAAGACGTTGATTTAATTAAATTTGACTTTTTAGGTTTGAAAACTCTAACAAATATTGATGAAGCTATAAAAAATATAAAAATACGTCATGGGATTGATATTGATATTGATACCATCAACTTTAATGATAAAAATGTTTTAAATATGTTGAGTGACGGAAACTCATTTGGTGTATTTCAACTAGAGTCTGAGGGGATGCAAAATTTATGTTCTCGACTAAAACCTGACGACTTTGAAGATGTTATCGCGATTCTTGCACTCTATAGACCAGGACCAATGGAATCAGGAATGTTAGATGATTTTGTTGCAAGAAAAAATGGAGAAAAAGAAGTTAAATATTTCTTTGATGATTATGAAGAGAAATTAAAGCCAATCTTAGAGCCAACTTATGGAGTTATAGTTTATCAAGAACAAGTTATGCAAATTGTTCAAGTTATTGGTGGTTTTTCTCTCGGTGAAGCTGATATTATTAGACGTGCTATGGGGAAGAAAGATGTTCACTACATGAATATCAAGAAAGAAGAGTTTGCTGATGGGGCTGAAAAGCAAGGCTTAAATAGAGATAATGCTGTAGAACTGTTTGACCTTATTATAAAATTTGCAGGATATGGTTTTAATAAATCTCATTCAGCAGCTTATGCAATGGTTTCAATTCAGTCAGCTTTCTTAAAGCACTATTATCCTAGTGAATTTTTTGCAAGTTTGTTAAATCACGCTCCAGATATAACTAGACTAGGTTTACTTTTAGATGATGCAACTAAAAACAATGGTATCACTATTGATATTCCTGAAATAAACTCCTTAACAAAAGATTTTGAGGTTATCTCAGATAATCATTTATCTTTTGGGATGTTAAAGATGAAAGGTGTTTCTGAGGTAGCAACAAAGAAGTTTCTGAAGTATAGAAATAGTTTACCTAACAAAAGATTTGACTCATACACTCAATATTTAACTGAAGCAACTGATAAAAAAAGTAAACAGATTGGGGCTGGTGTAAAAAAAACATTAGTTTTGTCATGTGCATTAGATGAACTTTATAAATCGGAATTTCCAACCGAAGATAGAACCAATAAGACTCAAATGTTAATTGATACAAAAGCACTAACTCCTACGCAAGAGTTGAAATTTTTATCTGAACCATTAGGTAGCGTTGATGAATATATGTTGGAATATCAAATAACAGGTCGGTATATGAATGACCCAATAGATACAGGAAAAGGGAGAGCCATATTTGCACAATTTGAGCCATTCCCAACATTCTCTGGTGAGGAAGATTCTTATGGGTCTTACTACTTAGCTTACATGAGCGAGTTCACAGAAAGATTAACAAAGAAAAATGATCCATTTTGTTTTGTTTCTTTGATGTATAAGGGGAAAATTATTCAAGCTTCTGCTTTTAATGAAGCATATAAAAGTTTAAAAGATTTGGGTGATTATAAAAACCCTTTGATTTTTAAGTTAACTTGCAGTAAAGATTGGGGGTATGAAGTTAAAACTGTAGAGAAGATTATGAGAAAAACTATGCAAAATAGGTTCACTCTAAAGGCTTAATTCTTTAATATGCATTCATTTTTGAATGCATTCTGTCACTTCTCAAAACTAACATCCAACTCTTTTAACACTTTTGTAATATGCTTTAAATTGATTAAAAAGAATTCTCTTCGTTTGTTGATTCTATATTTTGAAAATCTCATATGCAGATATTGTTCAAGTTTCAGTGGGTTCTCATGTGGAATTTTGTAAATAACAGTAAACGGAGTTGGAACACCTGTTGAGAACAACTCTTTTATTCTCTCACCAACGGTTCTTTCTGTCATTCCAATTTTATAAATGTTCTCTTTAAAGGATGGGTTTGAAATAACATACAAATACCCCTTAATTCTTTTCCTTTTTCCTTTTTTTAACATACTGTTACGCGTATACTTGAAGTATCTAATACAGGCATAAATAAAGAAAAAGAGAAAAACTCCTAAAATAAATATCCCTAATGTTAAAATAATAAATGAATTCACCTGACTATTACCTAGAATCATCTTATGTTGCACTCCTTTTTTATGACAAGTTTATCACAAAAATAAAATTTACACAAACCCATTAAATAAACACCTATAACTATATAGCAATAGATTTATATCTATTGACTTTTTTTAAAGGTTTTTGTTATGGAAAAAATTATTAAAGTGAAAATTCTCAATGTTGATTTATTTGAAGAAATATTCACCCTAGAGACGGACAATGAGGGATGTGCAATTATTCTCGATGAAGTTCAAAATGGAAGCTTAGATGACAGAATTGTCGGAGTTCTAGGAGACTCAGGAATGAGTCTGACCCTAATAAAAAAATTGGGGATTAAGAACTATGTTTCGTTTTATTATATTTATGATAGAGATGTTGGGGATGTATTTATACCTGACCTCACGGTTGTATCAAATTTTCTACCGAACCCAATTGAGTTATTTAAGGAATTAATAGACCCAATTGAAAGTGAAATTATAGAGGTGAAAGAAGAAAACAATAAGTTTATTCTAACTCTTAAATAAACTCTCCTAATAGGAGAGGTCTAGTTTTGTTATTTAAACTTCATCATAATCATCATATCTTTCACCAATAGCAATTGCATCAAATAGGATTATTTCACCATTCCTTTGTTCAAAACGTCTCCCTTTAAAAAGTGACTATGCTCTATTAAAAAACTTATATTTATGCTTTCCATTCTATACTAAAACTTCAAGAAGTCTACTATAGAACTCGATAAACTCAGACTCTGTGTCAAGTTGAGCTATCACCAAAGTGAACACCTCTAAGAAATCAGTAATTTGATACTCAAATAATAAGGTTATTATCTGGAGATGTCTACTAAATTGGAGCTTATTTTCCCCCAACTCAATAAAGTCTTCTTCAAAATATTGAAAGGTAAGCTCCATATTTCCAGACTTTTGAGAAAATACTAAATTAATAGGTAAATTTCCTCTAAAATTTGATAGAATCTTTCGTGCTATTATATTTAAAGATTTCTTATCTTTATAATTCTCGTTTATTGTAATTGTTATTGCTTTCATTTTAAACCTTTGTTGAAAAAATTACGCTCAAACAATCAAGTTATGAGTCGCATGTTTTGTTATAGTCTCTTTAACATGAGAATTATAAAGATAAGAAATTTTTGAAGAATTTTGTATTTTAGATATTTATAAGCCCCCCAAAGTTGGGAGGTGTTTAACTATTCTCCCCAATTAAGGGCTAATAGTTTTTTTAGCTTTTTTAAAAACTTTTTTTGCATGGTCTTGTTCATACCAGAAAGAACAATTAGGAAAAGACTCTCTAAACCTGCTGACTCCTCATTTTCTAACAGTTTTATTAATTTTTTAATGTGTTTTTCAGGCACATATTGATTAAACTCAACTTTTTTTGCATCTTCTTTTTTAAAAGAGAAGTTTATCTCTAAGTGAGTCGTAGCGGCATATGCAGATGTTGTTGCAGCAATATTTGAAGCTACAATTTTCTTTGCCATTTTTAAAACTTTCTTTTGAGGAAGCCCTTGTGTGTCCCATTCTGTATCTATGGTTAAATTTTTCATTTTTGTATACCTTGTGTTAAATTTTACGCTCAAACAATCAAGTTATGAGTCGCATGTTTTGTTATAGTATATTATATAGAAAAAAAGCTAAAAGAGAGCTTAATTAATAAAAAAATAAAAGTTAAAACACATTCAAGGTTAGTTTGATATAATAAAAGAAATATATAGGAGTTATTATTATGAGCAAATTTTTAATTTTAGATTTACCAAAATGGTCAAATACACAGCATTTATTTTATGCAGGGGTTGGTAGTCGGAATACACCAATCCATATACAAATTATCATGAATCAAATCTCTGAGTGGTTAGAGAAGAAAAAAGGGTATACCCTTAGAAGTGGTGGGGCTTTGGGGGCAGATAAGGCTTTTGAGGGTTTAATTCAACCTTGGGAAAAAGACTCTAATAAAACAGTTACTCGCTGGAGTGAGTATAAATATAAGGTTATAAAAAAAGAAATTTTCTATGCAAAAGATATTGACAAAGATACAGAATTTAGCAAAATGTGTAAAAGAGTTGCAAAAGAAATTCACCCAAATCCAAATTTAAATGGCTATCCATTAAAACTTCATGCAAGAAACTTATTTCAAGTATTGGGGGCAGACTTAAATTCTCCTGTAGACTTTCTTATTTGTTGGACTCCAAGAAATAAAAAAGGTGAGGTTGTCACATCACATGAACAAAGAGATTCTACATCAGGTGGCACGGGACAAGCGATTTCTTATGCGTCTTATTTAGGAATCCCTATTATAAATTTAGAGTCTGAAAATTGGAGAGATGAACTATCAGGGGTTTTAAAGAGCTTAAAAAAAACAAACATTTAAATAAGTCTTTAGCGAAAGCTTGTTATAATAATAAAATAAAAGGTAGAGTTTGAATCATTAGACCATACCCAAAACCAAAATAAAGGATTCCTAATCATGGAAGATTTAAAAGAGCTAGTTCTAACGAAAATAACGGACATAGCAAAACTAAAAGAAAAAAAAGATATCGAAAGTGGTCTAAAGGCACTTGGTTTTAATGTCAAAACAAAAACGAGAAATAAGATAACTCGATATTATGGGGCAGACTTAAATGATAATTATATTGATTTAATTTTAAAAGGGTCGTTCTATTATCTAATATATTCACTAACATCAAATAAAGCTCTAATTCAAAGTAGAGATGGTTTAGACTCAGATTATTATGCTCAACTTGTAGAAAATAAAGGAGTCAGAAGTAATGATAGAAATGTTAGGTTTATTTATAGAGATTATCTTCGTATTATAAACCATAAACGCGTCTATGTGTCAAATCAAAAACGGGGAATAGGAAGAATCCTTTTGGATGATGGAACTAAGCCTTGCGAATACGAGACTTGTGATAATGAAGTTGATATTAGTGACCTTAAATATCTATCGAATAGATACAAAATAAAAAGTCGTTCACATTACTCCTTTTTAATTGATATTTATAATTTGCGAGAGATGATTTATGAAAAAATTATTCCAAAACCAAGACTTTCTGAAATTAATAATTATAGAAAGCAACTTCTTATAAAAAGATTAACAAATAAAACAATCAACTATATAGTTTATAAGATGTTTGTGAACGCTACAATTTTTGCATCTCCCGTCATTTTTTGTTCTTCCTATAGTGTTTATGGGAGAGCTGATGTGCTTAATCATTGGTTACTAGAGATGAAATCATGGACAGAACTTGGTTCTCATGCAGAAATGAGTAAAATTTGTGATATCTCATTTTTAGACTCTGTTAAATTCATGTCAAGTATCGTTTTTCCAAAGGTTATAGAATATTTTGAAAAGATTATTCTCGATGCAAAAGAGTCAACACCCAAGATTGAAAAGTCTACTGTATTTTTATCTAAAAATGAATTTAGTGAGAATTCCTATATATCTATGTCGGACTTATTGAATGATAAAAAAAGCAGACTATACAAACAGATTACATCTGATTATGAGTTTTCAGAAAAAAAAGTTAAGGTCAAAGAAATAAACAACGTAATAAAGTTATTAGAAGGACCTCACGAAAAGTTAGTTAATTCTGAGGAACTCTAGTTAAAAAAATCAGATTCAAGGTCTTTCTTATCTTGAATCTGATATAATAAATAAAACAAATTACAAAAAGGATTTTTATGATTCAAAAAATAATAGAGGATAATTTTATAAAAAGTTATTTTAACGATATAGAGTCTATTATAAAGAACTACACACCTGCTGAATTTAAAATGTCAGGTGTTTCAGGAACTGTATTTTTAAATGTATTTGGGAACACTGTTTTTATATTAAAAGACCTTGCGAAAGAGGGTGATCCAATATTTATATTTTATCGAGGTCACGAATCAGCTTTTTTAGGGAATATGACTTTTACAAACTGTCAAACAGGAGTTTCTATGTCTACATTCTCAACCCCTTTATTTCAAAAACAGAATTTAAAATATTCTTATACAAGCACTATTACAGAGGTAAGCAACTCATCAACGACAAAGGTCTCAGTGAGAACTAATTCAGGAGAATTTGAATTAGATAATGAACATTTTATAGATTGCTTAAATCAGATATCAAATGAAAAACACACTGCATTTTATAATCACCTATTCCCAACTGAGAAACTTAAGGCAGATGTTAATCAAAAATACTTATTCAAGTCTTATGTATATATGTTTTTGACAGGGGATTGTTCGGTTATAAACATTCATGAGAGAAACCCTGAGCGAAAGTTTTTTAAAAAAAAGTATAAAACAAAAATAAAGGGTTGTTTATTAAGACGAGTTTTAACTTATATAAAAAATGTAACATCAAAAAGGAAAAGTATATTTGAATATAACTCAAAAAAACTGATTGAGAATATGTTTTTAAATTTATTTAAAATAGGGTTTAGACCAGACCACAAGTCCCCCAAAAAAGGTTTAGAGATATGTTTTAAAAAGATGAGTCATGATATGGAATATTTTCAAGACTTGCTACTTCCAAAACTATTTCTATCTGTAAGATATAATAAAGATGAATGGGATATGTTTTTATTAATACTAAAAAATGACTTTATAATATTGTTTGAAGAATATTGCTTCGATATATCAAATGTTGTAATGAATCATCTAAATAAAGATATGAATATGTTGAATGCAGATTATTTTGATTATGTTAAAGAATATTTGCTAAAAAGGTTAAATGAAAAGGTTGAATCAGGTTCATTTTTATCAGACGATTTTGTTTTAAATTCAAAATCAAACATTAACAAATTAGTAACTGAGTCAGATTTTGAAACCTATCAAACATTTAAAGAGCGAGTTCAAGAAAAATGTTTGATAAAAGAAGAAAGGCACTCATATTCCATAAGAATTTAACTAAATTCTGGTATGAGTTATTGAAATCTGAGTTGTGTTTAACTTATTGTTTAACACATAACCCATTAGAGTTTTCAACAAAACCAATTTTGCAAGACTTCACCAAGCATTTTCCAGATTTTAAATCAAAAATACCAATGGGACAGAATTTCTCCTTACATCCCGTTGGAGAATTGGAAATACGAGGGTCTTCAGTGGGGCAGGACCCAGGAACTCCACAAAATTCAATGAAATCTTTATTTGCATCACATTCTTGGTCAACACAAAGCTTATCATCTCTAATTAACTCTAATTCCTCATCTGAAAACTCAACATTAACACCTAAAGATGACCCCTTACAAACTGCTTCTTGACAGCCATTTTTGCAAACCAATGGTGAACAGATAAAGTTATCAGACCAATTTTCTGTATCAACTTCTTTTGTAGCTCCATTTAAATCTGAAAAAGACTCATTTGAATCATCATCAACAAGCATACATTGAGGCTTTATATAACATTTATTATAAAAATCTTTATCTCCATATTCACAGTCCCCCATACCTAAACTTTTATCATAACATGCACCATTAAATAAGACCTCTGAAGATGAGCAGGGGAGTGCTGAATTTAATCTGCTTGTATTACAAAGATTAGCAGAATCAACAATACTTTCACCATCCTTACCAATAGTAAAAGCCAAAGCGTGACCAGACGTTGCAACTATTTTTATTCTATGAATACCAATAGATAGTTGACTATTAAACCCTCCAAATTCATTAGATGCAGCCATCATTCGCTCTCCATCTAAAAAAACAATCATGTTACCATTAATTTCAAACTCAAAGAGATATAAACCATCAAGTTCAGCAGAAAACCCAATATCAATAGTTAGAGGTTTCCCTGTGACCCCCCAAATCCCTAATGAAGATAAGTTTGAAGATAGTCCCTGAGATGTAGCATTATATTTACCATCAAGACAGGTTTGAGGTTTATTTACATCACCTAAACAACGGTTAAGACTTGGAACAAAAACTTCACCTAATCCACAAGAGGGATTGACAGCATATCCTTGAAATCTATTTCCTGAGAGAGACTTTAGTTTTTGTTTATCAAAACTTTCTTGTGGATTATCTTTTGAACAAGATTGTAAATCTTCATCATAGGAATATCCTGATTGACAAGTTGGATTCAAAGGAAAAAATGAATGTTCCTTATCTGCAAGTTGTCTTATAGTTACAAAGCTTCCTTTTATTCTATATGAAATAGATGATGGGGGGTTATCCCAAATTGCGACAATAGTTCTCTTTGATGAATTTTTTCCTGCAATAAAGTAAGAGTTCCCATCATCACAATATCCTGACGAATTCATAATAGTTTCTCCCTCTGAAAAAACTGTTCTATAATGGTTAGGTTGAGGTGATAATTCGATACCTCCACAATTCACAGCATCAATTGATAATTGCATACCAATTCGTTCAGAGTCACCATAATTATTAGCAGTTAAGTAATTTAAAGAGATACTTTTATCTGCTGTCCCAGAAAACATTGATACGGTAGTATTTGTGTCTGTTGGACCATCATTATCCGAGTCAGTTAATTGAACATCTCCATATACTCTATCTTGATACTCATTGAAATCCAAACAGTCACCAAAAGTGTTGTGACCAAGTTGACAGTTTCCAATAAAATAAGAACACTGATTAATTTCATCTTCATAATCAGCATAACTTGGACAAACTTTATCTGGATGTGTGTCTGATGCATATTGTCTTAAACCACTAACTCTAGCTATTGTCGCACAATCTCTAGGAGAAATGTCTGGACCAGATGAACCAATCATCATATTATCTATAACATCTATTGATGTTATAGATTTCTTTTGTAATTTAAATAAATTATCAGGATATACAGAGAACCCATCCAATCTATCTTTTTCGTTTGTATTTTTTATAAATTCAATAAAACCTAAATCTCCATCTTTATAAGCATCCCAAAATAAAATTTTATCTCCAAGAGAACGAATTGATACGATTCCCTCTCTTCTAGGAGTCCACCCGACACTTCCATTCATCTTGCATGTAGATGTTATTGACCCCAAACTATCACGAGACTTCAAAACTGACCCCATATCATCTATAAATATAGATTTTAACGGATGTGACCCTGATGATATAACTCCACTAAACAAACAGTCATTAACTGTAATACAAGCCTTTGTATTATTTGGTTTTGAGAAACATAGTTGATTTTTTATCCCCTCAACCTTATTAACATCAAATCCACAATCCTTGCCACAACTATAGTTTTTATTACTACCAAAGTCAGCTAAATCGAATGTTCCAGAGGTATTGTGTTCATGTAAATCTCGCTTTAATATTTGAATACTACTTCCATCCCCTGTATAAGCTTTTGTGCAAGGTTGCTCTATATTTGTGGGGCAAAGTCTATTTGGTAACTTACAGTTTTGAGATGGTGGGGTGGAACTATTACACGAGCAATTATTTCCAACACATGTTCCAGAACAATCTCCTCCCGAATCTGCTGGGGAAGACCATTCAAAAAAGGATTTATACATATAATCATCAGGATAGTCAAGCTCACTACATGAATAAGTATAATAACTATACAGTTTTACACAACTTAGGTTGTCATCTGACTCTTCATAATCATCCAAACAATCTTCTGACTCCTGTTTTGTGTAAGTTAGGTTATTATCATGTTGTGTCGAATTACCTTCGCTATAAATATTTGTTTTTGGGCAAATATCTGATTTTGTTGGGCAGTTGTCATGCCCCATAGCGTCTGTTAAGCAACTTTTTCGCTCAGTTAAATCTCGTCCACCAAGGTCAAAACCCACATCATAAGTTCTTAATTCTGAATCAATTTTTATCCATTCTTTGATAAATTGTTTATTCGGTCGTATTGCTCCATCTTCATAACCAACATCAATCAAATCTGTTGATGAGTTAAAAAAAACATTTTGAAAAGATGATAGCATTGATATTGATAAGGTTAATACTGTTGCAATCTTTATTATTTTGGTATTCATATTCCATTCTCCATTTTATTTCCATTTTAACAAATTTTTACTTTTTAAACTCCGTTTGACATTTTAACATTCTTGTTTTTTTAGAATTAAGTGAATCAAAAGATAAAACTTGATAAAATAGAAGAAATTAACAAAAGGATTTTTTATGGAAAGAATTATTGAAACAATTAAGAATCACGAGGCAGTATTTAACCAAATTCAATACTATGAGAATATAGACCCGAATAAATACACGGTCAATGTTCCAGAGAAGCTAAATTTGGATAATAAGACTCAAACAAAAAATGTAAGTTTTGTTAAAAGAAACTTATACATGGATCAAAAGGATGTTGTAGAACTATATGCTTTAGGAAATGACATTTCTTTTGAACAAAGTCTTTTTGAATTATTCAATTCAGGTATTATCGACTCAGATTGCAATGATGAAACCGACTACTACCTAAATATGACAACACTACCAAACTACATCAACGAGATGGAGTCAAAAGAAACCCTAACTCAGTCTAATAAATACATGCTCCTTGGACTTAAAAATACAGCAGCTGTTGATATTTGTTCTTGTAGTATTGAAGATTTGGAGTGGGAAGATAAACCTGATTTAATTGAATTGCATCAACGTCAACCCAGCATTATAAAAGGTTGTAGACAACTTAGAAGTGAACTCATAATTCACGCAGCTTAATAACCATCCCCATATCTATAACAACAATCATAACGATTGTTGTTGCTCCTCACGACTTCTTGATAAACTACAATTCTTAATATTTTATTTATTTTCTTAGGTATACTAGCTAATACATAACAAAATAAAGGATATTAAAATGAATTATAATAAAAACACAAAGCTACAGCTTCATGAGTTAGAGCTAATTGAAGATGATAGAGAAAATCCAGATTTTACATTTTTGGTTGATTTTAGACCAATAAAAAAAAATGATGATGATATGGAAAAAGGATTAGTAATAAAAACAATAGGTGAGTTAAATAGAGCCTTATATTTTTATGGAGAGGCACAATTATCAATGGTTGATGGAAACCCTAATCAAACATTAAATAACTTTAATACAGATAAATTTAAATTTAAAAAAAGAGGGTTTTCGATAAATAAAGCTTATTCAAAAAAAATAAATAGAGAATTTAAATCTTTAGAGGAAGTGTTTAAGTATGTAAATGAAAATTGTATGAATGTTTGTTCGGCAAGTTTAGTTGATAGATAGTTCCCACAAGACAAAATGTGTTGTGGGATAGCGATTATACACGTCTTCGCTTTTGATAGTTGATAACCACACTTGAACCTGTAGCTCTAAATGAATGGTTAGAAACCTGAACTTTAGTTCTTTTCTTTTTAAAAACTTTGTTAAAACTTTTTACGGGTTTTGTTTTAATAACTCGCTTTCTTAGCTTTGCTGTAGCTCTCTTTGTGATTTTCACTTTACTTTTGTGTGCAACTCTACATGATGATTGTGCTACTCTTTTCTTTTTTGAAGCTTGTGTTGCATTTTCAACAATATCTTCTTTTAACCCAAAACTAGGATTTTGCTCTTTAATCACATTTAAAGCTTTGATGTATTCGTTAAAGAATTTTCTTAAAGAAGTAATTCCATCCTCTGACTCTAAGCAATCTGTCCCAAAAGAAGAAACTGCAACTGAATTGAATCTTCGTTGCTCAATTTCGGACAACAGTTTTTTCATGCGACCTTGAATATAGGTTCTTTTTGCTTGTAAGCTCTTTGAGTTTTCAAATTTAAATGCCAAAACTTCATTTGTAATTGTAGCATTCTTGATTTTTTCAGTAATCTCTGAAAGTCTAATTTCTTTAAATAGTTTTTCGGTCTTCATTATGTCTCCTTGACTTTTGAATAAAAAATTATATCAAATATAAACTTCAACAAAGCTTAGTTCTATAAGCGATTTTGAAATGTTTTTCGATTAAAAAACTTATCATGTTTATTATTGGTTATTTTTTTGATATACTAAAAAAAACGGAGGATGCAATGAGAGCATTATTAATTATATTTGCTATTTTATCTATTATTGGTTTAGCACTAAGCTTATCATCAGACCTATCTGATTCAAGAGAGAAACATAAAAAAAAAGGAAAAGTCGCAAATCTAAAAACGAAAGTTAGAACAGAAACAAAATTAAAAATTAAAAATTGGAAAAAGGAAGATGGTAATTTTATTTTTCTAATAAAAGTTTATAAAAATAACCCACTAGTTGAGTTTAAAAAGTTAGAGTGTGATGCTTATGATGAAAGTCAAGTAAAACTTTATTCATTTGACAAAAGAGTTAAGGTGAAAAATGATAGATATATAAAATTATCAATTGAAGAAGATGTTGAAGACATCAAGTTTTTAGATTGTGATTTTAAATAAGCCCTATTAGTTAGGGCTTTATTTTATCCATTAATCCCTTTTAAAGGATGATGGAAATTTTTCGAAAAATAAGTTTAAAGACTTATTGTGGAAGCTATTTGTTGACCTGTTAAATAAGTCATTTAAAGGCTTCTTTGATGCAACAATGAGTTTTAATTCATTAACATCTCTCTCCCCGAATCCAACTATATGTTTGAATCCAAAAAGAATCTCATCTTTATTTTCTTTGCTTGTAGTGAAGTCATAATTGATTTCTCTTAGATTTGGCTTCTTTAGTGTAATACCAAAATGTAAAGCCTCGTCTTGAATCTGTTTAAATGTCTTCTCAGTATACTTATTCTCAACATTTAGGAATTTTTTAAAAAATTCTTTTGGGTGATTAGCTTTTAACCATGCCCCTTGAATTGTTAGAGTTGCATAGGCTATCGAATGCGATTTATTAAAGCAATACTGACTAAATAATTCAAGTTTATCAAATATAAAAGATAAATCTTTTTTTGAGAAACCAAAGTCAAAACCACCTTGAATAAACTTATCTCTAAGATGATTCATCGAGGTCTTTTTTCCCATAGCACGTCTAACTAAATCAGATTCTGCTAAGGTAAATCCCCCCAATTCTTTAACAATTTCCATAACCTGCTCTTGATAAACAACAACAAGCTTTGTTTCTTGTAATATTGGGATTAGTATTTTTATCATCTTCTCATCAGAAATTCCATCTATTGAACAGTTTTGTAGTCCCTTTGATGTATTTTCCATATACTCCTTTTCAGCTCCAGAAGCCATTGGTCCTGGTCGATGCAAAGCTAGTAAGTTTGACACTTCTATAACTGTTTTAGGTTTTAAAACTTTTGCAACAGATGTGAATCCCTTTCCACTAATTTGATATAAATTTTGTGTAAAGCCGTCACCAATCACTTTAAATGATGATGGGTCTGATAAATCAATATCATCTAACGAGATTCCAACTGACTTTGCAATATCACTATAAGCTTTAAGCATCTTAGAACCAAGTATGTCATATTTTATTAAGCCATAGCTTGACTCTATAAGATTTGGATCAATGTTTGCAACATTAATTCTTTGCTTATCTATCGTTCTTCTGACGATTGGTAATACATTTTCTAAAGGTGAGTTTGAAATTAAAACTCCCGAAGCATGAATTGAGGCTTCTTCCTTTTGTATTTTATATGATTTTCTAAATTTTACCTTTGAAAAGTTTTTAAAGACAAAATAAAGTTCTTCTGAAATATCTTGCAGAAGATACGTTTTCAGTCTATCTAAAAACTCATCTTCTGAGCTTGATGAAAAAATAAAATTAAGCTTCTTAAAACTTGTATTTTTATCTCTTTTTTTTAGGTCCTGATACTCAGACAAAACATTAAATGGAGAATGTTTACATAGAGCTTCAAAGAACTCCTTTCCCTGAGTTGACTCAAAAGAAACAAGTTTAGCAACTCTAATTCCAGACTCTAACTTGATATTTTCACCTGAATAAAATTCTTTGTAATATCGTTCAATGTTTGCTGTGGAATATTTTTGAGATAAAAAATCAAAAACCAAATCTTTATCTGCAAAATCAACATCTATATCAGGCATAGATACTCTCTCTGGGTTTAGAAAACGCTCAAAAAATAATTTATTTTTCAAAGGGTCAATGTTAGTAATCTTTAAGGCGAAAGCCACAAGACTACCAACAGCACTACCTCTTCCAGGTCCAACAGCTTGTGATGGATTGTTTCTTGCATTATCAACATAATCAAATACTGACAAGAAATACCCTGAAAATCCAAGATTTTTGATAGTTTTTAGTTCAAAACTTAATCTATTCATATACATGGATTTTAAAGATTCATCAACATCTATTAACCGAGATTCTAAAAGCTTTATAGATAACAACTTTAATACATCATCATTATTATCAATTATGTCTAAACCTTGCTCATAGCAAAGCTCTCTTATAAATAAGAACTCCATTGATTTTTCTTTATTCGGGAAGATAGATGAATAATCTTCGAGAGAAGAGCAATACTTTCCCAAGACTGATAACGTATTTTCTATATTCTCTAAATCTCCTAATGTTTTGTTTTGCTTTATAACTGAAAAATCTCCACGAACATCTGAAACAGAAGTTATATAGTTTATATCAGCAGACTCCTCAATATTCGCTATTGAGGGATTTAGCGTTTTACCACCAATAAGAGATAGAGAAATTTTTAGTATCTCCCTCTCTCTTTTTGAGTTCATATCAAAAACTTCTGGCTCAAAGAAAAAGAACCTATTTGATAAAGGTTTAAATATCTCTTTCAGATTTTTTGCGACCTCTACTAAATCTGAGGTCTCCATATCAGTTTTTTCTATACCTGAAACAACAGGTATTACATTTTTACTATAAATAAGAGCAAGAGAATCTTCTTTATTCGTATTTGCACTTTGATTTAACACTTCTTTTATTCCTTTTTCATTTCTGATTACAAGAATAATTTTAATGCCTCTAATTACTATCTTAAACCCAAATACAGGTTTTAGATTAACCTCAGAATCTATTTTTTTTATTTCTCCAACCAAATCTGAAAATGCAGACAAGTTGTTATCTACACAAACGACTGTTCGTTTTCCTGTTTTTATTGCCTCTCTGATTGCGTTTTGGGCTGACACTAGACCAACTCCATAATTACTATTATATACCATTGTATATCCTTTTAAAAAATTTTCTCTGATAAAGAGATTATATTGTTATAGGGGTGAATCTTTTATTGCCCCTTGCAGATTTTTTTTTATTAACTTTATCTTATAACATTAGACAACTTAATTATAAGTTAATTTTTTTAAAGGATATACGATGATAAATGAAGATAAAATGACAATAACTGAAAAAATAGCTAATAGAGGAATTCAAAGCCTAAGCTGTGAAGAACTTCTTATAGAGATGATTCAAAGAGCAAATCCAAGAACATCACTTCGTGTTGCAACGAAGATGGCTCAGAAAATGGATTCTAGCCCACTGCTAGAACAACTTGTGAAAAACAAAAACTTTAAAAAAAAAAAGGAGGATATGGGGATATCCTCTTCTGAGGATGTCTTTAACAGATTAAGATTTCGGGGGGAGGATATTTCAACAAAAGAGTTCTTTTATGTGATAACCCTTAATGGGGCTCATAAAGTAATAAAAGTTCACCTAATTTCTCAGGGAACGGTAAATCAAACTATTGTTCATCCTAGAGATGTTTTTAGTGCGGCAATTGCAGATAATGCAACAGCAATAATCATAGCACACAACCACCCATCTGGGGTTCATACCCCAAGCAAATTAGACAAACAATTAACAAAAAGAATTTCTAGTGGGGCGAAGATTATGGGTATCTCTCTACTAGACCACATTATCTTCTCAGAAGACGAAGATTCTTTTTTCTCATTTGCAGATCAAGGTGAAGATTTATAAAAAAAATCCCTATTTTAGGGGTTCTTAAATTTGTTTTAAGAAAAAAATGATACAATATCATTGAAAAAACACATAAAGGAAATTCATGAAAATATGTAGCATTTGCAATTCATCAGGGTTGCTCCATTTTGAGGGGGAAAGTTTCACTTGTTTTAATTGTCGTGGTAGAGGGCGACTTGGACTTATCGCATATATAAAAGAAGTTGTTAAGAACATCTCTTTTGTTGAAAAACCTAAGTAGGTCTTTGTTTTCCAACCAAGATTAAAGTTTTACGTTTAACTTGGCTGGGGTAAAATCAGCATCTACATTTATGTAGTCTGAAAACAGCTCTTGTGGGAGTTTAGCTCCACTTCTTTTTAACTCCAGGTTAACTCCTGACCACAATAACCATTGATTGAGAGAGCTGTTAAGCTTAACTCTATCTTTGATAATGTAATCAATCGTAAACAACTTTCGTCCCATCACATCTAGTGTTTCAAGCTCAAAGAAGACAAGCTCAATCGCTGTCTCTTTGGTCTCAAATCTAAATGTAACATTTGAAGCAACTACACCCAATAATATATCTTTCATAACAATCCTTTTAAATTTTTTTGTATTGTGTTATATACCTATTTTCATTTAAATGACAAAATAGACCTAAAACATTAAGTAAAATATTTTTAAAGGACTAGAATGTCAATGTTTATTTTAAGAAAAGAATCTCCAACCAGCTTCATCTGGGTCTCAGATACAGCCCCAAATCCGTTTAGGATTCGGGATGAAACGAATCACAACCATGTCAGCATATCAACCCTTGATGGGGTTGATATTTTAAATGTTTATCTTGATTTTGTCTTTATTAAAGTCTCAAATAGAGGCAAAGGTTTAGGCTTAAACATGATGATTAACCTAATAGCCGAGTTAAAAAAACTCGGGGTCAAGCGTGTTTATATTCACGTATTACAGAATTCTTTGAGAGCGTTTTATAGAAAAATTGGATTCAAAGATTTAAACTCAGACTTTGATATGGTGCTGACAATTCCCCCTAAATAGGGGGTCTATCATTGATACTTAGCTTTTATTTCAGCTCTTGCATTTAGTGACTCTTCTATATGGCAATCAAGTTCTTCCTTGAACAATGTATTATCAATAATATTTTTTTGAGACGAACTAAAGGTTGCAAGAAGCCCCAAAATAGAATACATTCTCAAATCTTCTCTTTCAGAATATTCATCACATTCAGTATTAGCTAAATGTTCATTGTTTTCAATAAAAGATTCTAAAAACTCATTTAAACTATCTATAGATAATTCTATATCAACCCAAGATTTAACACTTTGCACAACAAGACTATCAATTTCTAAAATAGCCAGAGATAATGATACACCACAAACCTTAGCATATAACTTTATTAGCTCAATCTCTTTTTTTGTTCGACTATCTAAAGCAAACTCCTCAGAAAATTCAATACACTCTAACTCATTAAAATTAGGTTTTAAAAAGTTTTTCGATAGAGAACCAAAATTCCCAACTAAATCTTTATTAAAACGCAAAAGTTGTTTTAACATAAAAACTCCTATTTTTATTATTTATTATTTATTTTTTATACTACACGCAACAAAACGCGAATACATTAACATAATATCGTTAATTAGCTAAAACACTCCTTAACACATTATATATGTGTTATGGAATTTTAACTTAAGTATTTATCCTCGAATATTTTAACAAAGGCATAAAATAAATTCGAGAAAATAAGATGAGTTTCACTTTCTCTATCAAGTTTGTCTGTAGCAATTGCTAATAGCTCAATTCCATTCAATAGAATCTCATAATTATTAAAGCTTTGCTTAAATGCATCCGAGAAAAAAACACTTTTGATACTTGTTATTGATAGAATTAGCATATCCACAATCTCAGGAGGAATTTCAATCTCATCACCCCTAACTTCCATTATATTTGAGATTAAAACCAATTCCTGAATTGACACATACTCAAAATATCCATCACCATATGACTCATCTGACTCATCTAAGTATTGATTATTTGTTAGTTTTAAAGCTATTTTACTAGATAATTCACCTAAACCCTTTAAACTGATTCTTTCAATTAAGTTCGGATTTACCACTCTATTTGACTTTTCAGAGAAGAAAGAGTTAATGTAATCATTATCATCAAAAACATTCACTTTAGATAAACTCTCATCAGATAGTTTCAGTCCGAAAGATAACTCTAATAGAGTTGCAAGATAATCATTTTCTACAGAGAGTAACTGTTCAAATTCAGAATTCTTCATTGAGGCAAAGCCATGAGATAATTCTTGACTTAACGACTCTACAAGATGGATTTTTAAATCAGTTAAGATAATATTGTGAAGCATTAATTTCTGGTCTGATGATGGTTCTTGTTCCACATTGGAACAGAAAGCATATGATTCTAAATTGATATCTACTTGGGCTTTTAAAATTTTAATTACAGCCAAAATCCAATTACTCATTGCCTGATGTTCTCCAAGCTCTCTTAACCAAAAGTTTTGAATTGGTTCTGAGATTAGTCCAAAAAGATTTAGCTCTAACATTTTGTTGTGAGTTAGCATAGTTTTAAATGAGTAATTTTCACTAAATTCAAGTAAATCCTCTAATTCTGTTATTCTTACAATTTGTTTTCTTTTTGAAATTGGGTCTATTATTATTCTATCAATCATATACTATCCTTTGATGTTTTGTTTTGATAGTATATTGTATCTAATTTTGCATAAAAGTAACCTTTTGTTTTATCAAGACATACGCTAAAACCCCCTCATTTTAGCCGTGGGGTATGTGTCAATTATAAAAGTCGAAGAGGTCTACCATTATAGTGACATTGATATTTTTCGCCTATTTTTTGATCCAAATGCCAATGACCAAAGTGCCATGCTTTAAATGTTGTTTTTTTTGCAATATCCTCAAAAAGTTCGGTCATTGGGTCAAAATTTATCTTTGCGTTATATCTTGTGGTTGTTGATATGCATCGCCCAAATGGCTTAAAATAGGTCATTAATTCTTTACCCACATATAATGGGCAGGTGTGAGTTATAACATAGTCAACTTTAAAGTTAAATCGCTCTAAATTTTTATAAGCCTGAGCTATCTCAATTGAATTTGCAACTTCTAAATCTTCCCAATAAAAATCAACATTTGGAGAATAACTTCTTGCCCCACCCATACTAAAAAAGGTTTTCCCATAAATTGTGTAAATTTCACCTCTCATCATTAATAATATGCTTCCTAAATATTTAGAACGGTCATATGTATATATTTTTTTTTCATAAAATAATCCACCATATTTTTCTATTTTTGGCAGCTTTTTTATCTTGTCATAATTCTCATGATTTCCTAATTGAACAATTAATGTATAAGGTTTTCTAATCCATTTTCTTTGAATCTTCTCATCTTTTCGAACTCCCTTTAGCGTTTTCCCTAGTATTCCTCCCCAATCACCCAATACAATAAGAATATCATCCTTTGTTAATAGACCTCCCTCCTCAGAATCCCAATCGTTTATCTTCTTTAAATCAATATTGTTGTGAGTGTCACCACAAACATAAACTCCTGGGGTGCTATGTTTTATTGGACCACATTCTATTCTTTTTAAAATATCTTCTTTTTCTTCTTCAAAGAGCCATTTAAACCTTTGTGAGTTTCTGATATCATTGATTTTATTATAAACCAAATTTGACTTGTCAAAGGTTCTCTTTTTTAGTAGATCCTCCCCATTAGATTTATCAAGTTTAAACTCAGAAGTAGAATCCTTATCTACTAAATAGAAAGCACCTTTGACTTTTATTAATATTTTTTTCTTTTGTGATGTATGTTCATAATATTCCATTTTCATTACACATTCCCTTTGTTTTTTTTTACATTATATCACTTTTAGAAAAAATTTACCATTTTATCTTGATTTTATTTTCTCTATTTGCTATAATTCTTTTATGAAACATTTCTTATGTATCATGCAAATCTTTTTTCATTGAATTTTTAAAAGAATTTTGGGAATACTGACTGCGAATTTTAATGGACATATCTGGTGGGGACTTTTGAGTTCCAAGATTTTGTCTTGACCTTTTAGTTAAGGCTTACTTATCATTCAATTATACGATCTCGCAGAAAACTAGAATATCCACGACTTTTACTCCAAATCGTCAA
>Ga0256827_10000691_pt1 | contig 21096 bp, 16 predicted proteins | sample CV84metaG_FD_185977 | JGI IMG/M metagenome (GOLD analysis project Ga0256827, IMG submission 185977) | Hydrothermal vent microbial communities from East Pacific Rise, Pacific Ocean - CV84 | ecosystem: Environmental > Aquatic > Marine > Hydrothermal vents | place: Pacific Ocean: East Pacific Rise... | reverse complement strand
GACCACTAACAAAAAAGCCAAAAACATCATTAAACAAGTTATTTACGTACTCAGGAAATTCTTCTGAAGCAAAAACATAATCAAAATCAACATGATCTGATAAAGGTATAAAATCAAATTCTAATACTACGGCATCATTAATAGAATAACCTGAGCCTAAAAGTAGTTTAAGGTCTGGGTCTCCTCCAGAGCCTACGGCTGCACCTTGATTTGCACTACTATTTGGCCCAAGTGCTAAATTTACATCGCCACATGCTAATATAACACCATTGTCTAAGTCAATATTTGTAGAAGCACAATTAGAAAATTCACCAATAACATTTGGGTCGGTAGTGTTTATTGTTACGTTTGAAACTGTTATACCTCCACCTACTAAAATGTCTTGAACGTAACTATTGGCTCCTGCACCAGTAGTTATTGTTTGTGAAAATAAATAATTTGTGAAAATGATTAATGTAAATATTAATAATTTAGTTCTCATAATTTTTATTTTAAATTTTATTCTATTTTAATTCAGAAGGTAAATACTCTCTGCTACCTATTATTATTTTATTAATTCCGTTTTTTGAGAAAAAATATTCGTAGTATTTCCAATGGTCAGCATATTTGTATAATTTAAGTTCTGCTTTTCTTTCATTATTAGCGTTAGATTCAGTTATTGTGAAGCTTTGTACTCCTCTGTAACTACTTATAGCTTTTTGAAGTTTAGTGGCTTGTTTATCCGAATCTAAACCAGAAATTACAAAACTGTAGTTTTTTTCGTCAGTTCTATTTTGAAATTGATTTACAAATTCTGATTTGTTATTAAATTTAAAAATCACATTGTTATAACTCTCTTGCGACATTGCACTAAAAGCTATAAATAACCCTACAATTAGTAATAAATTTTTCATTTGTTTAATTTTAATTTTTATTTAATTATACCATCAACATCTCACAAGACAATTATTAACTATATATAGTTGCCTGAGACAAGTAATAATATGAATAAAAAAATATTTATTTGTTATTATATCAAAATATGGACTGTAATTTATTAATCTTATATCAATTATTATTTTATTTAATTATGAATTATTAGGTGTATCTATCTGTGGTGTAGTTATGTATAGCTACTATTGAGGTGGTGATGAAAAGTTATTAAGTTTTAGAATGAATGTGAAAATAAATTAATTAAATTTGCATAAAAATAATTAATAATGATTTTAAATAACGAAAGCTATAAATTTTCAGATTCAAGAATAGAGGAAATAGCAAATAAAGTTTTTTTAAATATAAGAATAACTGAAGAAGACGGAATATATTTATATGAAAATGCAGAGCTTGGAATTCTTGGTATTTTGGCGAATTTTGTAAGAGAAAAAATAAATGGGAATAAAACATATTTTAATAGAAATTTTCATATTGAGCCAACAAATATATGTATATACGATTGCGAATTTTGTTCGTATAAAGCAAAAATAAATGATCCTAATGGGTGGGATTATTCGGTTAGTCAAATGTTAGATATTGTGAAGTTGTACGATGGAAAACCCGTTACGGAAGTTCATATTGTAGGGGGTGTGCATCCTAACAGAGATTTGTTTTATTATGGTGAATTATTACAGAAGATAAAAAAACATAGACCAGATATTCATATTAAGGCTTTTACTGCCGTTGAGCTTGATTTTATGATTAGAAAAGCAAAGTTTGGAATAAATGAAGGCTTATTAAAACTCAAACAATTTGGATTAGATTCGATACCAGGAGGAGGAGCAGAGATATTTCATCCTGAAATAAGAAAACATATTTGTGATACAAAAGCCTCTACTAATCAATGGCTTGATATACATGAAGCCGCACATAATAATGGTATTGCATCAAATGCAACAATTTTATATGGGCATATAGAGAAATACGAACATCGAATACATCATTTAAATAAGTTACGTGAATTACAAGATAGAACTAATGGATTTAATACATTTATACCTTTAAAATATAAAAAGGAAAATAATAGAATGTCAGAAATAGGAGAAGTTAATACTATTGAAGACTTAAAGAATTTTGCTGTTTCTCGAATATTTTTGGATAATATACCTCACTTAAAAGCTTATTGGCCAATGCTAGGTTATGATTTAACACAATTATCACTTTCTTTTGGTGTTGATGATATTGATGGAACAATTGATGATACAACTAAAATATATTCGATGGCAGGAGCTAAAGATAAGAAACCTAAGATGTCAACTTCGCAATTAGTGGAGTTAATTAAAGCTGCAAAACGGATACCTATTGAACGGGATACGCTGTATAACACTATTAAAGAATATTAATTTTTTATTTTTTATTTTTTTATTACTTTTACTAAATTATTATTTAACTAAATTTAAATATTATGGCAAACAAAAAACCAATAATTGTACCTTGGGATTTTACACATACAACTCGTAATGCGTTTTTGCACGTTAATAAATTAACAAGCAATTCTCCAATTATACTCCTTAATATTGTTAAAAAGGAAAAGGATGTTGCTGATGCAAAAGTAGAACTAGAAAAAGCAAAGAAAGAAATAGTTGAAACTTATAATGTTACAGTTGAAACAGAGGTTAAAGTAGGAAGTATTTTTTCAACAATAACAGAATATGCAAACGATGTTGATGCGTTACTAGTTATGATGGGTACACACGGAATAAAAGGTATGCAGAAATTAACTGGTAGTTGGGCTTTAAAAGTTATATCTAAATCAAGTGTACCATTTATTGTTGTTCAAGGTGCACCTAAAACAGAAGATTATTCAACTATTGTTCTTCCTATTGATTATAGACCAGAGAATAAGCAAAAACTTAGATGGATATATTATTTAGCAAAAAACTTTAATTCAAAAGTACATGTTTTAGAGCCAAATTCATCGGATACATTAATTGCTCAGAAAATAAAAAATAATCTTCAGTTTGCAAGAAAGTACTTAGAGGGTAAAGATATTGATTATGAGATTACAAAGTCTATGGCAAAGGGTTCGTTTGCTAAGCAAACCTTAGATTTTGCACGTTATATTGATGCTGATATTATTGCAATTGTAATTACTAAAGATTTAACTATTAATGATTATGTTTTTGGTGCTGATGAGCAACAAATAATTGCAAATGAATTAGAAATTCCAGTGATGTGTATTAATCCACGCTCTGATTTAACTAAGACTTTGCCATTTTTGGGTGGGTTTTAGGTTTATTATATGGTAATTTATTTAAAAGCTCCTTTAGGGGCTTTTTTTATTTGTAGCTTGAAACAGTTTTTTTGATGTTTGATAAAATAGTTTTTAAGATATTCTCCTTATCAAAACCACATTCTTTTCGTAATTCTTGTTGTGTGCCGTGTGAAATAAATTTATCAGGAACGCCTAGTCTAATAATTTTACTATTATAATTATTGTCTATCATAAATTCGGCAATTGCACTACCGAAGCCCCCTTGTAAAGCACCATCTTCAACTGTTATTATTGTGCTGTATTTTTCAAAAACTTGTTTTAGTATTTCTTCGTCAATTGGCTTTACAAATCTCATATCGTAATGAGATATTTTAAATCCATAATTTGAAGCTTCAATAATAGCACTTTGTACATCGTTTCCAACAAAACCAAACGATAAAACAACTAAATCATCACCATCAGAAATTTTTAATGCTTTTCCTATTTTAATTTCTTCGAAAGGAAGTTTCCATTCGTTTAGTAAACCTCTACCTCTTGGGTATCTGATTGAAAAAGGTAGTTTGTTTTGTAATTGAGCAGTGTACATTAAATTACGCAAATCTCTTACAGTCATAGGGGCACTAACAATCATGTTTGGAATTGAACGCATATATGTAATGTCGAAAATTCCATGATGAGTTTCACCATCTTCACCAACTAAGCCACCTCTGTCTAAACAAAATATAACTGGTAGTTTTTGGAGTGCAACATCATGAATTATTTGATCGTAAGCACGTTGAATAAATGTTGAATAAATATTACAAAAAGGAATCATACCTTCTTTTGCTAAGCCTGCCGAAAATGTAACCGCATGTTGTTCTGCTATTCCAACATCAATTGCTCGTTCTGGGTATTTTTTCATCATTAAATTTAATGATGAACCTGTTGGCATAGCTGGTGTAATACCATAAATTCGTTTGTCATTGTCAGCTAATTCAATAATTGTTTCTCCAAATACATCTTGAAATTTAGGTGGCTTTTCTTTGTTTGAATTATGGAGTATTTTACCAGTATTTTTATCGAATAAACCAGGAGCATGAAACTGTGTTTGGTTTTTCTCTGCACTCTCAAAGCCTTTTCCTTTAATTGTTCTAATATGTAATAATTTAGGTCCTGGTATGGTTTTTAATCGTTTTAATGTATTTGCTAACTGCACAACATCGTGTCCGTCAACAGGTCCGAAATATCTAAAATTTAAAGACTCGAATAGGTTACTCTGCTTTAAAATTAATGATTTTAAAGCATTATCTATTTTCTGAGCAACTTTTTGTGTGTTAGGTCCAAGTTTGTTTATTTTACCTAAAAAGTCCCAAACATTATTCTTAATTCTGTTATAAGTTTTAGATGTTGCAACATCAATTAAATAGTCTTTTAACGCACCTACGTTTGGGTCGATAGCCATATTGTTATCGTTTAAAATAACAAGTATATCAGAATTTTGAATACCAGCATTGTTTAAACCTTCAAAAGCCATTCCTCCAGTTAACGAACCATCGCCTATAACTGCTACAATTTGTCTATTTTCGTTTTTTTGTTTGGCCGAAACAGCCATGCCTAAAGCTGCTGAAATTGAAGTAGAAGCATGTCCCACAGCAAAAGCATCGTATTCGCTTTCTTCTGGTTTTGGAAAACCGCTTATACCACCGTATTTACGATTTGTATGAAAAACATTTTTTCTTCCTGTAAGTATTTTATGACCGTAAGCTTGATGCCCAACATCCCAAATAATACGATCGTTTGGTGTGTTTAAAGCATAATGTAAGGCAATTGTTAATTCAACAACACCAAGCCCAGCTCCAAAGTGACCGGGGTTTACTGATACTGAATCAATTAAAAATTGGCGTAAATCTTTACTAACATCAATTAATTGATTTGTTTTCAATTTCTTTAAGTCCTCAGGGCTATCAATATTGTTTAAATACTTATACATTATTTTGAAAATGTAAAAGTAGCTTTCTTATTTAAAAAATTTGAAATTATTTAATAATTTATCAAATATTTAACTTTTATTTGTATTAATTGGTTTGTAATTGAGATGTGTTAGTTAAGTTAACTCACTATGTGTTAGTTTTGTACATTAGTGTATTGAATGGTGTAAAAGTAAATTTAAAATAAGTCTTGTATAAAAGAATGAAAAAAGTTACATTTGCCTTTCAGAAAATAAAATAGATAAAATGTCGAATAAAGATAGTAAAACAGTAGAAGAGAGTGGATTAGAGGCAGTTGAGGTAACATTGTCGAAAACCGAAAGATATATTGAGGATAACAAAAAGAGCTTGTCTATAATAATTGGTGTTATTATTGTAATAATTGGAGGCTATTTAGGTTTTAAGAAATTTATTGTAGAACCTCAAGAAAAAGAAGCTTCAGAACAAATATTTATGGCTGAACATTTTTTTGAAACAGATTCGTTTAATTTAACTTTAAATGGAAATGGTGAGTATTTAGGAGTTCTTGAAATTGCTGACGAGTATAGTATAACAAAAGCAGGAAATTTAGCAAATTATTATGCAGGTATGTCTTATTTACATTTAGGTAAGTTTGACGAAGCAATTGAATATTTAAAGCAATTTAATTCTGATGATGAAATTGTAATGACTATGGCAATAGCTGGAATTGGTGATGCAAATATGGAGCTAGGAAATGTTGATGATGCAATTTCGTATTATGTTAAAGCATCAGAAAGAAAAACAAATAAATTTGTTACACCTATGATGTTAATGAAGCTTGGATTAGCATACGAAAGTCAAAAAGAATATTCAAAAGCACTTGAAACATACGAAAAAATACAAAAAGAATATTCTAAATCTAATGAAGGACGAAATATTCGTAAATATATTGCTAGAGCAAAATTTGATAATAAATAAAATATAAAATATAACAAAAAAAAAGAATCTCGAGTAATCGGGATTTTTTTTTATTATAATAAAAAGAGATATGGCTACATCATTAAAAAACTTATCAGATTACGATGCAAGTAAAGTTCCTTCAGCAGAAGATATGACGTTTGGAATTGTTGTTGCTGAATGGAATCCTGAAATTACTAATGCATTACTTGAAGGAGCTGTAAAATCACTTTTGAAACATGGTGCAAAAGAAGAAGATATAACTATTAAACACGTACCAGGAAGTTATGAATTGCCATTAGGGGCTCAGCTTTTTTTAGAAGATACTGATGTTGACGCTGTTATTATTTTAGGCTGTGTTATTCAAGGAGAAACTCGCCACTTCGATTTTATTTGTGATGCTGTAGGGCAAGGTGTAATGAAGTTGAATTTGGATTATATTACTCCTGTAATATTTGGTTTACTTACAACAAATAATCAACAACAAGCTATTGATAGAGCTGGTGGTAAACATGGTAATAAAGGCGATGAGGCTGCAATTACAGCTATAAAAATGGTTGATTTAGTAAAAAATAGTTCTAAGTAGGGTCTGCTGAAAAACTCTGAGGTGTATTAGATTTTTATTTTCTGAAAATGCAAACTTATAAGCACATATGTTTTAAAAAGTTTGCACTTACAATAGCGTATTTTGATTTAAGTGACTTTATAACAGTTTTTTATGTGTTTCTCATCAGACCCTAAGTAAGGTTACATAATACCTTCATCAGCAAAGCTATAGTAATTATCTGATGTAATTATTAAATGGTCGAGTGTTGAAATATCAAATAATTTTGAGGCTTCTTTTATTTTTTTTGTTATTTCAATATCTGCATGACTTGGCTTTATATTTCCAGATGGGTGGTTATGAACCAGAATAATAGCACTCGAATAGTTTAATATTGCTTCTTTCATTATCATTTTTACATCTATTACAGTTCCTGTAATACCGCCTTGACTTAGCTTGATTTTCTTTGTTATTTTATTACTGCGGTTTAAATGTAAAATCCAAAATTCTTCGTGGTTTAAATCGCCAAGTAATGGTTGCATTATTTCGTGTATATTTTTACTTGATGATATTTTAATATTTTTATTTAAACCATCTAAAGTACGTCTTTTACTTAATTCTAATGCTGTTATTATTGAAATAGCTTTTGCTTCACCAATTCCGTTAAATTGTATTAAATCGCTAACGCTAAGTTTCCCAATATTGTTTAAATTATTTCCGTATGAGTTTAATATATGCTTTGCTAGTTCAACTGCCGATTGTGTTTTATTTCCCGAACCTAAAATAATAGCCAATAGTTCAGAATTACTGAGTGAAGATATACCTTTTGAAAGTAGTTTTTCTCTTGGGCGGTCTTCTTCTGAGAGGTTTTTTATTGTTAGGTGTTTCATGAAAATTACTTTAGTTTAAAATGCTCAATTTCTTCTAAGGTATCAGGATTTATAACCCTAATATTTATCTTAGTTCCATCAACATCAATTAATACTACAGCATGTTGTGTAGTAAATCCACTTGCAAATTCGCTCCAAGGTAATTCTTCTTGAGCATAATAAGGAGCACCTGCCGCACCATTATTTATTTGATATAGAATTCGATTAAGTTTTAGTTCTTTTTTGTCATATTTTTTAGGGTAACGTTTCATTTTATCGTTAATTAGCAATTTGCAATAGTTGTGTTCGTCGCCAGTTAATAACGCTACTACTTTAGTGCTTTTATTTATTGTAATATCTAAAAATTCATCTCTTCGTTCAATAATGCCTTTGTCAACAGGTTTGCCCGCAATTATTGGTCTTATATTGTTGTTGCCATTATACCACATATCGTTATATGCATGTCCACCGTTAGGAAATACAGGAGTATGAAGTGTAACAAAAACATTATCTATTTTATCATCATTTTCAAAATCTAAAATAGTTTTTTCTAGCCATTTTAATTGATTGTCCATAATATAAGCGTGCATATTTCCACTTGTTGCAGTAACTCTATCTAAAAGTGTTGCGTACCAATAATTTGAGTTCAATACAATAATTGCTGTATTTCCATAAGTGTAATGGTAAACAGTTTCGTTGTATGGTGGAAAATCAATAGTTTCTTTGCTTGGATCATATTTATTACCATCTTCTGTTGCTAATCCATTTTCTGGTAAAACAAAGTTATTAGCAAAAATTGCTTCAGAACTACTTGAATTAAACGGAAATTTATCAATACCAATAGTAGATCGTAAACCCATTATTGAAAATGTATTTATTAATGCCTCGTGATTTCCTTGTGCTACGTATATAGGAATATAATGACCATAAGGTTCAACCGATTTTTTCCAGTTAGCATATTGTAAATTTATTTGGTCTATTGAGTTTGAATAACCATCAATTAAATCGCCCGAAAATTGCATAAAAGCAACGTTTTCTTTTATTGCTAAGGCCGATATTTTTTTTACTATATATGCATTTACTCCAAAAATATCGCGTTCGCCACCACCTTGTCCTGTGCGACTATCGCTTGCATAAGCAAATGTAAATGGAGTTTTTGCTCCTTTTTCAGGTGCTGTAGTTAGGTGGTATTCATAGTAAAAATCCTTACATTTTACAATGTAGTTGTATCTTTTAGCTGATTCTAAATCTTTAATTGTAAAACTGTGAAAAAAACTTTCTTTTTCATCAGTAAAATCGGTTTTATTGATAGTAATTGTTGTTTTTACTTTGTAATTAGTTTTATACCAGATAGTAACTTCTGTATCTTTTAGTTTACTTAAAAATGGACCTTCAATAATTGTAGGTTCTGATGTAAAAGATGTACCACTATATTTGAAATTTATTCTACCATCGTAAATAATATATCCTTTTTCATTTACTATTCTATAACCAATAGTTCCTTTTTTATTGAACTCCCAATTAATCATATCGTATTTGCCTGACATTATAGAGATATCTATTTTTGCAACACCATTTTTTATTGAGGTAGGTCTGTTAAAGAAAACAGGGTATTCAAAACTGCCATCTTTATCGTTAATAAACCCATAGTACATTGTGCCATTAAGCTTTGTGTTTTTAAAATCATATTTTAAACCTCTTTTGTATCCTTCCGGATTTATTACTATTTCGGAGTATTTGTATTGAGCATGTTCTTTTAATTGGCGTAAATCTGAATCTTGCCATCGTAAAATTAATGTATCTCCGCTATATCTTAAGTTTGAATAAGATTTAGGTATTTCGGTTTGTGCAAATAAAATTGTTGTAAAAATTACGAAATAGTTTAAAAATATTTTTTTCATTTAATTAAATTTAAAGTGTTATTATTATGCTTGCCAATGATAGACAAAATATAGATTATATAATATTATTACTGCAACAAACATGTATATTATTGTTAAAGGAAAGCCAACTTTTAAATAATCTCTAAATTTGTATCCTCCTGGACCATATACCATAAGGTTTGTTTGGTATCCTATTGGAGTCATGAAATTTGCCGCAGATGCAAATGCTACAATTAATACAAATGGTGTAGGATTCCAATGCATACCTAATGCTACCGATAATGAAATAGGAAACATAATTGCTACTGATGCAAGGTTTGTAATAAAAGATGCTAATAATGCTGTAATAAAATAAATACCAAACATAATACCAATAAGTCCGAAAGGCATCATAACGTCAATAAAACTTTGACCTATTATTTGGGCAACGCCTGTTTTACGCATTGCAACACCAAGAGCTAACGAAAGTACAATTATTATAGCAAGGTTGAAGTCGATGCTTTTATGTAAATCTTTTGGCGATGCTATGCCTAGACTTAATATTAAAATAAATAAAATTGTTAATCCGTGAAATAAAGGTAAAAAATGTAGAGCTGATAGAGCAATAGCCATAGCTGTGCCTCCAAGTAAAACTATTGATTTGTAAGGTTTTGTTTCTGATAAATTTTTTATTTTTGAGATGAAATAGAAATCGTAAATATCTGCACGATTTGTTAAATCTTCACCAGCAAAAAGTAATAGTGCATCGCCTGCTTTGAATCTAATTTCACCAATTTTTCCTCTAATTTTTTCTCCATTTCTATGTATAGCAATAATGGCTGCGTCATATTTGCTTCTAAAATTTGCTTCTTTTACGGTTTTATTTATTAATGTTGAGTTGTGAGAAATAACAACCTCAATCATTTCGGTATGTTTTTTCTTTTTTAATATACCAACTTGAGGAAATATTAATTCTGAGTTATTATTTACAAAATCGGCTATTGTTTCTGTGTCGCCTGCAAAAACTAATATGTCGTTTGCTGCAAGTATTGTTTTTGGAGTAACTGCAACTAAATTAATATTATTTCTTATTATTTCAACAAGGAATAAGCCAGGTAAGTCTCGTAATTCAGCCTCCTCAATAGTTTTCCAAACTAGGTTAGAGTCAGGTCTTATTTGGGCTTCAACAGTGTATTTTCTATTTGAATTATCAGTTTCTTCTTTAGTTTTGTTATTGCTAGGTAGTAATTTATGACCTATTGTAAGCATATAAATAAATCCAATAATTACCATAGGTATACCTACCCATGCAAATTCAAAAAAGTGTAACATTGGTAAGTTTTCTATTATCATTTGGTCTTCTACCATTCCTTTAACAATAAGGTTGGTTGATGTTCCAATAATGGTAACTGTACCACCAAGAATAGCGGCGTATGATAGCGGTATTAGTAGTTTCGATTGAGGTATTCCTGTTTTTTTACTCCACGAATTAACATAAGGCATCATTACAGCAACTAGAGGTGTGTTATTTAAGAAAGCTGAAAATATTGCAATTAGCGACATCATTTGAAGCATAAATTTTTTATATGATGTTGCTTTTTTAAATATTAAATCAAATATTAATTCAATTACAGAGTTGCGTCTAATTATATCGCCAAGAAGAAGTAATAGTATAATAATAATAACATTTTCGTTGGCAAAGCCACTTAATATTTCTTTGGGAGTTAATATACCAAATATTCCAAGAACACTTATTGCAATAATAAATGTAAAGGCTGGACCAACTATTTCTTTGTATAAAGAAATAACTATAAAAGCTAAAACAATAAATACTAATATTGTGTTAAAATCCATTATCTATTCTTAGAGTTTTAATAATAAAATTCTATTAAATTTTCGGAATCTACATCGCAAAAAACTGATTTTGTACCAGTTGTTGTGTTTCCGTTTTTGGCTTTAGTCCATTCAAAAACAGCATTTTGTGTACCAATAACATTGCAAGTGTATTCTTCATCTATATCGGTGCCTTTAAATTCGGAAATCTCAGAACAACTACCAATTGTGTTTATGTAACCAGATGTAATTTTGTATCTAAAAAAATCTGTGTTATCACTTGGAGTTGTGTTTTTTACAATTATTGTAATTTCAGCCGATGGATTTATTGTATAGTTTTTTGAAAATACACCATCTTTAAAATTTGAAGAATAAAATACATCTTCAATAGTAAAATACTTATATTTTGAAATTGAAATTTTATATTCTGAAATATTCTCTTTTTCAATTTCTATTGAATAATTACCACTAGCATCTGTTTTGCCCGTTTTTAAAGTTTGAAAATTTGCGTTAAATGCTCCTGCTTTAACTTTTTTACCTAATATAGAAATAGATATATCGGCTGTGTTTTCATCAGAACTGTTAATGCTACCTTTAATTGTAAGTGTTTTAGAATCCTTCTTACAACTATATGTTAAAGTTATAAGAAGGATAATAAAAAATAATAATATGTTTTTTAAATACTTCAAAATTAATTAATAAATTTAAAATCGCGACCTAAGAAACGAGCAGAACCACCAAGTTCTTCTTCAATTCTAAGTAATTGGTTGTATTTTGCAATTCTATCAGAACGAGAAGCCGAACCTGTTTTAATTAATCCGGTGTTTAAAGCTACAGCTAATTCTGCTATAGTAACATCTTCTGTTTCGCCAGAACGATGACTTATTACCGAAGTGTATGAATTTGTATTTGCTAGTTGAACAGCGTTAATAGTTTCGGTTAAAGTACCAATTTGGTTTACTTTAATTAATATTGAGTTAGCAATGCCTTCGCTAATACCTTTTTGTAAACGATTAACATTTGTTACAAATAAATCATCACCTACAATCTGAATTTTATCACCAATTTTGTCTGTCATTAATTTCCAAGCAGCCCAGTCATCTTCAGCTAAGCCATCTTCAATAGACAGAATAGGGTATTTTTTACACCATTTTACCCAGTAATCAACCATTTGGTCTGATGATAATTTTTTACCAACAGAATCTAATTTGTATATTTTATTTTTATCATCATAAAATTCTGATGATGCAGGATCTAAAGCAATATATATATCATGACCAGGTTTGTAACCAGCTTTTTCAATTGCTGTTAAAACAACTTCAATGGCTTCTTCGTTTGAGTTTAAGTTTGGGGCAAATCCGCCTTCATCGCCAACATTTGTTGAATGACCACTCTTTTTCAAAACTTCTTTTAAATGATGAAAAACTTCAACACCCATTCTTAACGATTCGCTAAAAGTATCAGCACCTACGGGCATTATCATAAATTCTTGAATGTCAATTTTATTATCGGCATGAGAACCTCCATTTAAAATATTCATCATAGGGATAGGAAGTGTGTTTGCATTTACACCACCTACATATTTGTGTAATGACTGACCTGTTAATTGAGCAGCTGCATTAGCACAAGCTAAAGAAACGCCAAGTATGGCATTTGCTCCTAAGTTTGCTTTGTTTGGAGTACCGTCCAGCTCAATCATAGCAGCATCAATTGTGCTTTGGTCGGTAATGTAATAGCCTCTTAGTTCTTCGTTTATTACTTTGTTCACATTTTGAACAGCTTTTAATACACCTTTTCCTAAAAATCGACCTTTATCACCATCACGTAACTCAACAGCTTCGTGTATTCCTGTAGATGCACCAGATGGTACAGCAGCTCTTCCAATTATACCATTATTCGTGTATACTTCTACTTCTACTGTAGGGTTTCCTCTTGAGTCTAAAATCTGACGTGCATGAATATTAGCTATTTGTCCCATATATTTGTTTTTTATTATTTTAAATATGAACTTATAAAGGTATGAATTTTAGAAATAATTATCAAAAGTATTTTATCTTTACGGAAAAAAAACTTTAGTGATAAAGAAAGTAGTCTTAAATATTGTAAGTTTAATTATTGTTATTATCATGTATTCGTGTTCAAATACAAAGTATTTAGCCGATAATGAGCAACTTTATTTAGGTTCTGAAATTAAAATTGAAAAAGAAAAAGGGGTAAAAATTAGTAGTGATTTGCGGGAAGAATTATCAGATGTGATTTATCCTGAAGAGAACACAAAAATATTTGGATTTAAAGTGCCTTTGTCTATATATAATAGAACTTCAGAGCCTAAAAAGAAAAAAGGATTAAAATATTATTTTAAGTATAAATTGGGTGAAGAACCTATTTTGTATAATAATGAGAATAATGAAAAGGTTATAGATTTATTAAAAAATAGGCTTGAAATAAATGGGTTTTTTAATAATGAAATTAGTGTAGAGGCTAGAATAAAAAATAAAAAGGCAAAAGTTTTTTACAAAGTTATTTTAAAAAAACCTTATTGTATAAACCTTGTAACTTATAGTCTTGATAGTTCGCTACTGTCAAAATATATTATAAAAGCCGATAAAAGTACCTTACTGAAAAAAGGAGATATATATACATTAAAAAATATTAAAGAAGAAAGGCGTAGAATTAATGAATATATTAGAAATTTAGGTTATTTTAATTTTAAGTCTGATTTTTTATTATATAAAGCTGATACCGTAGATAATAAAATTTCATTTAATGTTGTTTTTAAAGATAATTTAACAAAAAATGATTTAAAGCGGTATAGAATACATAGTGTTAATGTTTATGGAGGCTTTAAAAAAACAGAAAAAGAACGTAGTTTACAGCAAGTTGGTGATGTAAATTATTATTATAATTCTAATTTATTTATACCCAAAAAAATACTTAAAAATGTGTTCTTTACAAAAGATAGTTTGTACTCCGATTTGGCTTACAAGAAAACACTATCGTATTATTATGCATTAAATATTATTTCATTAACAACAGTTTCTTTTAATAAAGTTGATACAGTTTCTAATTTATTAGATGTTGATGTACAGTTGTTAAGGTCTAGTAAAAATTCTTTAGAAGCTAAATTTACTGGTTTTGCAAAATCAAACGGTTTTACAGGACCTTCGGTTGAAGTAATTTTTTCTAATAAAAATATATTTAGGGGAGCAGAACAGTTGTCGTTTTCGGTTGAAACTGGTGTAGAAAAGCAGTTTGTAAATGACGAAACTAGTGTAGATTATATTTTTAGAATAGCATTTAACTCTGTATTGAAATTTCCAAATGTTACACCCGGCCTAACTAGAATAACCAAACGAAGTGTTTTTCTTCCTTATTCGTATATTTCAACAGGTGTTACATATTTAAAATATAAGCCATCAATGGATATTATTCAAACAGAATTGTCTTATGGCTATAAATGGTTTCCGAAAAATAAAACTAGCTGGATTTTTAAACCTATGGCGTTTGTTTACCAAAAACAATATTTATTTGATGATTTTGAGAATGAAGATATATTGGATCTTCCGTACGTTCCTTATGGAATGAATGACCAATTTTCGTTAGGTACTGAAATAACATATACTATATCAACAAAAGGAATATCAAAAACAAGGAATGAAATATTTTTTAAGTCAACTCTTGATATTGCAGGAAATATGATGTTCTTATTATTTGAAAATTTAAATAACGAAAATATTGAAAAACCATATACATTGTTAGGTTTGCCATTTGCACAATATACACGAATTGAGTTTGATACACGTTATTTTAGAAAACTTAAAGGAGTAAATAAAATAGCTACAAGATTAGTTACGTATTTTTCAATTCCATATGGTAATTCAGTAGAGTTACCATTCTTTAAGAAGTATTTTATTGGAGGTCCAAATAGTGTTAGAGGATTTAATACTGGTAGTATCGGTCCGGGTTCGTTTAGAGCAAAAGATAATACTTATGATTTGCGTGTAAATAACGGAGATATTAGACTTGAGGCCAATATTGAATATAGATTTAAAATAGCAGGTTATTTTCATGGGGCTGTTTTTGCTGATGCTGGAAATGTATGGTTGAAAAATATTGATACCTTAAGACCAGGTGGCGATTTTAAACTAAATAGGTTTTATAAAGAAATAGCTGTTAGTATGGGGGTTGGATTAAGAATGGATTTTAATGTTATAGCAATTAGGCTTGATATGGGTATGCCATTGAGAAAACCCTATTTACCCGAAAATAATCGTTGGATTTTTTCTAATTCATCGGAGATGTGGCATAGAAATAATATAGTTTTGCATTTTGCTATAGATTATCCTTTTTAGTAACTCTACTGTTGTTATTTTTATTGTGCTGTAAATCAGTGTGTAATGATTTGTTTTTGTAGTTATTTAATACTACATTGCTTAATTTATGTTTTTTGGTGTTACCTTTACAGTTTATATGTAGTCTTACTAATATAAATCTTTTAAAATTTTATACAATGAGAACACGGTTTACAATTTTATCATTATTAGTGCTATTATCTATAAGCACTTTTGCTCAAAAATGGTTGTCTGTTAATACAGAGTACAAACCTATTAATAAAATTGAACTAATAAAGAATTCTCTAAATGAAATTATTATTGATGTTAATATTAATAATTATTACAAGAAAAGTGTTGAAAATCAGCTAGGTGTAATTATTAATTCTGAAGGAGCAACTACTCTACAGAAAAAAGGAGCCCCAAACTTACCTAAAATGGTTAGTTCTTTAGTTGTTCCAAATAATAAAAAAATGAAGATAGAGTATTTTGATGTGGAGTATACTGATATTCATAATATAGATATATTACCATCAAGAGGTGCTATTTCGAGAACTGTAGATCCATCAACCGTTGCTTATACTTATGGAGCTGAATATGAAATAAATGATTTTTTCCCAAACACTTTAGCAAATATTTCTAGTCCTTATATAATGAGAGATGTAAGAGGAGTTACTGTTCAATTTACACCATTTCAATATAATCCAGTAACAAAAACATTAAGAGTTTATACTCATTATAGGGTTAGAGTTTATACAAATGGCGAAGCAGGTACTATTAATGTGTTGTCAACAACGAAAGCAGAAAACAAAATTCAAAGTGATTTTACGACTATTTATAAAAGACATTTTTTGAATTATGCAACTTCAAACGAAAAATATACACCTATTGAAGAAGGTGTTCCTGGAAGAATGTTAATTATTTCTTATGGTGGCTTTATGGATGAAATGCAAGATTTTGTTGATTGGAAAAATCAAAAAGGAATTTTAACAGAAATGGTTGATGTTTCAACTATTGGAAATTCAAATGCAATTAAAACTTATGTGGAAAATTATTATAGCGATCATAGTGATTTTTCATATTTATTATTAGTTGGAGATAATGCACAAGTCCCTACATCTAGCACAAATGCGGGCGATTCGGATAATAAATATGGCTATTTGGCTGGTAACGATCATAGAATTGATATTTTTGTAGGTCGTTTTTCAGCAGAAAGTGTGGCTGATGTTAAAACTCAAGTAGAGCGAACTGTAAGTTACGAAAGAGATATTAATGAAACAGAAAACTGGATGCAACGTGCTTTAGGTGTTGCTTCTGATCAAGGTGAAGGGCAAGGTGATGACGATGAATCAGATATTGAGCATATGGATAATATAAATACTGATTTATCAAATTATGGTTATACTAATATTGCAACAGTTTATCAAGGTGAAGCTACAGCAACTGATATCTCAACTTCAATAAATAATGGTGTTGGAATTATTAATTATGTAGGACATGGCGATACTCAAATGTGGTTCAGTGTTGATCCAAATGGTTATACAAATACTCATGTAAATGCATTAACTAATAACGATCATTTGCCATTTATTTTTACTGTTGCATGTGTTTCAGGCGATTTTAAAAATAATACTTGTTTTGGAGAAGCATGGCAAAGAGCAACAAATGGTGGTAAACCAACAGGAGCTATTGCAAATATTGCATCAACAATTAATCAATCGTGGCGATCACCAATGTGTGCTCAAGACGAAATGAATGATATATTAGTTGAAAGTTACGCAAATAATATTAAACGAACTTTTGGTGGTTTATCAGCAAATGGTTGGGGTCAAATGATTGATGAATATGATTCTAATGGCGAAAGAATGGCTGATACATGGGTTTGTTTTGGCGATGCTTCTATAATGGTTAGAACAAAACAACCTCAATTAATGACAATTTCTCATTCTGCAGGAATTAGTATTGGAGCTACATCATTTAATGTAAGTTGTGATGTTGAAGGAGCTTTAGTCTCAATAACTAGAGATAATGTAATTCTTGGTACAGGTTATGTAGCAGGTGGTTCGGTAGATGTAGATTTAAATCCAGAAATTTCTGGAGTAGGTACTATTCTCGTAACAGTAACTGCATATAATAAGGTAACTTATCAGCAAACGGTAAACATTTTATCTACGGTGGAGTTTAGTAATATTATTACAAATAACTTGTTCAATGTTTATCCAAATCCAAATAATGGAACATTTACAGTTGCTACAATAGGTAATGTTAATACTGTATCAGTTGTAACAATAACAGGAAAAGTAGTTTATTCTGAAAATATAGATGTTGATAATAATACAATTATGTTAAATGAATTAGAAAAAGGTATTTATTTTGTGAAAGTACAGAGTAACGATAACATTCAAGTAAAGAAAATTATTGTTGAATAATTAATAATTTTTAGATATTAAAAAGGAGGGCTTAGCTCTCCTTTTTTGTTTTACCTTTGTAAAATGAAAGTAGCAATAATTGGAGGTGGGGCATCAGGATTTTTTTCAGCAATAGCTGTAAAAGATAATTATCCAAACTATGATGTTGTAATTTATGAAAAATATAAAAGTGTACTTTCTAAAGTGAAAATTACTGGTGGAGGTAGATGTAACGTTACAAATGCATGTTCGTCAATAAAAGAACTAGTAAATGCATACCCAAGAGGTGGAAAATTATTAAAAAAACATTTTACTGTTTTTAGTACAAAAGATACAATGCAATGGTTCGAAAAAAAAGGAGTCCCACTAGTTATTCAAGACGATAATTGTGTGTTCCCAAAATCGCAGAATTCAGAAAGTATTATCGACTGTTTAGTTTTAACTGCAAAAAAAATAGGAGTTAAAATTAGTACTAATTCAAAAATTACATCAATAAAAAAAATAGACTCTCAATTTGAATTATATTTTGAAAACGAGAATAAGGTGTTATCTGATAAGCTTATTGTAACAACAGGAGGTAGTCCAAAACTGAAAGGTTTAGAATGGTTTGAAAAACTAGGGCATAAAATTGAAAAACCAGTACCTTCGCTTTTTACTTTTAATATGCCTAACGAGCCTATTACCGAATTAATGGGAATTGTTGTGGAAAATGCTTTAGTAGGTTTGCAAGGCACTAAATTAAAAGCAACTGGACCGTTATTGGTTACTCACTGGGGAATGAGTGGTCCTGCCATACTTAAGCTTTCATCGTATGGTGCTAGATTATTGAGCGATAAAAATTACGATTTTAAAGTTCAAGTAAATTGGGTTAATGAACAAAGTAATGAAAATGTTTTGCAAGAGCTACAATCAATAATTATAGATAACTCAAATAAAATATTGGCAAATTATAGACCGTATTTACTACCTGATAGGCTTTGGCTATTTTTACTTGAAAAATGTGAACTTTCACAAAAAAAGAAATGGAGCGAGTTAGGTAAAAAAGGCTTAAATAAATTAGTTAATATTTTAACAAACGATATATATTCAGTAAAAGGAAAAACAACTTTTAAAGATGAGTTTGTTACTTGTGGAGGCGTAAGTTTAGAAAGTATTAACACAAATACAATGCAAAGTAATGCTGTTGAAGGTTTGTATTTTGCAGGCGAGGTGTTAGATATTGATGGAATAACAGGAGGCTATAATTTGCAAGCTGCATGGACAACAGGTTTTGTTGCAGGAAAATTAAGTTGAAAAAAATCAATAAATTAAGTATTTTTGCAAAATCAATGTCAGAAAATAAATCAACACGAATAAATAAGTTCTTAAGCGAAGCAGGTTATTGTTCTCGCAGGGCTGCCGATAAATTAATTGAACAAGGAAGGGTTACAATTAACGGCAAAATTCCTGAAATGGGAACAAAAATAACAGATGAAGATGAGGTGCGTGTTGATGGTAAATTGATTTCAGAACAAAAAGATAAATTAGTTTATATTGCTTTTAATAAACCTATTGGTATTGTTTGTACAACCGATACTGGTGTTGAAAAAGATAATATTATCGATTATATTAATTATCCGAAACGAATTTTTCCTATTGGGCGTTTAGATAAACCTAGTGAAGGTTTGATTTTTTTAACTAACGATGGTGACATTGTAAACAAAATATTACGTGCTAGAAATAATCATGAAAAAGAATATGTTGTAACAGTAAATAAGCCAATAACTAACGAGTTTATTCAAAAAATGGGGAACGGGGTACCTATTTTAGATACAGTAACTCGTAAATGTGAGGTGGAAAAAATAAATCGTTACGATTTTAAAATAATTTTAACACAAGGTTTAAATAGGCAAATTAGACGTATGTGCGAATATTTGGATTACGATGTTTTGGCACTAAAGCGTATACGAATAATGAATGTTTCTCTTGATGTTCCTACTGGGAAATGGCGAGATTTAACATCGTCAGAATTAAACGAGATTAATAGATTAGTATCTACATCAAGTAAAACTCATACAAAATAAAAGATTATGGAATTAGGTAAAATAAATAAATTAACAGCAGTAAGGTCAACCGACCCAGGTTTTTTTCTTGTTGATGATGATGATAATGAGGTGCTTTTGCCTAATGCTTATGTTACTGAAGATTTAAGCATTACTGACGAAATTGAAGTATTTGTTTATAAAGATTCGGAAGATAGAATAGTTGCTACAACAGAAACTCCAAAAGTTATGATTGACCAATTTGCTTTTTTAAAAGTAAAAGATGTTAATCGTTACGGTGCTTTTATGGACTGGGGTTTACAAAAGGATTTGATGGTGCCTTTTGCCGAGCAAAGGAAAAAAATGGAGGTAGGTAGAAGCTATGTTATTTTTTTATTAGAAGATGAGGTTACACACCGGTTAATTGGTTCAAACAAAATTAATGATTTTGTCTTTTACGATGAAATTGATATTAAAGTAGGAGAGAAGGTAGACTTATTATTATATGAATATGACCCTGAATACGGTATGTTTACAGTTGTAAATAATTTGTACAAGGGTTTAATATTTAAGTCTAGTATTCATAAAATGATACACCCAGGCGAACAAATGGTGGGTTATGTAAAGCAGATAAGAAAAGATGGTAAATTAGATATTGTGCTTGAACCTGTTGGCTATGAGAATAATGTATCGAAAGATGCAAAAAATATTATTGCTATATTAACCGAAAATAATGGAATATTAGCTTTAACAGATAAAAGTTCGCCTGATGATATTAAACGCCAAGTTGGGTTGAGTAAAAAAGCTTTTAAAAAGGCTTTAGGTTATTTGTTCAAAGATAAAAAAATTGAAATAAATCCTTCTGATATAAGGTTAGTTTATACTCAAACTACATAACTTATTGTGTTTCTGCTTTTTTTTTTCGTTTAAATTTATAACCGTAACATGGCTATGATTAAAAATTTAAACTTTAAAAAAGAAAAAATAAATCCGTATAAATTCACGAAAAGCTAAATGGATTGAGTATTGTATCTATTTCTTAATAAATTTAATAGTATCTACCCCAACTCTAATAAAATATATTCCGCTTTTGATATCTGATATATTGATAGTTGAATTTGAATTGTCAATTTTAATACTTTTTTGTATTCTACCA
>Ga0256827_10000690_pt1 | contig 21118 bp, 21 predicted proteins | sample CV84metaG_FD_185977 | JGI IMG/M metagenome (GOLD analysis project Ga0256827, IMG submission 185977) | Hydrothermal vent microbial communities from East Pacific Rise, Pacific Ocean - CV84 | ecosystem: Environmental > Aquatic > Marine > Hydrothermal vents | place: Pacific Ocean: East Pacific Rise... | reverse complement strand
TTAAATCTGACTTAGGTCTAAGAAACTAATAACCCTCTCCACATAGTGCGTTTTTAAACGCACTACTACATAGTACTAAAAAACCCTTTTAATTTTATAAAATAAAACTTTCATACATATATGTTATAATCTATATAAAATATTTAGATTACAAATTAGGAATTCAAATAAGAGTATTAGATGAAGTTTGTAGTTAATCAAGATATAGACCTTATAAAATAAAGTATGTATTATGGGAGTAATAATGAGAGAGAAAATTTCAGTTGTTGATCTGTTTTGTGGAATAGGTGGTCTCTCTTATGGTCTAAAAGAATCAGGAGTCAATATCAAAGCAGGATTTGACTTTGATAATAAGTGTAAATATGCCTATGAAGAGAATTGTAAAGCTAAATTTATAAATGCTGATGTTAGTAATATAAAAAAAGATGATATAGATAGATACTACCAAAATGGTGATATTAAAGTTCTTGTCGGCTGTGCTCCTTGTCAACCATTCTCTACCTATACTCTCAAAGATGATAAACAAAAAGACCAAAGATGGCAACTTCTCTATGAGTTTAGCCGACTAATCAAAGAGACTAATCCTGATATTGTATCTATGGAGAATGTACCAAATTTACTAAATTTCAAAAAAGAGCCTATTTTTGAAAACTTTGTAAATGAGTTAAAAGAGTATGGTTATTTTGTCTTCTATAAAATAGTCTACTCACCTGATTATGGTATTCCACAAAAACGAAAAAGATTGATTTTATTAGCCTCTAAAAAAGGTGAAATTAGATTGATTGCCCCTACACATAAACCTACAGAGTATATTACAGTCAAAGATGCTATCGGACACCTACCAAAGATTAAATCAGGAGAGAGTTCAAAAGATGATTTTATCCATAAAGCTTCTAAAATATCTGATAAAAACCTACAAAGGATTAGACAATCTAAGCAGGGTGGAAGTTGGAAGAGAGATTGGGACGAAGAGCTAAAATTAGAGTGTCATAAAAAAGAGCAGGGTCAAAGCTATGGTAGTGTTTATGGTAGAATGAGTTGGAATGAGCCATCTCCTACTATGACAACATTTTGCACAGGTATTGGAAATGGAAGATTTGGACACCCCACACAAGATAGAGCAATATCTCTAAGAGAGGCAGGAATACTACAAAGCTTTCCGATGAAATATAAGTTTGCTAGTAGTGCTAAGACTTTGAAGTTTACACAAGTATCTAAGCAGATTGGTAATGCTGTTCCTCCACGATTGGGTGAGGTTATTGGGATTAGTATAATTAAGCATTTGGAGGAGATGGAAGATGAAAGAAGAGGTTGAAATTACACAAAAACAGAGAGATATTTCAGAAAAACAGATTTTAGAAAAAATAAAAAACTATGATTATAGTACAGTTGAATATCCGATTGAAGTTATTCTTCAACAATATAAAGATGGTATTGAAAATGATGAAAATGAGATATATATCCCTGATTATCAAAGAGAGTTTGTATGGTCAGAAAAAAGACAATCTAAATTTATAGAGTCAGTTATTTTGGGAATACCTATCCCTTATATCTTTTTTGCAGATGTTGATGGTAGGTATGAGATAGTTGATGGTTCTCAAAGAATTAGAACACTAGATGTTTTTTTATCTAATAAATTGCAACTTCAAGATTTAGAGAAGTTAACAGAGTTAAATAATTTTTATTTTAAAGACTTAACAATTATCAGACAGCGAAGAATTAAAAAAAAGAGTCTCAAGATGATTGCACTTGGCGAGAAAACAGATTCCCAAGCAAGATTTGACCTATTTGAGAGGATAAATACAGGAAGTGATGAGTTAAAACAGATAGAGATACTAAAGGGTACTTATAGTGGAGAATTTTACGATTTTATTACGGAGTGTGCTAATAATCAACTTTTTAGAAAGCTTTGCCCAATTAGTGAAAAAAGAACACTTAGAGAAGAGCCTCAACAGATGGTTTTAAGATTTTTTGCATATTCTGAGAATAGAGATAACTATAAAAATAGAGTAGCTCAATTTATACAAGAGTATATAGAGTATAAAAATAAAAATTTTACAGATGATATAAAAGAGGAAATGAGAAATAATTTTGTAAAAATGTTAGAATTTGTTGAGAAAAATTTTGAAAATGGTTTTGCAAAATCAGAAAATTCTAAATCGACTCCTCGTGTAAGATTTGAGGCTCTATCTGTGGGAGTCTATTTGGCTTTATTAGAAAATCCTACATTAGATAGAGTCAATACTAATTGGTTAATCTCTGATGAGTTTAAAGAGTATACTACTTCAGACTCTGCAAATAATAAAAATAAACTAAATGGTAGAATTGATTATGTAAAGAATAAGATTTTAGGTCTATAGAATGGATAGTATAATTTTAGAGTTTGAGTCAAAAGTTGAAGAGATAGAGGAGTATTTTTCTTTTATTCGTACGACTACCTCTTTGGAGAGAGAACCTGATGAGACAAGAACAGTAATAGTATCAATGACAGTCTTTAATGTATTAAAAGCAAATCTATTTTTGCTACTATATAATTTAATTGAAGCTTCTTTTCGAGATAGTTTAGAAAATATTTGTATTAATATAACAGATAATTGCTTAAAATATAAAAATGTAATCTCTGAAATAAAAAAGCTATGGATAACTAAAAAATATAAAAATTTTGAACAGCAGTGCAGTATACCTAGAGATATATCTAAAGCAGAATTTATGATGGATAAGATAGATACAATTGCAGAAGATATTATATCTGTAAACTATAACAATCAATTATCAGGTAATGTAACACCTAATGTTATAAAGGAGTCTATAGATGAATATGGATTAAGTATCAATGATAGTGATATAGAAAAATCAGCTCTTTTTATTATCAAAAATAAGCGTAATAACTTAGCTCATGGAAATGAAACATTTTCTGAATGTGGAAGTAGATATACTACACAAAGACTAGAAGATATAAAGAATGAGTCTATAGAGTATATGAGATTTATTTTAGAAAATATACAAAGCTTTATAATCAATCAAGAGTACAAATCAGGAACTCAAAATGACCAATAAAGAGCAACTATTCCAAATCAGTGTATTAGATGAGTTTGTAACCAATCAGGATATGGAGCTTATCAAATCAAGATGGCTAAAGTTCCAAAATTTCCTATCTAAAAGAGACTATATAGAGAGTGTCAAAGAGGAGAAGTATCAAGATGGATTTTTTCAAGATGTTTTTGAGGAGTCATTAGGCTATACGCTAGATAGCAATAATCCAAATGATTATAATTTAGAACGAGAGAAGAAAAATACCATAGATGCCAAAAAGGCTGATGGGGCTATAGTGATAGATACCCATATAGTAGGGCTAATAGAACTCAAAGGGCAAGATACCCAAAACCTAGATAAAAGAGGCTCAAGAGAACAATCAGCAGTTGACCAACTATTTGGCTATCTCAACTCTCATGACTCTACCTATGCTAAGTATGCGATAGTATCCAATTTCAATGAGCTTAGATTTTATATTGCAGATAAGACAAACTATGAGAGCTTCTTTCTACTAGATATGGATTTTGAAAGTTTTTGTAGGCTTCATACCATACTAAGCTATGAGAGTATAGTAGCTCAAATTCCTCTACAGATTAAAGAGAGGTCAGTTACCTTTGAGATAGATATATCCAATAGTTTCTACAAAGACTATACTAAGTTTAGAACAGAGCTTTTTGAAAACATTATCCAAAACAACCAAGAACTAGACCACTACACACTACTCAATGCCACCCAAAAGCTAATAGATAGGATAGTATTTATACTCTTTGGGGAGGATACGGGGCTTCTACCTCTCAATACCATTCCCACTATCATCAAAGAACATCAAGCCCAAAGGCTTACAGACTATAGTCTATATGATGTCTACAAAATCTACTTTCAAGCTATCAATAGTGGCAATAGTAGACTAGATATAGAGAGATACAATGGTGGGCTTTTCGCACCTGATGAGTATCTTGATAGTTTGGTGATAGATGATGAGGTATTAGATAGTCAAGCTAGAATACTCTCAGCATATAGGTTTGGTAGTGATATTAGTGTCAATATACTAGGTCATATATTTGAGCAGTCTATATCTGATTTGGAGGAGATGACAGCACAGATAGCCAATGAGTCATTTGACAAAAAGCAATCCAAGAGAAAAAAAGATGGAGTATTCTACACCCCTGCCTATATCACCAAATATATAGTAGCCAATACTCTAGGCACTCTATGTCAAAACAAAAGAGAAGAGCTAGAGATAGCAGATATAGCACTAACCAAAGGTACAAAATCCAAGACCAAAGAGGCACTAAACAGTAGGCTAGAGTCTTACAAAGAGTGGCTACTAAACCTCAAAATCTTAGACCCTGCGTGTGGAAGTGGAGCATTTCTAAATCAAGCTTTGGAGTTTTTGATAGAGGAGCATAAATCACTACAGTTAGATTTCGCAAAACTAGGCAATATCTTTATGACCTACAATATAGAAAAGAGCATACTAGAAAATAACCTCTATGGAGTAGATATAAATGAGGGTGCTGTAGAGATAGCCAAACTTAGCCTATGGCTACGCACAGCCACAAAGGGCAGAAGCCTTACTACTTTGGCTGATAAGATAAAGGTCGGTAACTCTTTGATAGATGATAGAAGTGTGGTAGATAATGCTTTTGTTTGGGAAGAGGAGTTTAGTGAGGTATTTCAAAGGGGTGGATTTGATGTTGTTATTGGAAATCCTCCGTATGTGAGGCAAGAGCTTTTAGATAGTGATATGAAAAGCTATTTTAAAACGAAATATACAATACATCATAACTCAGCAGATTTATATATCTTCTTTATAGAAAAAGGTATTAGTTTACTTTCAAAAAATGGTAAATTTAGTTTTATTGTTCCCAATAAATGGCTCAAAGCTAAATATGGAAAACCTTTGAGAGAGTGGTTAAAGTTAAAAGGTTTAGATGAAATTGTTGATTTTGGAGATTTACAAATTTTTCAAGGTGCAACGACTTACCCTATGATTATGACATTAACCAATCAAGATGTAAATAAAAAATTCTCTTTTATGGGCTTAGAGAGTTTAGATTTTGGAGACCTTGAAGAGTATGTTCAAAAGAACAGTTCAGAAATTATTTTAGAAAATTTAAGTGATGATGCTTGGCAATTGGTTTCAAAAGATGTACAGAATGTTCTTAATAAAGCTATGAAAAATTCTATTTCACTTGGTCAATATACAGAGGGACAAATTAATAGAGGTATTTTAACAGGATTAAATGATGCTTTTATAATCAATGAAGAAACAAGAAATAAATTAATTGAAGAAGAGCAAAAATCTATTGATGTTATTAAGCCTTTTTATGTAGGTCAAGATATTCAACGATATGGTAATCCTGATATTGAAAAATGGCTTTTATATATTCCTTGGGATTTTGAAATAGATAAATATACAGCTATAAAAAAACATCTCGAACAATTCAAAGATAAATTAGCAAAACGACCAGAGGTAAAGCAAAATCGTTACCCTTGGTATGCTTTAAGTAGATACGGAAGTAAATATATTTTAGATTTTGAAGAATCCAAAATAATCTATCTTGTTTTTCAAGTAAAACCAGCATTTATCATAGATGTAAATAACACTTATTCAAATAATGCCACATTTATTTATCCAAAAGAAGACTATTTTTTACTTGGTATTTTAAATTCAAAACTTGGTTGGTTTCTTATTTCTAATAGTTGTACCGAGATACAAGGTGGCTATCAGCTCATTTATGATTATTTTAAAAATATTCCTATTCCTTTAGAGGTTGAAAGTGATAAAAAAGAGAAATTGGAACTATTGGTTAAAAAGATTGTTCTTGTAAATCAATCATTACAAACTAAAGCAAATAGATTTATTAAACGATTACAGTCAAGCTTTGAAATAGAAAAAATTTCAAAAAAACTAGAAACTTTTTATCAATACGATTTTAAAACCTTTGTAAAAGAGCTAAAAAAGAAAAAAGTAACCCTAAGTTTAGTGGAACAAGATGAGTGGGAAGAGTATTTTGAAGCTTATCAAAAAGAGCTTTTAGATTTGGAAGCTCAGATAAATACAACTGATAGAGAGATAGATTTGATGGTTTATAAGCTTTATGGGTTGAGTGATGGGGAGATTGGGATTGTGGAGGGGAAAAAGAATGAGTAAAAAAAATATAAAAATTATTCAAAATATATTAAAAGCTGAAAATAGGCATAGTTTTGCATTAAAACTTGAAAATTCATATTATGAATATTTTGATAGTAGTGAATATAGTAGATATAATACAGGTGGTATTAAATTATTTGTTTCTCCTAATAATTTTTATAAATTAAAAAATTTAGATAATGAAGATAGTATTCTATTATTAGAACTATTAAGAGGTTTGGATAATAAGGAATATGATTTTATTGATACTATAGAATATATGATAGATACGGATATAGAAATAGAAAATTTTAATGATATAGTTTATATATTTGTAGATGAATCAGGTAATAGAGATTTCACATCAAAGGGTTCAAAATATTTTATGTTTAATTTCTTGATAAAAAAACGACCTTTCAATCTTCATAGTATTATCTCAAACTATCGCTATACACTACTTGAAAAGAATTTAGACTCATTAAAGGGAAATAATAGAAGATTAAATATTGAATATTTTCATGCATCTGAAGATAATAAATATATAAGAGAGGAGATATTTAATCTTATATCAACATTTGATGAAAAAAGTGTAAAAGCTTACTCTTATATATTAGAAAAACCAAAAGTATCTCCTGATAAAAGAGAAGAGATAGATGATTTTTATATATCTAATCTTACCTATGCCATAAAGAAACTTTTAGATGTTATTAATATAAATAAAGACTTTATAATTATCACAGATAATTTACCACTAAAGAGTAATCAAAAAAATCAGGCAAAAGCCCTAAAAAGTGGTATAGCTGAATATTTAGATAATAATAGCTTGAATTTAAGATATGATATTTTTCATCACTGTAGTGCTTCAAGTGTAAATTTGCAGATCATTGACTATATTAGTTGGGCTATTTTTAGAAAATATGAACATAGTCAAGATGAATTTTATAAAAAAATAGAAAAGTATTTGATTAAAGTAGATGATGTAACTAAAAAAAGGGATAAAAAACATTATGATATGTGACCCATCAGCCTATCCTCTTGCGAAGAAGTCGCCCTTGGCTACTTTCAGTAGATGGGAACCTTTGGTATATTATAGCATAAAAAAGTTATAGATTTGATGGTTTATAAGCTTTATGGGTTAAGTGATGAAGAGATTGTGATTGTGGAGGGTGATGATGAAAAATAAAATATCTACAAGGGAGGGTGGTTACTTCTCCATCCTGAGTCCAGTAGATTTGATAGAGTCATTATATCAAGAATTATCTAAAAAGTCAATATCTCAAAATGACTTCATAGAGTTAGTAGATAGCTAAGCTAGATTGGTTTATGGGCTTTTATGTTATACTATTGCAATCTAGTTTAACTAGAAATTTAACATAGCAGTACATTATGAATGAAAAATTATTTTAAGGCTATAACACGACCTTACAGCAAAAAGCAAAAGCTTAAAAAACTTACTCCAAGAACACTCAACTCTGAAAAAGAGTATCGACGACTCAAGAGACTTCTTACACACAAAAAAGACAATATAGGCAGGACACTAAAAGTAACATTTAGGCAACCAGAAAAATACTATGGATGGATTTTACTTGATATGAAAACATTAGAGAGTTCTATAACCATACGATGCTCTTATGCTTTTGAGCCATTTGGTAGTTTTGTACATTGGATGATAGGGATTCACTATGATAACTTTTTAAACTCTTGGAATATAGAAGAAGAGGGTCAATATAAAAAACTATTTGTTTATCCTGTAGACAATATACATTTAAGATTGGTAGTTGTTGATGACGACCATTATGCACTTAATCATTGTATCTATAAAAATGAACATATAGTCTTAGATACAGTTGTGAGAAAAGAGGAGTTTATAGCACAGTTTTACTATGGTTTTAAGAATTTTGTTAGAAATGATTTTAAACAAGAAAAATGGTCATCTGATAACCTATATGAATGGCTAAAAGATTTAGATAAGTATTTTGATTGTAATTGGGGTAGATGGGAAGGATTAAGCCCCTACATTTAATAAAGTACTTACTATTTATCTCATTTGAATAGCCTAAATACAGTTTGTGAAGCTCAATAAAAAAGCTTAAAAAATAGTATACCTAATGGTACTTACTTTATCTCTTCTAAATGTTTAGCAAAAATTTCTGGGCTTATGAATCCTGTTAATGAACTCTCTGGCATGTAGTTGTTTTCTTTATCGAAAAATATTATGTTTGGTGTTCCAAATAGTTCAAACTTTTTTAGTAGTCTTTTATCATCTTCACTATTGTCTGTTAGGTCTACTTTTATAAATGTAAAGTTCTTAAGTTGCTCTTGTACTTTTGGGTTTGGGAATGTTATGAGTTCTAACTCTTTACAGGCACTACAAGACTCTTTTCCAAAATCAACTACTACAGGTTTTTTGGAAGCTTTTACCTCGGCTAAAAGTCTCTCTACTGAGTAGCCTTTATGGTCACTTTTTACCTCTAAATCATTAGATGTTCTAATAGTTCCTTTCTGTGTAAACTTATCAAAAGGTTTTAACATAGAGCTTGCACCACTCAATGCACCTATAAATAGTGAAGATCCATAGAGGAAAAATACCATAGCTAAGAGTTGAAATAGTTTTTTCATACCTTTTTTGGATGTAGAAGCATCAAATACACCCATATATAGGGCAGATCCTATAAATAGTAGTGACCATAAAATCATAGTCATAGAGTCTGGTAGGATTCGTCCTAACATAAAGATGGCTAATCCTAACATCATAACACCAAATACCTCTGAGACAATAGTCATCCATCCACCTGGTTTTGGCATAAATTTACCTGCACCAATACCTACAAGTAGAAGAGGTATACCCATACCTATACTCATAACAAATAGTGCAATACCACCAAGTAGGGCATCTCCTGTATGAGAGATGAATAGAACAGCACCACCAAGAGGAGGAGCAACACAAGGTCCAACAATTAGAGCAGACAAAAGTCCCATTATAGCTGTTCCCATTATGCCTTTTCCTTGAGCATTGTCACTAGCTTTTGAGATTTTAGATTGCCATGATTGAGGTAGACCTATCTCGTAGTAGCCAAATAGTGAAAATGCTAAAGCTATAAACATAGCTGAAAAAATTGTAAGTACCCAAGGGTTTTGCATAGCTGACTGTATATCTGCTCCTAGTAGACCAGCTACTACTCCTACAAGAGTGTATGTTAGTGCCATAGATACAACATATACTAGTGAAGTAAAAAATGCTTTTGAGACACTTGGTTTACTACTACCTGATTGAGATACTATAATAGATGATAGTATGGGAATCATAGGGAATACACAAGGAGTAAGTGCCAATAGTAGACCAAATATAAAGAAAAGAAGAACTATAAATAGTGAACTTTCACTACCTAAAACATCGGCTATTTTTGCTGTATTACCCTCTTGTGCAAGTGATGAAATTTTGTCAAAAACTCCAGCTTCTTTACCTTTAAAAGTAAATGATTTTTTAAATGGTTGGTAGCATATACCTCTATCTGAACACCCTAGTAGTTCTACTTCTAGTGTGTAGTCACCATTTACTTTTGACTCTATAGATGTTAATGGTATATTTACTACTAACTCTTTTTCAAAAACTTTGTCTCCATCTAATTCGTGAGATTTTGGTCTTTTAACTTCAATGTCAAATTTACTAGGTGAGGTAATACGGTAAACTAGTGACTCATCATCATAAATATGTATAGTATCAGCAATATCTATTTTAGTGACGATACTATTGCCTTCTTTTGTAGCCGTTATTTTAAATGCTTGTTCTGGTTCTAAAAATTTATGTTTTGATAAAGCACTTTGAAAGCTGGAAAAAGCAAATATTGTAAAGATTAGGTTTAATAGTAGTAACTTTTTGACTATGTTTTTCATTTTTTCTCTTTATATGTTGAACTTTTATAATATACTATTGTAAGATATATGTAATAGTACAAAAAATATATTAATCAATAGTAACAGGATAGTAGTAAAATGGCAAACCATCTAAAAAATGAAAACTCTCCATATCTTCAGCAACATGCAAACAATCCAGTTGACTGGTACCCTTGGTCAGACGAAGCATTTGAAAAGGCAAAAAAAGAGAATAAAGCAATATTTCTCTCTATAGGTTATAGTTCATGTCATTGGTGTCATGTTATGCGTGAAGAGTCATTTGAAGATCCAAAGAGTGCAGAGATATTAAATAAGTATTTTGTATCTATAAAAGTAGATAGAGAAGAGAGACCAGATATAGATAAATATTTTCAAGATGTATATCAAAAGATGAATGGTTCAGTAGGAGGTTGGCCTACTTCTGTTTTTATGAGTGAAGATATGAAACCATTTTATACAGCAACTTATATTCCAGATGAACCAAAGTATTCAATGATGAGTTTTTCATCTCTTTTAGAGGTTATTGCCGATAAATATATTCATCAAAAGGATATACTCATAACAGAAGCCAATAGAGTATTAGACAATCTATACCCTCAAGAAGATAAAATTCAAGCTACAAAGCTAGATATGAGTATATTAGATAGATACATAAGTCAAGCAGAGCAACTTTTTGATACTCAAAATGGTGGGTTTACAACATCTCCAAAGTTTCCTCAAGTCTCAACACTAGATTTACTTCTTGATATACATCTACTTAAAAGAGATGAAGAGAGTTTAAATATGGTAACTACATCTCTAAATAACATGGCAAAAGGTGGCTTAAGAGATTTAGTAGATGGTGGTTTTTGTCGTTATGTAACAGATGAGAAGTGGCACATACCACATTTTGAAAAGATGGCTTATGACAATGCTCTGTTATCATCAATCTACCTAAAGGCTTATCATATTACAAATAGTAAATTTTATAAAGATATAGCATTTGAAACTTTAGACTTTATGTTAAATAAAATGTCAAAAGGTAGTCTATTCTTTTCTGCTTCGGATGCAGATATAGATGGGGAGGAGGGTAGGTACTTTACTTATACTTATGAAAAAGCTCTTAAATCATTTATAAAAAATGGTATACCTGAAGAGGAGCATGAAAACTTAGCTAAGTCTCTGCATATAAGTCGAGATGGTAATTTTAATGGTAGAAATATAATTTACATAGAAAATCCAGAGTTTATAGATATACCATACTATAATGAAGCCATAGAGGCATTAAAAAAACGCAGAGATGAGAAAAGAGTATATCCATTTATAGATAAAAAAATTATAGTATCTTGGAATGCAATGATGATCAACTCTCTATTTAGAGCAGGTCGGGTTAATGGTAAATATTTAAAAATAGCAATTGACTCTTTAGATGAACTATTAAAAACTATGTATATTAATTCAAAATTATTTCACTCTACACTTTTAGGTAAAGAACCAACTATAGAAGCTTTTTTAGAAGATTATGCTTATCTGTCTGAGGTATTAATAGAGGCTTACAAGAGTACGCTAGATGAGTACTATCTAATAGTTGCAACTAAGCTTTTAAATACAGCTATTGAGAAATACTATAAACATGGCAAATGGAAATTTTCAAAAGGAGAGTTTGAGATAGATGCAGACATATATGATAGCTCTTATCCTTCATCAATATCTACTATTTTATCGGCACTTTACTCCATATCTTCACTAGTTGATCCTATCTATAAGAAGTTTGTTTTTAAAACATTAGAGTTAAACTCTTATGATGTTATGAGACAGCCTATTAGTACACCTAAACTAAGTCAAATGGTTATTCGTTATCTAAAAGATGATATTGTTATAAAGGCTAAAGAGAAGAGGTTAAAGAGTCATATAGATGAGATTGATAAGTTAAACTATCCTTTTACACTCATAAAATTAGATCTAAATAGCCATTTTATGTTATGTAATAGTAGCTCTTGTTTTGCTGAGGTTGAGAAGTTTGATGATGTAAAAAAAGAGCTTTTATCTTAAACTATATATTTTATTGTTATCTATAAGTAATGCCCCATCTTTACATAGTACGGCATTGCTTAGACTCTTTTTTTCATTTTCTATATGTACAAAGAATTTTTTACTTAACTCAAATTCATCTTTATAGTTTGAAAATATATATTCCCATTTTGGAAATTTTAAAAGTTCATTAGTGTATGTTTCTAATAATAATTCAACTCCAATAGTACTATTTAAAGCTCTATATGAGTTATGAGTATTTTTTAAATTAATGCCAATTCCACAAACTAGGTTAGAAGCTATTTTTTTGGTTATAGTTCCACCAATTTTATGCTTGCCTAAGTAGAAATCATTTGGCCATTTTATCCAAACATTTTCACCTAAACTCTCTAAAGTTTTTTTCATTATGTATGAAAAGTAGATGGAAGCAGAAGCTAATGGTAAATCTTTAGGGAGCATATCAATCTCAATGGCTATAGATGAAAAGAAGTTACCTTCTCCTCCTGACCACTCATTATCTCTACTACCTAAACCAGCACTCTGCTCATAAGCTAAAATAGCTACAGGAGCTTTTAGTTCTTTACTCTTTAGTGCTTCTATGAGGTATGTTTGCGTAGATGTTAGAGTATCAAAGTAATGTAGATCCAACTTTTAATCCTCTTCCAACACAGTAAGCCTTAGCAGACATAGCTTTTTTAGATGCAGGTTGAAGAGTACCTATTTTTAAAGAACCTTTTTTACATCCAAGTATAACAGAGTCATTATCAAAATCCAATATGGTATAAGGTTCATTAGTACTAGTAGTTTCAACAAGAGTAACAGAGTCAAACTTAGTACCATTATTTGCAAATATACCTGGCCAACCCTCAAATGCTCTATATTTATTATATATAATAGAAGCATCATCAAATTTAACCTCACCATCTATTTTTTTTATTTTTTTACATAGAGTAGCTTTTGCATCATTTTGCTTTTGTGGTTTTATGTTGCTGAAATTACGAATAGTGCTTAGTGTTAAATCACAAGCATCTTGAGTAAGTTGTTCTGTTAATGCTTTTAATCTCATCTCTTTTGGTATGCTAAACTCTTTAATTTCAAGTATATCACCTGTATCTAAACCCTCTTCCATTAGCATTGAAGTTACACCAGACTTTTTATCTCCATTTAATAGAGATTGCTGTACAGGTGATGCACCTCTATATTGTGGTAATATAGATGCATGTAGGTTAATGCAAGGAGCAATATCTAAAATATTTTTAGGTAGTATTTGTCCAAATGCAGCAACTATAATGAAGTCTGGTTTTGTAGCTTCTATACTATGTTTTATACCATCATTAGTTAATCTTTCTGGTTGTAATACTTTTATATTGTGCTTTATAGCTAAAGTTTTGACAGGAGGAGGAGTAAGAATTTTTTTACGCCCAACAGGTCTATCTGGTTGTGTTAGGACAAGAGTTAAATTTATATCATTAGCTTCTATCAATTTTTCAAGTATCTCTTTTGCATAATGAGGAGTTCCCATATATACAATATTATATGTTGTTTTTATCATTAACTTATTAGCCTTTAAAAAGTGTTCCACCTGTATAGGTATTATTTAATAAAAATGATTTTACATCTTTTAAGTCAAATCCAGAACTTAAAAACATCTCTTTACCATTTTTCATTAAAAAATCAGCAGCTTGAAGTTTTGTTACTATGCCACCTGTTGCAAATTCATTATTTGGGGTATGTACTGCTTCTAGTTCACTACTTTCAATCTTTGTTACAACAGCTCTCTGTTTTGCATAAGAGTAAACATTTGGATCTTTGTCATAATAGGCATCTATATCTGAGAGTATAACTAATAGTGAAGCATCAAAGTAGTGTGTTATATGTGCAGAGAGTCTATCGTTATCACCAAAAACCAACTCTTCTACACTTACAGTATCATTTTCATTTATAATTGGAATTACGCCATTTTCTAAAAGAGTGTCTATGGCAACTTTAGCATGTGATATATGTTTCTGACTATCAAAGACATCAGCACTAAGTAGTACTTGAGAACATAATATATTATATTTTGAAAACTTTTCTTGATATAGTTTAAGAAGATATGGTTGACCTATAGCAGCTAAAGCTTGTCTATTACCTAGAGTATCTCTACTTAGTGGTAGTTGTGCATAGCCAGCTGCAACAGCACCTGAACTAACTAAAATAACCTCTAAACCAGTTTTCTTTAATTGAGATATAAATTCAACTAGAGCTAACATTCTACTACTTGCAATGCTTCCATTGTTTGTTAAGACATGTGAGCCTACTTTTATAACAACTCTTTTCAAAACTACTCCTGATTCTCTTCTTCTTTAACACTTTTTGCAAAATCACCAAGTGCATAACGAAGAGCCTCTGAGTTTATATGTGCAACTGATGATATTGGCAATACAAAAAGAGGTTTACTAATTGGAAGTTCTACTCCAAAATCTTTTTTGAAACCATAAGATAAATAGTCATCTTTTGCTTTGTATTGTCTTAGAGTATTGTTTGCTTCTAACTCAATATCTTCTAAAAAAGTTTTTGTTAATTTATTTACCTCTTCTATACTCAATGAGTCTATTTTTGTTATGGCAATAGCATGTCTTCTTGTTGCTAATGTTTTAGAGTAACGATTCAACTCTACAAGAAGTGTCTCATACTGATACTTCATCTCTCTGTAATTTGCAGCATCAATAAGAAGTAGAAGGGTCTTTGTTCTTTCAATGTGTTTAAGAAACTCTAATCCTAATCCTCTTCCATCACTAGCTCCTTCAATAATTCCAGGAATATCTGCCATCATAAACGAATCATATTCGCCTAGTGTTACTACACCTAGTTTTGGTGTAAGAGTTGTAAACTCATAATTTGCAACTTGAGGTCGAGCATTAGATAGAGTAGAGATTAGTGTTGATTTACCAACATTTGGGTAACCTACAAGCCCTACATCTGCTATGAGTTTCATCTCTAGTTTTATCTGTTTTGTGATACCAGGTAGACCAGGTTGTGCATAAGTTGGTCTTTGGTTACTTGAAGATTTAAAGTGTAAATTTCCAAGTCCACCTTTACCACCTTCTAAAAACATTACTACTTCACCTTCATTAACAAGGTCAAGTAATACTTCTTCTGTCTCCATATCAATAACTTGTGTTCCAGGAGGTACAGTTATAATAGTATCTTTACCTTTTCTGCCATAACATTTACGACCTTCTCCTGGACGACCATTTTCTGCTTTTATAGCTCTTCTACCTCTTAGAGCAGATAGAGTATCTGTATTATTATCTACTTTAAATAAAACAGCACCACCACGACCACCATCTCCACCATCTGGACCACCATTGGCAACAAATTTCTCAGTCCAAAAAGATATAGCTCCTGCTCCACCTTTACCTGAACTTATAACAAGCTCTACACTATCTACAAACATAATTAAACCTTTACATATATAAAACCATCTACAATAATAAAATGATGGTAAATTAGTCTGAATTATATCTAAATTAGGGAAATTATTGATATAATTTGCTTCTATAATTTTAAAAATATACATTAAAGGATATATCTGTGCTTATATCAAAGAGGCAAGTAGCATTACTATTGGTAACTTCTCTATTTTTTACAGCTTGTGTTAATCAAGCTAAGTCTAAACCAAAGCGTCATAGATTGATTAATATTAGTGGAAAGTCTGAAAGTTTTAATAATGGTGCAAGTGATGGTTGTAGAACAGCAATTAGTTACTATACAAAAGATCATAGAGCTTTTAATAGAGATATAGAATATAATAAAGGATGGTGGGCTGGAAGGCGTAACTGTGAAGGTTACAAATATAATAAGAGCTAAAAAAAGAGACTAACTATAATAGTTAGTCTCTAAATAAAACTTACATAAAATAAATTATGCAGGTACTACAGAAACTTTCTTTTGAGAATTTGTTCTATTATCAAATTTAACTACACCTTCAATAAGTGCAAATATAGTATGATCTTTACCCATTCCTACACCTGTACCTGGGTGAACTTTTGTTCCTCTTTGTCTAATGATAATGTTACCTGGTATAACTGCTTCACCACCAAACTTTTTAACGCCTAAACGACGACCAGCTGAATCACGATTGTTTTGAGTGGATCCTTGACCTTTCTTGTGTGCCATTGTATCTCCTTCTTTTTATTTTAATTTAAAATAGCTTATGCTATTTTAGTAATTCTTACTCTTGTAAAGTCTCTTCTGAAACCTCTTTTAAGTTTAGAATCTTTTCTTCTTCTTTTTTTGTAGATAATAACTTTTTTATCTCTACCTTCATTGATAACTTCACCTTTAACAACAGCACCTTCTACGAAAGGAGTACCTACTGTTAATTCACCATTATCTAATGCTAAAACCTCTTTGAACTCTACTTCTGCTTTTGGCTCAAGACCCATGTTGTCGAAACATATAATATCACCCTCTTGAACTTTAAACTGTTGACCACTTGCTTTAATGATTGCGTACATGCAAACCCTTTACTATCTGATATATTTTTTTAAAAAAGTTTGTGATTATACCTAAACTTATTTTAACTTTTTATTAATTAACCAAAATTAACATCACTATTGTATGTTGCTATACAATCTATCTCTACTAAAGCATTTTTTGGTAGAGTTTTTACGGCTATTGTTGATCTTACAGGTTTGTGATTACCAAAGTAGTGAGCATATACTTGATTAACTTTTTCAAAGTCATTCATATCTGCTAAATATATAGTTGTTTTTATAACATCATTAAAGTGAGCTCCTGCAGCCTCTAGTACATAAAAAAGATTTTTCATAACTTGACGAGCTTGATGCTCTACATCTCCACTCTCCATAGTTCCATCTGGCATAAGTGCAATTTGACCAGATGTATATATAAACCCATTTACCTCTACAGCTTGCGAATATGGTCCAATAGCCTCTGGTGCCTCTTTTGTTGAAATAAACTTCATACTTTTCTCCTTAATTGTTTCTTTCGTAAAATATATATGAAGTAGAGTAGTCTGAAAATTCAAAGTAGACTTTTTTCTCTGATTTATCAACTTGTCCATTCATATTTATATCATCTATGCCATAACCATATCTGTATGGTCTTTGCTCTCCATCATTACTTCCATAAGCAGTAGATAGTTTATCTATTTTTATAAATCTATGTACTAGTTTGTTTCCAGCATATATCTCTAATATACCATTAGTACCTGTCCAGTTCTGTAGGGATCGACTAAGTGAGTTTTGTGTCTCTTGTGTACAAGCTGTAAACAATAACGCTAATGCTGAAAAAACAAGTACTCTAAATTTCATTATATCTCCTCATGTTTTTTATTATTTTATCACTATTATACTTTATAGTTTTATATAATTACTTATTGAAAAGCCAATTTACTTCTAAAGTGTTTAGTTCCTAAACTTATCAGTTTTGCTAGGGTCTGTTAACATATCAATTAGAGGTAATAGCCGAGTAGGTTTTCCTAATTTATTTAAATAAATTACATAATTTGTAAGTACTTTTTTTCCGTATTCTCTTGCTTCTACATTTTCCATTTTTTCCATGCTTAGATATGGTTCAAATGGACCTTTTCTAAAGTACTCTTTTTGCTTTATTAATCTTCTTGTAAAACCTATGCCTCCATTATATGCATAAGCTACAAATAGTGGATGATATAGATATTTTTCTAAGTAATCTAAGTGAAAGTTAGCATACTCAATAGCTTTCTTTGGGTTAAATATATCATCATAATCTATATGCTCACCTTTCTCTTTAGCTACATGGTCTATGAGAAATGGCATAAATTGCATCATTCCTAAAGCAAATGAACGAGATACAGAAGCAGGAACAAAACGGCTCTCTTGTCTAGCAATAGCATATAGGAGCGATTGTCTATTTTTAGAAAACTTTTTCATAGTTCTTCTATATGGGAATGGAAAGTAAGATTTTTTATAGTTGCAAGCTTTTGCCTTTAAGTAGGTATGCATACCTACAGTAGCCCTAGATTCACAATAGTCTGCTAAATCTTCCAAATCTGTAGATGGTAGATTCATTTTAGCTTTTACTTTAGCCCAATGAATAGGGTTTGTCTCATCAATACTAAACATAGAACTTTTAGATATTTTGGGTGTTACTATGCTTCTTGGATATTTAGTTTGTTTTATGTCTGCTGCAAGAAGTGTATACATATTAACATGGTAAGACTTGCTAAGTTTATTTAAGTAATTTTGTTTTTTTGTAACTTTATATAGCCAAAAAAGACACTTGTCCTTATCCCATCTATCTTCATATTGCAAGAGAGCAGCATTAAAATTTTGTGCAGCTTTTCCTAACTGATTTTTTTGAACAAGTTTAATAGCATACTTAAATGACTTATTACCATTTGATTTTCTTTTCCAGTCTCCACCTTTTCTTCTAGGAGGTAGTTTCTTTTTAGTAAGCTTAGCATTGAGACCTGTTTTTTTCTTATAAGATATTTTAATTTTTTTGTTTAAAGCTTTAGCACCCTTAATAACAGCCATAGCTTCTGCTTTTGTAGTACTTTTTTGATTTAAAAAACGCCAAATGTAGTAATCTTTTTCTACACTTAATGGCATTTTTTGAATTTGATTTAAAGTAAATGTTTTAGCTTCTATAAAACTAGTATTACTAAAAAAAATAGTTATTATAAAAATAATATTTTTAATCATAGAAAAGTACGCATCATAAATGTATCTAAAAATTGAAGAGCCAATATAAGAGCAAAAGGAGTTAAGTCAATCCCTCCCATAACAAAAAAAGGCATTTTTTGTCGTATAAAATAGTATACAGGCTCAGTTAATCTATAGATAGTTTGTACAAGAGGGTTACTAGGGTCTGGTCTAACAAAACTAAGAAGAGCAGATATTATAACAATCCATATATATATAGTAATAAGTGTGTGTAAAAGTTGAACAATTGAGTAGATTAGTGCATTCATGATGCTACCTCCAAGATGTAAGATTTTATAAGTGGATAAATATCATTAAGTTTAGGACTATTTTCATAGCCTGTTAAAAGAAGTGTAAGAGGTTTTATTAATTTCTCACCCTCTAAGCCAGATTTTTTTTCTATGTATGTTTTAAAGTCATCAAAAGAGTTTATCATAGGTGCATTTTGAATAATAGACGATATAACTCTCATCTCTTCACTCCACTTACCACTAAAGTCTTTAGGTGAGAAAATAGACTCTATTTTCTCTCTTAACTCTTTTATTGTACTTACCTCTTGCAAATATAACTTAGCCAATTTGCCTATCTCTTCATCTGCAAAGTTAAAGAGTGTAGATAGTTGTTTATTGTCCATCATTTTAATATGTTGAGTATTTATAAAACGAAGTTTTTCTAAATCAAATTTAACGCTACTTTTTGAAATATTTTCTATATTGAACCACTCTACGGCTTCAGGTAGAGTAAATATCTCTTTAGGTACTTTTGAATTCCCTATAAGGATTAAGTAGTTAATAATAGCATCAGGTGTATACCCCTCTTTAAATAGCCATTCAATAGATTTATCTTCACTATTTAAAATAGTTGGTAAGTGAGCATAAGTAGTCTCTTCCTCATAGCCTAATTGCTTTTTTATATGTATCTGTTTAGGTGTATCTAGTAAGTGTTTTTCACTTCTAATAATAAAGTTAACACTCGATAACATATCGTCACATGCACAAGCAAAATTATAAGTAGGAGTTCCATCTGTTTTTAGTATAATAAATGAATCAACTTCATCAGAAGATGTTGTAATTTCCCCTGCTATAATATCTTTATTTATTATACTTGATTTAGGTTTCTTAATACGAATCACAAAAGGTGTAGCAGATTTTTTTAATTTATCATGTTCAGTTTTACTTACATTAAAACAGTTTCCACTGTAACAGTTACTGTTTTCACTATCTTCTTTACAAGTACAAACAAATGCTTTATCCTCTTCAAGTAGCTTAATAGCAAGTGTTTGGTGCATATGCAAATGTTCACTTTGATGAAAAACAGAGTTGTGTTTTAGTGCAAATTTCTCTAAAATCTGCATTATCTCAGTATCTTTGCCCTCTATATTTTTCTCTTTTTGTCTATCTTCTATACGAATAATAAATTGTTCATTTCTTTGTTGTGATACAAGATAGTTAATTATGGCAACTCTTAAGTCACCTATGTACATATCACCAGTAGGTGAAGGTGCAAATCTTAGCATATTTAGCTCCCATATTAATTAGTTTTAAAAATTGTATTATAGAGTTTTTTACTTTTAATATGTCTGATATATGTTTATAAGCCTTTCATAACAATATTAAAAACATAATCTATTTCATTGTCTTCTAAAAAGACACATTTTTTACTACTAAAGAAGTCAAGTATTTTTTTAGTAGGTAGAGCAGGTGCATATATGCAAGATGGATGAGCTGGTTTAAACCCTTGCATGAGTGCAATATCATCTTCTATGCGTTGTTCGCATATAAAACAGTTTTCATCTGGGTAGAGTCTACCTTCATAGTCTAGTAGCTCTATGTAACTTTCGCAAACTACTCTTTTTGGGTTTTGTAAGTGCCATTTTTTTGCTGAACTAAGTAGTAGTTCGTAGTAAAAAGAGTCTAAATCATCAGCATCTCTTAAGTGCAACTCTAATCGTTTAATAAAGTTATGCCAAATTAGCAGTCTATTTTTATCAAAAAGCCAAGGAAAACCAATATGTGATAAAGAGCGTAAGCGAGGAAGAAAGCTAGAACCCTCACCTTCTACCTCAAAGTCAATCAAATTTCCATGTTGCAATATGGAATGTCTAGCTCCATAAAATCTATAATAAGTCTTTATCTCATTACTACTCAAAACCGTAGCAATAGAGTCTTCATTCTTAACTTTTCTAACAGAAAGTACAAAACCTTTAATGTTAACTCCTTTTAAAATTTTTAAATTATATCATAATTGATACTTTCTATACTATTGTGTTTAATAAACAAATTTAAAATGAAATAAACTCCCTTAATAAAACCACTAAAATAAATACGCTACAATACCCTATGAAAAAAGA
>Ga0256827_10000689_pt1 | contig 21123 bp, 14 predicted proteins | sample CV84metaG_FD_185977 | JGI IMG/M metagenome (GOLD analysis project Ga0256827, IMG submission 185977) | Hydrothermal vent microbial communities from East Pacific Rise, Pacific Ocean - CV84 | ecosystem: Environmental > Aquatic > Marine > Hydrothermal vents | place: Pacific Ocean: East Pacific Rise... | reverse complement strand
CTATAACATAGTTCAAATGTTTGTTAATTTTGGGGTTATAAAGAAAGATATTAAATGAAATACTCCCACCAATATTTGATGCAAAATTATGATAAATTGGGCTATCAAAACTTGCTTGTGCTAAAAGATTCCCCGTACCGTCTGCTTGCCATGGGCTTACATGATTATCTGGATGTATTTGATAATTAAAAGTACTCTGTATACCTGCATATACAAGACTTTGTGCAGGTGCATCGCTTAGGTTGAGTGTTGTTCCCGCGGTAAGGACATTATTTACACACTTTGATTGTATAACAGAACCTAAAGAGTCAATTTGTGATGCAGCAGTACCCACAAGAATATTTTGATTACCACTGCGTGCATCAAGACCTGTATATTCAGCATGATTAGCATATTCAGTAGCTGTGGTACCATAAACATAGCGTGAAACAGGATTGACATAACGTAAATCCCAATAAGGTTTGAGTGTTCCTTGTGCAGGGTAGCTATAAAGGTTAGTGATAGCACTAAAAATATTATTGGCAGCATCAACCTGTGTAGAAAAGTAGATATATTGTGGTATTTGGTTGTTACTACATGAAGGTGAAACAACGGCCATTTGCACATCTTCACTGTTTTGGTAGACTACTTCAAAAGGACGGGGACCTCTATCCTCTCCATCACCAGTATACTCTTCATATTGGTTTTTAATTCGTTCAAACTCTGCTTCTATTTTGTCTGATAACTCACAGCCACTTAATAAAAGTAAGGTGGTAGCAAGAATAAGAGGGCTTATATTTTTTATAGTCATAGATTTTAACCTTGTTAAGATATTTATCTTGTAAGAATAGCATCTTTTTATTACTTCAATATTAATTTTTAAAAGAATTTACTAGTTAGATTCAAATTTTTTACGTAATGAAAAAGCACTTTTTTCTATGAAATAATAGCTAAATGATGCAATACTAAATAGACCTATTAAAAATATGATAATGAGGATAGATAACGATAAGTCAAAGGGTATAATATACTTTTTTATAAGGAATAAAAGAGGCATATGCCATAAATACAAAGAATATGATATCTTACCGATCCATGAAAGTAGAGTAAGTTTTTTAGTATGGTACTGATAAAATAAAATAAAAATAGAACTCACGGTAGATAAGATAAAAAAATTACGTACCAAAAAGCTAGTATAAAAATATGACTGATGTGAAAAATAAAAAAAACATAATATTATTAAAATACCTAGTGCATATCTCATATTATTGGATATTTCTAGTGATTCTTTTCTTATTTTGTAGATTAAAATACCAGAAATAAAGTATATAAGTTGCCCTGGTAACTGAAAAGAGAAAAAATATAGTTTATTTAAATAGTTAGAAGCCTTATTATCTAAATGAAATAACCAATCAATCAATCCTAAATCAATACTTACTAAATAAAGTAAACTGAGTATAGATAATAAAATTAATGTTTTATTTGTTTTAAAGAAGAGGAAAAAAAATGGAGCTATAATATACCAAAGCATCTCAATACTTAATGTCCAATATGCACCATTAATCTCAAATCCAGAAGTTTGATAGAGAAAGTATGATGAGAATGTAAGATGAGCTAATATTTGTTTAATAATAAATCCAAATGACCATCCATTTATGGCGTGTAAAATAAAATATGCTAAAAAAATAACAAAGATTAAATTGAAATAGTATGCAGGTAAGATACGAAATAGTCTATGTATTGTATATGATTTAATACCATTTACTATTCCTCTTTGAGTAATATTATGTTCTATTGAACGATAGATGAGATATCCACTGATAATAAAAAAGAGAGAAACTCCAAATTCTCCAAATGAGTGTATATAAGTAAAAGAGTTTAAAGAAGATAGATTTAATAAGACATAAAAATGATACAGTATAACGGTACTGACAGCAGTACCTCTTAATATATCAATTCCTTCTAATCGCATGATTAAACTTTCTGTACAGTATTTAAAACAGCTGTAGCACTTATCTCGTTTATAATTATTCCTTTAGTATATTTTTTTACCCTTTCTGCAGGAGCACCAAGGTCAAATACCATAAGGGGAAATTCCATCATCATTACTTCCTGTGCAGTGTAGGAAAATGTTTCTGGCCAAATAGAAGGTATGAGAAAAATATCTATTTGTTCCTCTTTGATAATTTGAGGTAAATCTTCACGCTTATACTTTCCTGTACTCTTAAAATGTTCACTATTTATAGCTTCTGTAATCTCTCCAATTACAATTACATTAATATCAAGATTATCTCTTTCAATGAGCTGTATCATTTGTTTAATGATATAGGCACCTTTGGCATAATTAATTCCACCTAATATACCTATAGTTATAGTATTATTAGTATTTTTCTTTATATTTAAAGGGTTTATATTTGTTACCGTATGAGGAGTAACTATAAGTTTATTAGTGTCAATGGTAGGATATGCTTTTAAAAATATCTTTTTTGATGAGTTTGAGAAAAAGAGTAGTTCATTACTTTTATCAAATAAATTTTTCCATGAAGCTCTCCAGAGCTTAAGATCTACTACCTCTTCATCATAAAAGTTTCGCCACTCTTGCATATTTTTATCCATACAAGTAGCACAGGTTTCTATATTTGGTACATCACAGTATTTACCTTCTTCATTGAGTAGATTATAACTAGGGCAAAGGGCATAAAAATCATGTATAGGAAGTATCAGTTTTGCAGAGCTATTGTCTACTAATGTATTTATATATGAAAGTAGAGTATGTGGGTTTTTACAACTTACAAAGCTGTTAATAAATATCTCTGCTAGTTGTAAACTGTCAATAAATTGTGTCAATTCTTCAAAATTAGTTATTTTGAAAGAAAAATTATAATTTTTATATCTGTGTGTAAGTATGTAGCAGTGACTATAAAAATCATAGGCAATAAGTAGGGTATTTTTTCCTATTTTTAGATATTGTTCTATACGTTCTTGAGTATAATGATTTGCGCCACCACCTAAAAAGTGGTCAAAAATAAGATGTATATCATGCGTTTGATTGGAAGCTTTTAGTACAAGTAGATGACGTAAAATTTCATGTGGGTTTTCTTCTAAGTATTTATTGACATCTTTACTATAGTTAGGGTGACGCTCAAGTAGGGTCACAGCATTTTTTTGTAAAAGTTTTTGTTTCTCTTCAGCAGTAAAAGAGCCACCATGTTTATGATAAACAAAGAGATTGGGTACAATGAGATTTTTATAACCCTCTTTAATAGCACGTTGACACCAGTCATTTTCTTCAGCATAACCCTTTCCAAAAATACCTTCTGCAAACATACCTATTTTTTTTGCTAAGTTTGCATTGATACCCATACAAAAACCTATGCCTGTTGGTACCTCTGCATAGAACTTGTCTGGATTTACTGTTTTAAAGCTACTATCTAAACTTTCAACAGACATAGAATCAAATATGTCATTATCCGCTACAAAGTTAGGAAATGATGCGATTTCACCTGAGTTGGTAAAAGGTGTAGTAGAAGCGATATTATCCATATGTAGAATGGGGTACATCAATCGTTCTAACCAAAATGAGGGTACTTCTGTATCTGTGTTGAGGAGTACAAAGTGGTTTTGTGTATGGGTATAGGCTTCATTGACAGATTGAAGAAAACCTTGATTTTCTGTATGGTCTATAAAGAGTGCTGTAGGATGACTCTTAAGTCTTTTCAGTAAATAAGGTTTTACTTTTTCATCAGGACTACAATCATTTACGACTATAAGTCGGTAGGGTGAAGTAGTATGCTCCTCTATGCTATTGAAGAGTGGTTCTAAAAATTCATAACCATTGTATACAGGGATAATAATATCTATAGGTGTAGTATTCATAGTATAAATACTCTTATCAAAATCAATAAAGTAATCGGCTATCGCAACTTCTATCAGTTTATCAGATTTGCTTAAATTTGTACTGCTTTTTTCTCTAATTTTAGTGATTAAATAGTTAAGTTCTCCACGTTTTGCATAGTAAAATACTTTTTTAAGAAGAGCAGGATTATTTTTAACAACTTTTATTATTTTGATAACTTTATTTGGTATTTTGGCTAGTTTATTACCAAGAGAGACTATTTTATTTGTAATGTTTTTGATTCTGTTTTTAAGTCTCATGGATTCTGCTACTTCTATAAGATAGGAAATTTCTCTATCTTTTTCTTCTATAGCAAATTTTTGAGCCATAAACATATCTTTACCAGCATACTGTTGTCCAAGTACAAGATTCGCAAGTTCATCTAGTGTTTCTTGGGATAGCTCTGAATAATTAGAGGGACTAGGGGCTATTTTTTGCTTGTTTGCTTGTGTCATAATACCAAAAAACCTCTCTATAGCATGTGCTAAAGTATCATCTTTTTGTCCTTTTTCTTCTTCAAATTCAAGTTGATTATTTATAAACAAATCAACCATTGGTCTTAAAAGAGAAGCCCGTATCCAAAACATTGTTCCTGCAGGGAAAAAATAATTTTGATCATAGATAATATCTAGTTTTTTAGCAAGTAGGTCTATCTTTTTATTATTCCCATAGGCATATCGTTTAGAATCCAAAATAGTATTTTTACCTGTAACTATACCGATGCTATTATCATTCTCAAAGAGGTCAATAATATCACTTACAAGTTTCTGTGAACCTAATAAATCAAAATAGAGAAGTTTTCTCCAAGTTTGTCCTAATGGACTATTTCCTGTTTTTTTTGTATGTAGCTTACAAATATATTTATATGTATCAATACCAATAATATTCATTACTTGTAAAAAAGGTAAAATATCACGTCCTCTATTTTTAGTTCTATATATTGTAACACTAGGATGATCATTAAAAATAGAGATAACTTCTTTATCCTCCATACTTTCAGGGACAGTGACATAAAGATCGTATGATGTATTTAATTGGTCTAAATAGTTTTTTATTTCTTTCCAGATATCAATATAAAACACATGAAAGAGTATGGCAACATTTTTTTTTGACAAATTTAATTTTTGCACATCTTTTTCAATTATTTCATTCTTCTCATGTATAAGTTGATGTATCATATAGTTCAAAATTTATTTACCTTTAATGTTATTAATAGCTATTTTACACATATACTGAAGTCCTCCTTGTCATGCGTAAGGTTCGGATTATAATATGGATCACCTTCTGTTAGGAGTTTTGTATGTTGCTCTTTTAATAGTCTTTTTTCTTCGTTAAATCGTACTCTTTTTCGAGTTGTTGTTTCATACCCTCTTGAAATAGATTCATGATGATACATTTCAGCAAAAGGTGTAAAAATATTTAGATACCCTTTCTCCAAGATTCGTAAACAAAAATCAACATCATTATAGGCTATTTTAAATTTTATTTCATCCATTCCATTGACTTCTTCATAAATTTTTTTCTTTATCATTAAACAAGCGGCTGTAACTGCAGAAAGATTTTGTATAATATTTAAGCGATTGAAATAACCTGGATTGTCACGTGGATACATTTTGTGGGAATGCCCTGCATAGCCACCTAATCCAATGATAATACCTGCATGTTGAATAGTATTATCAGGATAATAAAGTTTAGCTCCTACACATCCTATATTTTTTCTTTGTGAGTGCTCAAGCATTGCTTCAAGCCATTGGGGTGAGATAATTTCTATATCATTATTTAAAAGTAAAATATGCTCACCTTTAGCATAGTTTTTAACAGCATGATTATTAATATCAGCATAATTAAATTCTACATTATATTCATAAAATGAGACTCTTGAATCTTTTTTTTCAAGTTCAGTCATCATTTTAAATGTTTCTGATTCTTCACTATTGTTGCTTATGCCGATTATTTCATAGTTTTGGTATGTTGATTTATCTAAAATGGAATTGATACACATATCAAGTAATTCAGGTTTATCTTTAAAGGGAATAACTATACTAATAAGTGGATTATCTTTAATATGATATTTAACTCTAAAATAGTGATGTAAGTTTGCATATTCAACAGTTGCATCTATAAATCTTCTTGTTAAAGTTTTTTCAAGAACTTTTTTACCTCTATCTATAGCCTCTGGTTTGGCTTCACTATTAGCACTTGTTGATGTTTCTAGTGTTCTCCAGTGATAAAGCACTTTCTGAATATGATAAATTTTATTTGTTTGTTCTGTTAATCTGAGAAAGAGGTCATAATCTTGTGCTCCATCAAACTCTGGATTAAAATACCCTACTTTATCTAATAGCTTTTTATTGAAACAGGTAAAATGTGTAATATAATTATGGGATAAAAGAAGATCTGGAGAAAAATTAGGTTTAAAATGTGGATTACTGCATATCCCTTCAGTAGAGATAAAATCTTCATCACTGTAGATAAAGTCAGCATTTTTTTCATTAATAACTTTTACCATTTCATAAAGTGCATCAGGTGTGATTTCATCATCATTATCCATGAGTGCGATATACTCTCCTGATGCTAGAGCTAAGGCAGCATTACTCGCTTTAGAAATATTTACATTCTCATTTAAAAATGTAATTTTTATTTTGGAATTATTGAGATTCTTTAAATATTTGATAGTATTTTTATTTGTACTATTATCATCAGCAATACAAATTTCCCAATTTTTATACCATTGATTTTCAATAGATTTTAAAGCTAAATTTAACCATTTTGTATCTACGTTATAAACAGGCATAATGATAGATATTAAAGGAACTTGTTTAAAGTTATCTATCTCTTTTTGTATCTCTTCTGAAAATGCAGGTGTATTATAAGTGTATGCTATTGATACTGTATTTTTATTAAGACTTTGAGGGTAATCTTTCATATCTAGTCGAAGATTTTTTGTGTAGCCAAAAGAATGTAATATTTTTAGAGGGACGAAGTATTTAATGAGAGACTTTATTCTGGTTTTTATACGTAGGGAATCTATTACTTGTGTTAAAAATGTAATTTGTTGATCTCGTAAGTCAACAATAGATCTTGCATATGAAAGATCTTCACCTAAATCTTGAATTTGTATATCTTTTTCTTGTATCTGTTGATACTTATCTATAATTAGTTTATCTTTTTCTATTATTATATTTTCTTTTCTTTTTAGTTCTTCAAAGAAAATATTGATATTCTCACTATATAGTTTAGGATGATTGTGAAAAATTTGTATATAAGAAGATATTTCATTTTTTTCATTTGAACGTAGTTTTGTTGTTCTAGAAACTTTTTTAATGCGATAGTGAAAAAGAGTTTCTGGTATTTGATATACTGTCTTCTCTAATTCTAAAAGAGAAAGCCAGAAATTGTAGTCTTCATTGCCAAGTAGCATTTGTGCATTATATCCACCAACTGTTTTCCAGTCATCTTTCCTATACATAGCCGTTGCAAATATCATATTGCTGATTAAGATTTTAGGGAATTCATAAGGAGGTAAATCCCATTTTCCTGTCTTAAGACCAAAAAAGTCTGCTTCACAATATACAATACCCATATTAGGATCTTTATCTAAAACATTTTTTGCTTTTTCTAAATATGTTGATTCAATCTTATCATCTGCATCCAAAGGTAATATATATTTACCTCTTGCAATTTCGATACCTTTGTTTCTAGCAACAGCAGGACCAGAATTTTTATCTAGAAAAATTACTTGAAGATTATCTTGTTTAAGTTCAGATAATATTTTTATGGTTTCCCCATCATTAGAAGCATCATCAATGATTAGAATTTCAAAATTTTGAAATGTTTGCGTATTTAATGATTGTAATGTTTCATGAATATATATACCATCATTATAACATGGAATGATGATACTAATTAAAGAGTTCTGTATTTTATTAGGCATTTTTTAAGTACTTTCTTTTAAATCATATTTTTTGTTTTCTTATCTCTATAATGCGTTTGGCATCTCGTTGATAATTACTGTCATCTAATAATGAAACCTTTTCATTATCATTTGTGAATGCCAAAGTATGGTCTCTATCACTAGAATGAATATAGTCTCCTATATAGATATTAAACTTAAGACTTTCCCAGTCGGCATTTTCATATGTAAATAACTGCATGGTTAAGTAATAATCTTCCATGTATATTTGATTGTCATGGTATATGATTTCATTTAGATTTAATTTTGTAAGATCCATTACAAAACTATGTAAAGGAAGATTATTGTGGTGCATGAAACTTTGATAAGTGTATCCATATTCAAAGATCTTTTTTCTATCAGTGATAATTTTTTTTGTACTATTATAAGTAGTTGAATATACTCTTCCAAAAGTAACGGCTTTTGATGTTTCCATGAGACGAGTAATTAAAGTACTATAAGCATTTGTAAATAATAGATCATCGTAATCTAAAAAAGCTACAAATTTAGTTTGAACTTTTTTTAGAGATTCATTAAGCATTATAGTACGCATATCACCATTACCATCTTTTGAAGTATAGTGTTTAACTGTAGGTGTAATGCTATCTTCAAAAGGAATACTTATTAAGAGTTCTTGTAGTTTTATTTTTTGACTATCATTTAGGTCTTGAGCAGCTATGTATGGTGTTACAAGGCAATCTTGCATTGTAGCTAAACAATATAATGCATTTTTTAATTCTTCAAAGTTTGCACCTTTGTGGAAGCGAATAATAGTGGTAATTTTAAATTTCTTTTTATTTGATAAGGTTATAAAACATTTTGAATCTGTCTGCATTCTTACATTTTTTAATTTTTCATAAGGATATTCATTAGAGTATAAACAAATAGATGTATGATCAAGTACTTTTCTATCAATGGATAAATTTTCGGTTACGTTATAAATATGCTTATGATTATAATCATTTGCTATTAGGATAGAATAAGGATTTTGAATTATTGAATATAGCATTTTAATTAATGTATCAGAGTCAAATAAAATAGTATTTTTGAATTCAAATATATAGTTTGCATTGTTTGTGCTACCTTCTGTAAAAAAAGAGATATTATTGACAATGATATTTGAATTACTGCTAAATTTAATATCATTGTTAAATAGCGTAGAATTCAATAAACATTTAATAAAACGTTGTTTTAATGTAATATCATTTGATAATTCATTTATCATATGATATGATAATGAAATATGAATAGTAGTATTTTTTGGAATTTCTGATATATTAGATAAGTTATTTTTATAAGGTATCTTTGAAAGTGCTCTGCCTATAGAATTTAGATAGCTATACCCATAATATGTATCTGGTTCAAGATGTGCTCCTTCTGCCCATTCATTCCAAGCATTAACAACAATGAAATGTTTGTTTTCTTCTAGTGAATATTGTGTATATTCAATGAGTTTTTCTAGCCATGTTTGAAAATAGTTAGGTGTGCTATGATGTAATAGATAGGCATCTTCAGCATAGCGTGCAGTATTATCCCATATTGGTGATATTGATCTAAAATATGTAAAGTCTTTATTATCTGTTTGATTTGTATAGTATTCTGCAACTTTATCATAGGGTAAGACACTTCCATTTAATGGACCATAAGTTTCCAAAGCGTGATTTATCTCAGATACATTCCCATTTGTCCAGTCATGGAGGATTCTTTCAACTCCTGCATCCATATAAAAATCATTTGGGTCAGTTGCACCACGTGTCAAAACTGCTATCACGTAAGGAGCTAAAAGAGATGCTTTTTGACATTCTTCACTCCAAATATTAATGTATTGCTTGACATTTGGAATTGATGATGGTCTATAAACATATAGAACAGGCCTATTATTTATATGAATATATCTTTCATCCTGAAAGAAAGGAATAAGATAACGTATGAAGTTTCTAGCATCATCTTCAGAATAAATTTGTTCTAATAATATATCATCATCATTACCATCCCATCGGCGTGTCCAATTTTCATTTGCCCAACAAAAACTAAAAGGCATATCGATATCTTTATTGTCAAATAGCATTTTTACAGGCTCTTCAAGAATAAGTTTACCTGTAAACCAATAGTGATAAAAAATTTGTCCATATACACCAGATTGTTTCATCATGTCAGCCTGTTTTTTCAATATTTCAGGTGTATCTAGAAGATAATATCCGATATCATTATGTGGTATATGTTGTTGATAATGTCCTTGAAATAATGGATTAGAATTTTTAACTTTTGTCCATTCAGTAAAGCCTTTACCATGCCATTCATCATTCTCAGGAATAGGATGAAATTGTGGAAGATAGTATGATAGTATCTTAATATCAGTATGTATGATTTTAGACGAATAATTCTCTTGTTCTTCATAATACTTATAGTCAATTAATGAATCTGTAGCATAAATAGTATAAATATTTTCATTATCAGAAGTAACTAAAGCAGAGAATAATTGTTGAAATACTTGAGATATAGTATCTTCTTCTGTTAAAGAAAAGTCAGAATACTTTAATGGAAGTGTAAGAAGTTCCTTCAAATATGTACTTTTTGCCCAAAACATTGTCTCTTGAATACAGTCAATATATAAATTATTTTCATCTGATAAAGGTGAGAATTGATTCAAAAACTTTTTGGCTAGTTCATGACTTCTTGTCTTAATAGATGTATTATTAGCGTTGAAAGCTGTAGAAGGGAATACAATATTGGCTTTTTCATGTAATAAATATAAAATACTAGGTATAGGGTTGAAGGTGTTTTCATCATATTTTAATATGAGATTCAAAGAATCATGCCATTGGGTAAATGAGTTTTCAGTTATTGAATTTATATTGGCATGGAAATGGCCAATAACATCATAACTTAATAGTTCTTGTCCAAATTCAATTATAAGTGGGGCTATATCACCACAATTATTTTTAACAATGCGAACTTGAATAGTATTAAGTTTAGGAATTTTTTCTTTCAATAATTTAGATAAATTTGATGTATTATCTGTTTTTTCAAGTGATATAAATAGATCAAATTTTTCTAATGAGACTAATCCAGGAATAAATAGATCAAGGTTACTTTTTTCTTTCAGATGAATATGTATGGCTATCTTGGTTTCATTATCCATATAATTGTATGTGTTATAAGAAGCATTTAAATAATGGGGAATACAATTTATATGTGAACTTATATTTGGGGATGTTTTGTGAGCGAGCTTCTCTCCATATTTGATAAAATGGATTAGAGGATTTATGTCTTTTCCTTTAAGATATTTATTATGGTAATATATTGTATTGAAATTTTTAGAAGGGTTTCTCCCTTCTTTTGCTCCATCTAGTAAAAAATGTTCTATTGGATTAATGCCTGCATTTTTTATATCTGAATATGTATCTAAATAGTAGTTATTATCAAAGTATTCACTTTTTTCAATAAGTTGTTTGTTAAGTTCTTGCAGGTTTTTAACAGTTTCTGTATTTGATATATAATGTGCAAGTGGGTTCATATATATTTTAATAATATCATGATATTGTTTTAAATAAAAAGATGTATTAAAGTTGGGATGAGGATTTCGACCTTCTTTTGCACCTATTTTAAGATAATGATCTATTGGATCAATTTTTGCATTTTTTACATCTGGATACGTATCAATATAATATTTTTGATCAAAGTAATTACTCTTTTCAATAAGTTGTCTATCAAATTCATATCTATTTGTGAATCTTCCTTCTTTTTTACCATTTATTATATAGTGAACTAGTGGATTTATATCAGCTTTTAAAACATCAGTATATTCTTCTAAATAAAAAGATGTATTAAAATTAAAATTTGGATTTCGACCTTCTTTTGCACCTATTTTAAGATAATGGACTATTGGATCAATATCTGCTTTCCTAACATCAGGATATGTAAAAAGATAATATTTTATATCAAAGAATTCACTATTCTTAATGATTTTTTGATATTTTAAGTTTTTAATAAAATCTCTCATTTAATTAACCTTTTTAGTTTTCGTAAAAATCTTGTAATTCTCCATGAAATACTTAAATACATTGTTGTATATTCATCCTTTAATAAGTCATATTTTTTAAGGTCTTGATCTTTATTATAAATTTGTTGATTTTTGGTTTTGATTTGTTGATCTCTATTATGAATTTGTTGATCTCTATCATGAATTTGTCGATCTCTATCATGAATTTGTTGATCTCTATCATGAATTTGTTGATCTATAGTATACTTTTTATGTAAATATTTTTTTTGATATGTATAGAAAGAATTATTGTATACATAGTTATTTGAAAAGGTTACTTCCATATTAATATATGTTTCATTAAAAAAATGTTTAATATACTCAAATGTTTTTATATCAGAATATATATTTCTAAATAAAATATAATCTATTGGTAATTCAAAGTCAAAAACCCATTCATAATCAATAATATAAAATTCATCATCTTTTACAATTATATTTGAATAAATTAAATCAATATTTGTATAACCTTGAAAACATAGTTGACCATCAAAAATCGAATAATCAAAATCTCCAAATACTTTAATCATCTCAGGGGATAAATTTTTTGAATCAAAGAGTTTTGTTTTAAAACTCTTTTTAAAAAAAGTAAAATATTTTTGTATAAAAGTAGCAACTTCATTTTTATTACTAGGTATTTGTAAACTTTTTCCTTCAATATACTCAAATGTTATACTTCTTTTGTCTTGTGCTATAATGTTTGCAAGTTTTACTTTTTCATTAATAATCAAGCTTGAGAGTTTTGTATAGTTTAGTTTCATATTTTGTAGATGAGGTAATGCTTCATTGCATAAAGCAATTTTTTTAACAAATTTTGTTCCATTATCTTCATATATTATAGTCTGTAATTGAAATTTTTTATCTCTGTGACTTCCATTTTTTACATATAATATTTTCATTTAAACACCACACTCTATAAAAAATGAATTTGCAAAAAATGGATATTGTTCATTATCAATAATTCCCTCATATGCTAATGCCTCATTAAATAACTCAAAACGATCCATATCAAAATTTGGTGCTACGTTAAGTAGTTCTTGATTATTGGGTAAGAAATCATCACTATATATTGTAAATGGCATTTTATAGTCAGGATAAGGATAATAAAATTTTAATGATTTGAAGCCGACTTTATATAACAAATTTTCTATCTCTTTTTTACCAAAAGTTCGTACTGACTTATTCCCAACATAGCCAGTAATACCATCAAATTCTTTTCCTGTATGATCCTCTCTTGCACCTGCAAAATATTTCAGGCCATAACGGTTTTCTATAGCAATAATTAATTTTCCATTTGAATTCAAATATTTTTTTATTTGTATTAAAAAATCATTATATGGTTCATCAGTATTTGTAAAAGCTCCAGCATATTCTAGCACACCGTTTAAGATTATATAGTCAAATGTTTCTTTAAATTTTATATCATTTAAATTCCCAACTATAATTTCAAGGTTATCAAAATGTTTATGACGTTCTAAATTAATACTTGAACGTCGTTTTGAAAGCTCAACAACTTTTACTTCTTTTAAGTTTTGACAGAGTGCACCTGTTATTGCACCACAACCACCACCAATTTCTAAACATGTTGAGTTTTCCTGAAATGGATACCAGTTTATAATATTTTGGCGAATTGGAGATAGATGATAAAGAATGGGCCATCTGTTATCGTTAGCTAAAACATTATCTATATCTTGTTTGCTTGTTACTATTTCTAAAAGTTCATCTTCAATATCCCCATCACTATAATGATCGGTACCACTGTAAAAATCTAAATTTAGGGTTGCTTTCATTTTTTATCTTTCTTTATCGCTATTTCACTAAATAAGTCATAAAAACCAACTAATTGTTTACTCCCAACAACATCAAATAATATTATGTCATACAATCTTGAATACACTTCTATACCATTTTCTCCTATATTAACACAACCTAATGAAAGTGAATAAGAACCAGGTTGTATATTTGCATTTTGAGTAAATGTTATACTCACTTCATCTCCTTCTAGATAAGAACCAGTTAATATATGCTCAATCATGGTATTTGTACCAGTTATTTCTAAACCTTTTATATCTTTAAATGTAAATGCAAATAACGGATTGTTAATTGTTTCAAAAAATCTTACTTTCATATAAATAGAAAATTTCATATTAAAATCTAAAACTGAATTTGGTTTATTGTCATAATCTAAAATACAAAAATCTATAATTTTTACTTTATTATTACCATATTCTAATGCCTCTGGATTTATATGTATTTTGTTCTTTAAGATTTCTTTTTCATTCTTCTTATCTAATAAATGGTCTTTTTTCTCTTCTTTATTAAGGTTACCAGTCATAACTTTTTTAAAAATATCTACACCCTCTTTAGGTGTTGTATCAGCAATAAGTTGTCCATTGTTTATGACTATAGATCTCCCGCAATATCTTATAATAGTATCCAGTGCATGGGTAACAAAAAGAATAGTTTTATTTTGTTTTTGCAAATCTTCAAATTTTTTAAAACATTTCATTTGAAATGCCATATCCCCCACACTTAGTGCTTCATCTACAATTAATATTTCAGGTTCAACTGCAATTGATACAGAAAAAGCCAATCGTGCAAACATTCCTGAACTATACATTTTTACGGGTTGATAAATAAACTCACCAATATCGGCAAAGTCCAAAATGGCATCTACTTTAGTTTCCATCTCTTTTCTTGTGAAGCCCATTAGGGTACCATTGAGATAGATATTTTCCAGTCCTGTCATATCTGGATTAAAACCAGCACCAAGCTCCAATAGTGAAGCAATTTTACCATTTGTTTCAATAGTACCTGCACTAGGGGTTAGAACACCTGTGATCATTTTTAATAAAGTAGATTTACCAGCACCATTCTTGCCAATAATTCCAACTGTTTCACCTTTTTTGATCTCAAAACTTACAGTATCCATTGCATAAAAATCATGATGATAGGATTTATTAAAAGGATTGAGAGCTTCCTTAAGTCGATCTTGTGGTTTATCATATAAATGATATATTTTTGACAAATTTTGTACTTTTATAGCTAGATTATTATCCATTACAATACATCCGCAAAATGAGGTCTAAGTTTTTTAAATGTTAATCCACCTATGACAAAAATAGTTATTGTTGCAATCCAAAAATAGATGGTCATATTTATATCTTCCCAAAACCATTTATGATAAATCATACTATTACGATATCCTTCTATGATGTATACCATAGGGTTAAGCTCTATGATCCAGTGGTATTTTGCTGGAATAATTGTAATATTCCAAAAAATAGGTGTGAGCCAAAAACCAAATTGGATGATGATAGCTACAAGTTGTCCCATGTCCTTAAAAAATACTACTACAGAAGATGTAATCCACGATAAGCCCAGTAGAAAGATTGATAGTGCAAATACATAGTAAATTAGTTGAAGCCAATATATCTCAGGCATATATCCATAATACATAAACATAGCAAACATAAAAAAGATAAAAAAGATGTGTATACCAAGTGCAGATAACAATGAAACTATAGGAAGTAAACTTACTCTAAAGACTACTTTTTTAACTAAAAAACTATTTGCTATTATACTGTTTGTACCATTGGAAAGTCCTTCAGAAAAATAGAACCATGGGAACATGCCTGCGACAAGCCATAAAATAAAAGGAAAATCATCTACGGGTTTTGATTTAAAACCAACTTGAAATACAAACCAAAAAATGATAATTGTTGCTGTGGGTTGAATAAGTGCCCAAGCAACACCTAAAAAGTTACCTTGGTACTTTTGTTTCAAATCATTTTTTGTCAATGACAATAAAAGAGTTCTATTCTTCATAATAGCTTTTAAAAAATCTAACAACTAAATCCTTTATAGGTATCCAAAGAGAGATGATTCTTTAGACTTTTTACAAAAATTATTATACCATAATAGTACTTTTAAAATTCTCTTTTTTAATTTGTTTGCAACTCAATAGTATCAATATTTCCACCTATTCTAGAACCTACATATAAATTGGTATAAAATTTTTCATCAAAGCTTAATATTTTCATTTTGTTTGCAACTTTATCAATGTCATAGCTGACACGTCTCAATTTAACAGAACTTGTTTTTTCATCAAAGAGACAATATGCAGCTGTATTGATGCCATCTCTTGGTTGACCAACTGAACCAGGGTTAGTAAAATATTGACCATTTGTAAATTGAATATACTTTTGTACATGGGTGTGTCCACAAAAGAAAAATTTCTCATCAAACCTTTCAAAATAAGATGAGCTTATTTTATAAAGGTACTCATCTTCAGGATCATCCCACCCACCATGAACAAAACTGGCTTCACCTATTATAAGTGAAGGAGAACTTTTTGCCAACCATGCTCTATTTTTATCGGTAATAACACTTTTTTGATAGGTGAGACAAAAATTAGCACTGGTTGATCTGGGACATTCAGTATTGTCGATAATGTAACGGTCATGGTTACCAATAAGGTTGATAGTATTATGTGCTTCAAGTAACTCAATGACTTCATTGATGAATGGATAGTAACCAGAGACATCACCTAAAGAGATAACCCTGTTAATGTTATATTGTGCCATATCTTCCAAAACACTTTCAAGTGCAGGTAAGTTGCCGTGTATATCAGAGAGTATTGCTGTCAAAATATGCATCTCCAATATAACGCATGATTGTTCCGTATCTCTGATTCTTTGTTTCAGGTTTAGTATTCATCAAGTAGTGATCTATACACATCTCTGCTTCGTTGATACCGAAGAGTTCACGCATTGAAGTTGATGATGAGACACGACCATTGATTTCTAAAAGTAAATATTTACCTTCAAACTCTATAAATTGTAAATTTGTTGGTCCTTCAAAGTGACATTTATTACAAATTTTTGTCATAGTCTCAAGTAAGGTATTGTCTACTTTCACATTAAGTGCTTTTTTCGTAGCACCTTCTTGGCTGAGTTCTCGTCTTAGGCAGGTAGGATTAATAAATTTTCCATCACCAAGACCAAAGAGAGAACAGGTGTATTCTCTGTCTTTAATGTCAAGTTTTTGTTGTGCCATACAACCACTACCAAAACGGTCAATATAGAAATCAAAATCTTTCACTTCATTGATAACTGCAACACCTTTAGAGGCATAGGAGATATCTTGCTTGAGTATAAATGGTAAACCAAATTTCTCTTTTGCTTCTTCAAAGAGTTTTTCACTATAGTCAACATAGGGTATTAAATCAGCTATACCTTCTAAAAATTTATAGGTGAGTTTTTTATCATCAAATGTTTTGTAAAGGGCTTTGTTATTGAGTGAATATTTGGCTGAATGATCAAGCTGTTCAAAGCCCTCTATAAGTGCTTTTAAATCTTGTTCAATACCAGGAATGATTAAATCAACTTTTTCTGTTGTAACAATGTTGTTTATAAAACTTATGAACTCTTCTGAATCAGCACGAACTCCTTGTATGAACTTGTTACACCATTTTTGTCCAACTGCATCATGGAAGATATCTATCCCTATGATTCGACAGTTATATTTAGACTTTTTAAGGCTGTTAATGAGACCATACCCAATAATGGCACCAACGCCTGTTATAAGTATAGTAATAGGTTTATTTGTCATGATTTAGTATCCTTTTTATGCCATCTGTAAGTGAGATAGATGAGAGTGTATTGCTTTGATATATATGATTATAAGGGATGTGAACAGAAGGAATATTTGGCTTTTCGCTCAGGCGAAAAATTTGGGGCTGTTTCTGAAGAATATCAAAGAGTATATACGCTATTTCTGTAATAGTATGGCTCTTTTTTTCTATTATATTCCATATCCCAACTTGCTTCTTTTTAATCACTTCTGTTACAACATCACAAAGATAATCAATATGAATATAGTTTCTTAATGGGTTAGCATTACCAAAGAGGGTAATCTCCCCTTGTGCATGTATGGTATCAATAAAGTAGTAGAGCATTGCTTGCCCACTTTGTGCTAACCTAGCATCATCATAAACTTGTGCGAGTCTAAGAATGGTAAGATCAATACCGTTCTCTTGACAATATGCAGAAGCAACTTCTTCAGAAGTTTTTTTTGTCTTACCGTAACTATTAAAATACCCATTGTCTTTTTCATCAAATGCAAAAATACTAGAGAGAAGGATAAATCTTTTTATGCCATGCTCTTTTGCATATTTACAAAGATTAAGTGTACCGACAACATTGGTTTCAAATGATGCTTCATAATCATTACTGGCTATCGCAGCTGCGTGAATAATAATATCTATTTTATTTTCTGGTTTTTTTAGAGAAGTATAGTTAGTAATATCAAAACCATCTGCTCTAGAGAGACCTAAAGTGTTATATGAATCACTTAGCGTTTTTTCAATATAGCTACCTATAAAGCCCTTGTTTCCTGTAATTAGTATTGTTTCTATCAATTGTAATCTTTCTATCTCAATGGCTTACTATTAATCATAATATTCTACAACAGTGTTAATAACACTCTCAATCTCTTCTTGTTTGATACCGTAATAGAGTGGTAAACGTATCAATCTTTCACTGTCTGTAGTCGTGTAAGAATCTTTACCAGAAAAAGTACCAAATTTCATACCAGCAGGTGCACTATGTAGAGGAACATAATGGAATACAGCATGTATACCATGTGATTTTAGATGGGCTATTAAATTGGTTCTTTCACTAAGATCTTTCACTTTGATAAAAAACATGTGTGCATTGTGTAAGCAGTCATCAGGTACAGTTGGAAGTTCTAAAACACCTTTTTTACTTAATTTACTTAAGCCCTTATAGTACATTTTCCAGTGATTTACACGCTCATCATTAATCTCATCAGCAATGTCAAGCTGTCCCCAAAGATATGCTGCACTTAAATCATTCATAAGGTAACTACTACCTATAGCTACCCATGAGTACTTGTCTACCATACCTCTAAAGAATTGACTACGGTTGGTACCCTTTTCTCGAATAATTTCTGCAGGGGTAATGTACTTTTCATCATTAATAATAAGGAGTCCACCTTCTCCACCACTGGTATAATTTTTGGTTTCATGGAAACTAAAAGTTCCAAAGTGACCAATAGTACCTAGTGCTTTACCTTTATAACTACTCATCATTCCCTGTGCTGCATCTTCTATCACAAAGAGATTGTGTCTATTGGCAATATCCATGATTGTGTCCATTTCACATGCAACACCTGCATAGTGTACAGGAACGATTGCTCTTGTTTTATCTGTAATGGCTGCTTCAATGAGTGTTTCATCTATGTTCATTGTATCAGGTCTTACATCTACGAAGACAATTTTAGCACCTCTTAAAGCATAAGCATTAGCAGTAGAAACAAATGTATAGCTAGGCATAATCACTTCATCACCAGGCTGTATGTCAATCAACATTGCGGTCATTTCAAGTGCATGGGTACATGATGTGGTGAGAAGAGCTTTTTTACACTGTAATCTCTCTTCAAACCAGCGGTGACAGCGACCTGTAAATTCACCATCTCCAGATATTTTGAGACTTTTCATAGATTGAATAAGATACTTTTCTTCATTACCTGTAAAGGGTGGGCGGTTAAAAATAATCATTATATACTCCTACTAGTAACGATAATACCAGCGACAATGAGTAGTAACCCTGCAACTTTTTGCCAAGTCACTACCTCTTCAAAAAGTATAACAGAAAGTAAAAAGACTAAAACAAATGCACTACTCATAAATGGATATGCGTAAGAGATATCAAACTTAGTCATTGCAGCCATCCAGAAAAAAGAAGCTATAAAAGCAGAGAAGAATCCAGAAAATACCCAAGGGTCAAATAATACTTTGACAAGAAAAATAATTTTATCACCTGTACCTTCGGGAAGTGATCCCATACCATTCATACGCCATTTGAGTACAATCTGTCCATATACAGTAAAAAATATTGTTCCAAAAATATAGAAATATCCCAAAATCCAACCTTTTATTTAAATTATTTTGATAATAACACAATACCGGTATCGGTATGCTTACGAACAGCTTTAGCAGGAGTACCAACATACATAGTATGTTTCTCTGTATCTTGCAACAGAAGACTACCTGCGCCTAAAAGTGTTTCATTAGCAACTTGCAAGAGCTCAGCAACAGTTGCATTAAACCCAATAAGTGAACTTTCACCTATGGTTGTATGCCCACCAATCAATGACCCTGCTGCCAATATAGTGTGTGCCTTAATGCAAGTGTGATGACAAACAATAGCACCAGAGTTAATAAAACAATTCTCTTCAATAGTTGTATCTGGTTCAAGTATAACACCAGGGAGTATAAGACAGTTGATACTGATTTTACAACTTATATCTACTATAGCCTTACTACTAATGTAACTGGCAACAGGAAAAGAAAGGTTTGCTATCTTTTCAAATAACACCTTGTGTGTACGTACACTTTTATAGCCAATGGCTGCAAATATATAATGATTTTCTGTAGAAAAATGTGCTTCTATATCTTCAAGATCAATGACAGGAAGTGTATCAATTGTTTCTCTTGTTTTATAGTCTTTATCCACACAAAAAGCGACAACTTGATACTCACTATCTGTCTGAAAATAGTGTGCAATCATTTCAGCATAGCTGCTATCTCCATAGATAATTAAATTCTTTTTTTTCTGCTTCATACTACGCTACTTATTTAGATAATTTCATCAATAATATAGAGAGGTCTATTTTTAGTTTCGTCAAAAATTTTTCCAATATAAAGACCAATAAGACCCAAGTTTGCAAAAAGTAACCCACCAATAAAATAGATGGAAACCATAACACTTGTCCAACCTGGAACTACTTCATCGGTCATAAAGTATTTAATGACAATGTAGAGTGCATAGAGTGCTGAAAAAGATGCAAGCCCAAAACCAAATTTGATTGACATTTGAAGTAGTTTATTGGATTGAGATACGATATTATCCATAGCAAGCTGGATGAGACGCTTAAAGTTATAAGAGCTTTCTCCCACTTCTCGCTTGGCATGTTCTATTTCAACATAAGTACGTTTAAATCCAAGCCAGATAACAAAAAAGGTATAAGGGTGATGTTGCTCTTTTAACTCCTTAAGTCCCTCTACTACTTTTTTAGAAATAATACTGAAATTACCTATAGTTGGGTCTGTTTTAGAGTCAGAAAGATAATCGTACACTGCAATAAAGGCTCTTGATGCCCATCGTTTACGTCTGCTGTGTTGACGACCTATACGTTGTCCAAATACAGCGTCATACCCTTCTTGTGCTT
>Ga0256827_10000688_pt1 | contig 21132 bp, 11 predicted proteins | sample CV84metaG_FD_185977 | JGI IMG/M metagenome (GOLD analysis project Ga0256827, IMG submission 185977) | Hydrothermal vent microbial communities from East Pacific Rise, Pacific Ocean - CV84 | ecosystem: Environmental > Aquatic > Marine > Hydrothermal vents | place: Pacific Ocean: East Pacific Rise... | reverse complement strand
GCAGTCACGCTTATCGATAGCAGTATTGTGGATGATGGCAGTACGGTATTGGATAAGTACTGGAACTTTGGTGATGGCAGCGAGCTCACCACGGGACCGGAGGTAGATACTGTGACTCATATCTATGAGAATACGGGGACTTATACCATCTCTTATGCCATGAGTTTCGATGTGGATGGTATTACTTTAAGCGATACCATGCGAAAGGATATCACAGTATTCCCTACACCTGTAGCAGCCATGCTGGCTCGTAATATTTGTGATAAGGAGAAGGCGCTGCTAATAAGTAATATATCTGCTAACCAAAGTATTGTGGATAGCTGGACCTGGTATTTTGGTGATGGCTCGGATACTACTATTGTAAACGATAATGTGAGCAATGCTATTTATCATACTTATCCTCACAGTGGGGCTTACGACTTACAGCTCACCACGGTGACTGACTTGGGATGTAGAGATACGGCTTTTAGAGATTTTATCGTAAATCCTACGCCTGAGATATTCTTTGTGGCCGATACCAATGTGTTATGTGGTCCGGGCTCTATCTTATTTACCGATAGCTCTCAACTGGAAACGGGTAGCATCACGCAACGCTACTGGTCCTTTGGCGATGGACATAATGAAGGCTCAAGCCTGGATACCATCAGCCATTATTTTGTGAGCGAATATCTTGAAACAGAGCTCTATACAGTTACTCTATCGGCTACCAGCGACAGTGCCTGTACGGCTACTGACTCGGTGGTAGATATGATCAAGCTCCTGGAGCTGCCTCATCCTGAGTTTACGGTATTCCCCGATTCGGTGCCCATCACCGAAATACAGAATATGGTGATTACCAACTACAGCGATAATGCTTATTATTATAACTGGGTGATGAGCGATACCATCTTCTGGGATGCCTATGAACCTGATATTTACGAGGAGATAAAAGATACCGGACGCTATAAACTACAGCTACATGCTCAGTCGCCTGAGGGTTGCTGGGACAGCACCGAGAGTTATTTTAAGGTGTATCCTGTGCTACGCTTCTTTATGCCTACGGCTTTCTCGCCTAACGACAACGGCTTGAATGAGACTTTTGGTCCGGCCGGTAAGTACTTCGAGGATAAGTCCTTTAAGTTCCGCATATTCAACCGATGGGGAGAACTGATGTTTGAAACCAATAACTTCTACGAACAGTGGGATGGCCGTAAACAAAAAGATAACAGTGTGTGCCCTATTGGGGTCTATACCTGGGTGATTGAAGTGACTGACCTACAAGGCAATACAAGAGTGCATAAAGGCGCCGTTACTTTGGTGTTGTAGGGAGATCCCGTAATACTTTTAAAACCCGGCTGACAGGATTTGTTTGTTAGCTGGGTTTTTTTTAGGTAATAAAATACTATAGCATACGGTATGATACATAAATTATTTATTGATAATCAATCGTTTTTGCATGCTGTTTTCATCATCTTTAACAGAGATAATATATACCCCATTCTTTAAATTTGTCGTGTTTATGAAAAGACTTGGATTACTATTATCTGTATTTGTATACTCCTGATAGAAAAGCAAACTACCTAAAACATTATATAATTCAATGGTAGTTTTGGAATTATTATTAGCTTCTAATTGAATATTTACAAAGTCGTTGGCAGGGTTAGGGTAGATAATAATATTTGTATTCTTGATACTATTGACACCAAAATCAAGCATAAACCATTCGTATGTATTACTTATAATCTTATTTCTCACGTCTTCGTTTGATAACATAGAAGGATCAAAGCCCAGATATACAATTTTTGCAGTTCCCTTAATCGATCTAACTCCGGCTCCTTTATTGGTATTTTGATTATAATATAAGATACTTGAAGCATCACCCAGAGGAGCTATTTCGTCGGGATACATATTTCCACCGTAAATATCAGAGATAGAAGAAGTTCCAGTATTTCCAAAGATTTCATCATTTGTATTGGCATTCACACTGTGATTTGCGATGCTACCATCATCTTTATAATTTGCACTAAGGTAGTTTGTATAGAATTCTTTGGTATTGGTAGTCCCATTGCCATTGGGGTTCCATGTATCCCAACCCATATCTTGTCCGGCAATAAATAAATTACCACCATTATTGATAAAGGCAGATAAGAATTCAACACTTTTATCTGTTAAGCTTGGGAATGTCCAGGCAACATTAAAGTATATATTGGTAAATTCATTTATTAAACCGGCATCGGCTATAGCATTAATTGATTTATAGCTACAAGAAGCATAGTCGGTAATTTGGGCTTCATCAAAACCGGCGAAATAATCATCTTCGAAATCAGCAGGTTCTCCATTGCCCCATCTACCTTGGTTATGAAGTAATAAAGTACCTACATTTGAGATAACATATAGGTTTTGGCTTAATGCAAAGGCATTTGGATTTGAAACCGATGACACTGATATTAGATAGTTTGAAAGCCCCGAAGTATTAGCAGGAGTGATATTTATGCTGAAGGTCATTGTGGCATTACTTTCAATAGTTTCTATAGCCGAAGAAGAGTACTCTATTCCGTTAATAGTAAAACTTGAACTCCAGTCGTTGGGAGCATCAACAGAAGATAAGGTGAATCGGAATTCCTCGGTATCAGGAAGTATGTTAGTGAAATCAAGCGTAAAGGTATAAGGTGCAGAAGGCTCTCCAGCCAAAGCATTTTCACCATTATTTACCAATTCACCTGTAATTAAAGTAGTTCCATCAATAGCATGAATAGCAACACCAGAGTATATTTCTTGTGTACTTTCCGCTACAAAAACGGCAATATCACAATCTTCTACAATACAATCTACGTTATTATACTTCTCGGGGACAGTATATGTATAGGTTCTTTGGATAAAAGTTCCTGAAGTAGTAGTGGTTATTTCTTCACCCCATTGTCCGGTAATCAAATATCTTAACATATGATTATGTTCGTAATTATTTCCGGTATTTCCACCGGATTGGGGCCCAAAAATATGACTTTGTAATAAGGCTACATTGATATAATTTGAAGATTCGGGACTATCAGAGGTATAATAAAGCTCTACATTCACGGTAAGCTCTCTTGTGTTGCTGTTATAGGATGTTTCTGCACCAACATTTACATAGGAGTTCTGAGCCATGATTTCTGAAGCAGATTCTGCCCATACACCACGATTTAAGGCTGTGTTTGAGCCACTAAAAACATGACGATTAATAGTTCCTGAAGGATATCCTGTTAAACCTGTTTGGATAGCAATAGCATCGCCAAACTCTGTTCTGTAATCGGGTTCACCACTACCGGGACTGGCAAAACTCCCCTGATGAATAGCAATTGCAACAAATCTTCCGGGCTTATCATCAATAAGTTGTTGGGCAATGGCATGTCCTTCGGGACAATATCCACAACGAATACCAGTAAATTCTTCTAATACGGCATTTCGTGCTTGTACCTGAGTAGATACTAATGTTTGGCCTATTGCACTAAAGGACATTGCAAAAGAAAATGCTATTAAAAGAGTCATCTTTTTCACAATAGAGTATTTTGTTATTAAATGATTTAAAGTGATTGTATTATTAATTACACACATTATTTTATAAACTATATTTAATTAAAGGTAATAAAAAAAATAAAGCTCTACAAATTAGTAGAGCTTTATCATGATAGGTTTAATTAATATATTTTTTAGAATCAGATGTTTTTTAAAACATCCAGTGTTAGATCCCAGAACATTTTTACGGTATCTATTTTTATTCTTTCGTCAGGGGAGTGGGCGCCTTTAATGGTAGGGCCAAATGAAATCATATCCATTTGAGGATAGGTTTCGCCAATAAGACCACATTCTAAACCTGCATGAATAGCTAAAACTTTGGGTTTTGTATCAAACAGCTTGGTATATGATTTTTCGGTTTGTTTTAATACTTCTGAACTGGGGTTGGGTGTCCATCCGGGATAACCATCGGAATGCTCTACATAAGCACCAATGTTTCGGAAATTGGCGGCAACCATATTGGCGATGTCTGTCTTGGCTGATTCCACACTACTACGCTGACTGGTAGTGATATAAGCCGTATTGTCTTTTAGCTCTACAGAAGCCAGATTGGTAGAAGTCTCCACAAAATTATCGATACTTTGTGACCATGCGATTACTCCATGAGGACAAGAATAAAGAGCATTCAGAAGTGCATTCTGATATTCACCAATCATAACATCAGCGGTTTCATGAGTCTCTTCAAAAGTGATATTTAAGTTCTTTTCTGTAATACTATATTCAGCAATGATATCATGACTTAATTCATTGAATAGTTTTTTGAAGTTTTCAAGTTGATTCAAAGGTATTGCAACATGTGCAAAGCCTTCGCGGGCAATGGCGTTTCGTAAATTACCGGCTTTGAAATCGGCAATTCTTAGTCCAACTTTATTGCTGGCTTCCCAAAGGATTCGGTTCATGAGCTTTACAGCATTTCCTAATCCTTTTTGTATTTCGTCGCCACTGTGGCCACCATTCAGTCCATTTACTGTAAGTTTTAAGAATTGATGCTTATCAGGAATTTCTTCTGTTTCGAATTCCATTTCAATAAGCGTATCCATGCCCCCGGCACAGCCTATAAACAATTCACCTTCGTCCTCGGAATCTAAATTGAGTAATATGTTACTTTTAAGGAAAGCGGGTTTTAAGCCAAAAGCACCCGTTAAACCTGTTTCTTCATCTACAGTGAACAAACACTCAATAGGGCCATGTTCAATATCGTTTGAAGCTAATATGGCCAATTGTGCAGCTATTCCTATACCATCATCGGCACCAAGAGTAGTGCCTTTGGCTTTTACCCATTCGCCATTAATAACCGGGATAATAGCATCTTTATCGAAATCAAACGTTACATCTGCATTCTTTTCACAAACCATATCCATATGACTTTGTAAAACTACTGAAGGACGGTTTTCATATCCTTTGGTAGCATCTTTACGAATAAGGATATTACCTGTTTCGTCTTTTAAAGTTTCCAGCTGCTGCTTTTTACCAAAATCTTCAAGAAACGCTATGATTTGTTCTTCTTTTTTACTGGGACGAGGAATCTTACAGATATCGTCAAAATACTCCCAGAGTATTTGGGGTTCAAGGTTTCTAATACTATCGTTCATGATTTATATTCTTTAATTTATAATAAATATTATTATTTCATCTTTTCAGGTATAAAGCGCAAAGTAGGAGTGAGCAAAGCAATTAATAATATATATACTATTTGAATAGTAAAATCTCTGGAGTTAAATCCTATGAGAAACAATATAAAAATACTGATGAATGTAGGGATGTATATATATAAGAGTTTAATATATAATTGAGGTAAAACACCAGAATAAAAAGTATATCCCGGTGTTAGAGAGATAAACTTCTTTCCGGCTGAATATCCAATCATCCAGAGCATAAATAATGAGAAAACACCAAAAGGGATTTCAATATATCTGGGGATAAATAACCAACCCATAACATATCCAAATCCTCTATTTGTAAAAATACCGGCAATAAAGGTTCCAAAAAAGAGCAAAAAGGCTGTAATATATAACCAAAGAAATGATAAGGCTTTAAAAGACCCTTTATCTTTAGTTTTATAATGCAGGTTAAGGAAAAGTATGCCGGAGATTAAAAGTATGATGGGACCAGAGATATAGATGGAAATCACCGAAGAGTATGTCCATAAATCGGAAGCATCAGGGATATTAAAAAGGATTTTGCCTTTTCCCCAATAGGTAGGGATATCAAAAAAGTGGGCTGTAATAAACTTTGACAGTTGCAATAAAAGATAATTGATACTAAATGAGAAGATAATTACCATGGTAGCTGCAAGCATATTCTCGAATTCACGTGTTTTATTCCAGGGCAAATTATTCCATGTGTCATGCATATGCTTTATTTGTTCCCTCAAAGAATACACTCTTTTGTTTTCTTCAGCTATAAAACTTAGTGATCTCCTGACTCTTCTATCTTGTTTTCTGGTTTCCTTTGCCAGTGCTCTCTCTTCTTTATATATCAAATACAGACGTTTGAAAAAAGAGGGCCTTTTTCTTTTTTTATTATATGCTCTTTGTTCTTTTATATCATTGATAAAGTCGGCAATAGGTGTTAATAAAAATATCAAGAGCCTTTCGCGAAAAGTATATCGACTTTTACGTTTCTGTCTTTTTCGCCAGGCACGTTCTTCTTTCCATGCCTTATAACGACGTTTTGCTCGTCTGTAGAAACGCGGACCTTTAGATCTTTTTCGTCTACTGCTTTTGATCTCCTTTGGAAAGGACTCTATATTAAGTCTTTGAGGGTGTTGTATGTTGTTTTCTTCACTCATGAGATTAAAAGTAGATGTTTTACAAATATACAATTTAAGACAATAAAAGCGCCAATATTCTGTTTTTAATATTGTTTAAAGATGAAGCTGAAATGAGTGATGAATATGTGTGAGATATTAAAAAAAGCATGTTAAGAACTAAAAAAAATATATAGCTTTGCGGCCTAAACATTTTTTACTTTTGGAGAAAGTGAATACCATGGGGATTACCAATATATTAAGTTATTTTATTATGGCGTTTTTATTAACTGCACCAATGAAATTTGGTATAGTAAGTAATGCCATAGCTACAAATAACACACCCATTGAAACATTTGAAGAATTACCACTCTCGGGCAGTCAGGTTTACGTAATAGATAGTGTATTACAACGGCGTTTAAAACGAAATGGCTTTAGGGGTACAGCTTTGGTGGCATATAAAAATCAGATAATCATGCAATATGCACATGGTTATGCCGATTACAGAAGTAAGCAAAAAATCAGCCTTGAATCATCATTTCAATTAGCATCGGTAAGTAAGTCATTTACAGCTGCTTCCGTTATGTTATTGAAAGAAAGAGGTTTGCTGGATTTTAACGATAATGTGTTAAAATATATTCCGGAATTTCCTTATGATAATATCACTATCAAAGAATTATTGCAACATACATCCGGATTACAGAATTATATGTATCTGGTCGATAATTATTGGAAAAATGATAGTTTGATTACTAACGAAGATGTATTAGATTTAATTGTTAAATATAATTTACCATTAAATAACCGACCCGGAAGACGATTCTTATATTCAAATACAGGTTATGCTATGTTAGCTCTTATTGTAGAAAGAGTTAGTAAACAGCCATTTAGTAGCTTTGTGAAAGAAAATATTTTTGAACCAGTAGGGATGCATCACACATTTACTTTCAACCGGGCCGTTTTTGATACTATTAGTCCCAAGGTGGTTGGTTATAAACGACGTGGTGGCAGATTGTACAGATATAATTATGAACCTAACGATATGGTATTAGGCGATAAAAGTGTTTATTCTTCGGTTAATGACTTGTTTTTGTATCTGAAAGCTTTAAATAGTTTTCAGATAGTAAGAAAAGAAACTCTGGAAGAGGCTTATACCAAAGGTAAAACAAGCAGATATAACAGGAGTTTTAATTATGGTTATGGTTGGCGTTTAAAACAAGATCATGACAAAGACCTGGTTTATCATAATGGCTTATGGCATGGTTTCTCTTCTACATTAACACGAGATATGAATTCTGATATCACAGTAATATTGTTGAATAATACCACAGCGAGTATATCTTCCATAAAAATGGATTTATTGGATATTGCTAAAAAAGAACTCTCAACCATGTTGATATCACAAGATAACAACACCAAAATGGCAAATTCTCCTTCCATTATTTCAGAACCGGGGAGCTAATTATCACATCGGTTTTTAATACGATCTCATACTTACCCAATAATAACTTTTTTTAGGATATGACATATGCGAGAATATTCATATATTTGCTGTTACCATTTTTGTGGTGTCATTAGAAAATATAATAGAAAATAATATTATTATGGAAGAAAAGTTTAAAGATATGATTTTGGTGCCAACAGATTTTTCTGAAGCATGTGAAAATGCTATAAATCAAGCCGCTGAGGCAGCAAAGTTTTTCAATTACGAAGTAAAACTACTTCATATTATTGATAAAAATACCAAGGCATATTTAAAGCAGGAAAATTTAACCGAAGAAAGTTTAGATACCAGATTGGCTGCCATTTCGGAAGAAACAGCCAAGAAATATGGTGTTAAAGTTAGCTTTATTACCAGAGATGGAGATATTTTTACTACCATTTCAGAGGTGGCTACCGAAATAGGTGCTAATTTATTATATCTTGGAACTCATGGAAAACAAGGTATTCAGAAGCTAACAGGTAGTTTTGCCTTAAAGGTAATTACCAGTTCTCCTGTTCCTGTGGTAGTGGTTCAGAAAAGAAAATTTGTAAATGGTTTTTCTAAGATAGTATTACCAATTACTAGTGATACCGGTCCCTGGGAAAAAACAAAATGGGCAGCTTTTATCGCTAAACAGTTTGATGCTAAGATTGAAATAGTACAATTAGAAAGCGAAGCTATTGATGTTACTGTTCAGACCATGCTTGGTCGTTTCGAAGAGGAAGGTATCAAATACTCTGTTAAAGTGCTCCCTAAATCTAAACACTTCTCTCAAAAGGTAATAGATTATGCTACCGAAATAGAGTCGGATTTGATTATGATAATGACTAATCCCGATGTTAACTGGACTTCATATCTTTTAGGATCATATGATGAAGATATTATTTTTAATACCTCTCAAATTCCATCGATGTGTATTAATCCTCGTAAATTTAACTGGGAAAAAATAGTTAGTTATTAAAAAAAATACAAATAAAGGCTGGCATTTTCCAGCCTTTTTTATCTTTTGTGATGCCAGATCTTCAGAAAGCAAAACAGTACGCTATTAATTATTTAGGTGCTGAATTAAGTAAATCGTTTATATATCATAATTTATCTCATACCCTTGATGTGTATGAGGCGGTTATCCGTCTTGCCAAACACCAAGGTGTGACGGATCATGAATTGATGTTATTGAAAACGGCTGCTTTATATCACGATATTGGATTGGTAAAAGGTTTAGATGACCATGAAAAGATGTCGGTAAGGATGGTAAAAGAAGTGTTACCGGGATTTAATTACTCGCAAGAGGAGATAGAAGCAATTTGTGGAATGATAAGGGCAACAGAGATACCTCAAACGCCTCATTGTCTCTTGGAAGAGTTGTTATGTGATGCAGATTTGGATTATTTAGGTCGTGATGATTTTTTTATGACTGCCTCGAAACTGCATTTAGAGTGGAAATGTATGAAAGTGAAAGTTTTATCGCTTAAAGAATGGATTCAATTTGAAATGTCATTTTTACAATCACATTCTTATTTTACTCAGGCAGCCAAAGATTTACGCGATACTTGTAAGAATGATAATTTATTGGAATTACAGAACGTTTGTGGAGAATCATAAACAGTACATAAGATGTTAAAAAAAGAGTGATAACAAATCGTTATCACTCTTTTTTTAGTTTAATAAGCTGATGACTTATTCATCAGGGAATTCCACAGCGGGGTATTCTCCAATATTAACGGTAGAGATGGAAGCCCCGTATTTTTTATTAATGGCTTCGATAAAGAAATTACTTACAGCAGCATTACCACGTGGAGTTAAATGAATACCATCAAGGCTGAAAATACCACCTTTTACATATTCGGCACTTAGCTCTATACCATCAATGATAACACCATCTTTCATTTCGTTGAACTTTGAATTAATATCAACTAATGCCCAGTCGTATTGGGTGGCAAAGTTCTTAATCACATCATTAAAGGCTGTAACGGCCTGATCAATATTTGCGATTTCATCTTTTTCTAATACATATTTATCAGGAATACCAAAAGGAAGCATATGGTCGCCAATAGCCATAAAACTACCCATACCTATAGCCAAACTATCCTGAGGTGTTTTAAGTGTGATCAGCTCATTATCCTGAAGGCTCAATTGACGGAACTGTGCTTGTTTTAAGAATATTTTTGTAGCCATATCGGTGCTGGTATCAGCAATGGCATTAAATAAGTCTTTGTATGGGAAATGCTTATCTTCGATTAAAAAGGCATTATTACCCGATGTGAAGTGGATACCATAAGAAAATGCAGGCAGTCCGGCCATACTAAGTATCATATTCACTTTCTCTTCAACCTTGGCAATACCTTTATTTAAAGCCTCTGCGGTAATGCTATTCAATGGCAAACCATTGCCGGGAATAGTATTAAAGAAAGCAGCACTTTTCACACTTGGGATGGTGGCTAAAACTCCTTTTGCCCCGGTGTTATTTAAAGACCTGGCTAATAAATCATAATAGGTAGTAAACTGCCCGATAGGCGTAATTTCGCCCTTTGCACCACCACTGGCGGCATAGCCCAACACATCGTTATTACCTATCCATAAGCTAAAGAAAGTAGGGTTCATACTCACAGCTTGTTCTATCACACTGATATCGGGTGAGGCCGCAAAACGAACAAAATATGGATTGGCTAATCCCAAGGCCACATTTTCGAACTTACCATAACCGGGAGCTAATAAATGAAGCACCTTGGCTCCGGGAACACCCAAATTATGAACGGCGTAATTGATAGGAGGATAGAAGGGGTCGAGTTCTCCGTCCTGAGCCGGAACCGGTGTTAATTTGCCATTAACCACGGCTAATTCTAATTTGCCGGGAAGTACACCTTGCTCACTATTAACTACAGGCTGAATAAATTCGCCTCCACCTACTTCAGAAAGCTTATCGGCCAGAATACTAACGTAGCTGAGCTTTTGAGCAGAATGATAAAGTGCACCATCGGCATACCCTGCTGTTAATGAATTTCCTAAAGCTATATATGTGCTAAAATCGGCAGAACCATTATTGGGTTCGAAACTTTCTTTCATCTCAGGCTTGCATGAGAATAATCCCACAGCCAATAAGGAGATTGCTATATATTTAAATTTCATCGTTTTAATTTTTAAAAGTTATAACTAATACCAAGTCCTAAAACAGAAGCTGCTGTTTTGTATCTGCCTTCAAAATTATCGGGTTGGTATACCTTAACACCTTCTTTACCATGTGTTCCCAGATAGGTCAGGTCGATACTTAAGTTTTTAGCAGCTTGTAAAGCAATACCGAAAGTATACGAAAAAGTATCGAGACTCACGGTTTCGGGACTGAAGTATTCTTCGTTGGTTGGTGTTTTGTCATAATAAGCACCAGCTCTAAAGGTGAGTGTTTGGTTTAAAATATACTGAAAACCTATTCTTGGGATAAATACATCGGAATACTCTCTGGGACTGGTGTTATCTAATAAGTCGCCATCTTCTTCAAAGGTGAAGGATAGTTCTTTATAAGCCGACCAAAAAACATAGTTAAACTCAACAGCCGCAGATAATTGTGGCGTGATTTGATAGTTGATACCAAAATCCAGATTAGCAGGTAATGGTAGCTCCGAAGAGAAATTATTCTTTTGTGAGATCACACTTTCGAGACTTGATGGAATATTAAAAGTAGCTATCCCATTATCAACATTCATAGTTATTTTACTTCTATAATCGACACCTACACTCAATTTTGGTGTAGCCTGGAAATAAACTCCAACATTAAATCCAAAGTTAATATCGCTACCTTTTAGTCTCACATACGATGACTCGGAATAGGGAAGTGCTTTTTGCATATCCACAGTTCCCTGAGCAATAACCATTCCGGCTCCTATACTCAGTTTATCCATTATCTTATACGATACAGTAGGTTGCATAAAGTAGGCTTTTAGGCTGATATTTTGTATAAGGTGTTTTCCTACCCAATTATCGTCCCAAACAGTTGAGGAACCATAAGGGGTATAAAACCCTAATCCTATGCTTAGTTTTTCGTTTAATTTGGTGGCACCATAAAAATAGATTGGAGTGCCAATAGGATTTTCGGATTCAGCAGAATAAACCGAAGTAGTAGATTCGTAGAGAATATGGCTGTTAATAAAATTAGCTCCAAGCTCAAAGCTATAGTTTTGCTTCATCATGCTTAAAGCTCCGGGGTTGTAGAACATACTACTTGCTCCAAAGTTCATGGGGGTTCCAATCAATCCCATACCGGTTTGTTTTTGACCTTGCAAACGGACCTGAAAGCCTCCTGCATGTGCCGTTGCCCAAGTAAAAAGTATACTTAAGCACAATAATGTCATTCTTTTCATTTGTTATTAGTTTAGGTTCTTTTTGGATATTAGTTTAAAATCCTTTGAGTATTAATTCATTATTCGGGTAGTATTCATCCTATTATCATGATATTGCTACGGACAAAGATAGTATTTCTTATGAATTGTTAAAAAGATTTACGCTTGGAAATTCGTTTTTTTACCAATTAAAACAACATTGCTATTCAATTTGGTTTGATCCACTATTTGAACAGTTAATCCCAGGCTTTCCATAACTTCTTTTGTGTTTTTTGCCGCACTAAAATACAGTTGTTTGCTATCGTTTTTGGTTTTATTGAAAGCAAATACTTTGGTAGATTGCCATTCGCTAAACCTGGTGCCCATATGTTTTTTATTTAAATCGGGATCAGCATCACGGATAATGAGTTTGCCATTTGGTTTTAGATGTTTTGTAGCTTGTTTTATCACATATTCTTGTTCGTCCTGAGGTAAATAATGCAAGGTATCCATAATCACATATACATCGGCCATTTGATAGTTCCACTTACAAAGGTCCGCAGTTTCGAATTGTATATGCTCTCTGGAGAATTGTTGATATGCATTACAGTTTTGGGCGATACTGATTTTTTCGTCATCATAATCCACACCAATGATTTCTCTTTGATGCGACAATAATAAGAGCATATAATCCATAAAGCCGTAGCCACAACCCAGGTCTACAATCTTAGCATCACGGGGTATCTCTTCGTGGAAGAATTGATAGTTCTTTTCGAAGTTCATTTTTATTTTTCCATACCACTCTACTATAGGACCTTTGTATATATAATTGAGTTCTATACGTTTTCGCATGTATTTTGGATCGGCAACCTCATTATGAAGGTCCGAATATTGTTGTTGGTACCATTTCCTGAAAGCTTTAGATTGGGCCACATAACCTTTGCCAAACTGCTTATCATCAGGAGAAACTCTATCTCCGATAATCATATCGATACGACCGTTTTTAAGATATGGCTCTCCTTTGGTGATACAATCGCCGGGACCATGCAGAATGATGGGCAGTATATCGAGTTTTAGTTTCTCCGACAAATAAAAAGCTCCTTTATGAAAACGAGAAATCTTACCTGTTTCGGAACGGGTTCCTTCGGGGAAAATCATGATGGAATATCCTTCTTCAGTTTTTTTCTTTAGTAATTCCACATGTTCATGCAAATGATCGAGTATAGGGTAGAAGTCGGCCATTTTAACAATCTTCCCGTAAAAGAAATTCTTCTGTACCCAATCGTTGGTCAGTAGGATAATCTTGGGGTGTAACATCAGCATCAGCATGATATCGATATGTGATTGATGGTTGCTGATGATAACAGAAGGTTTACGGAATTTATGATGATCCCAGCCCACTACCTTTTTCTTGACATTAATCATGATATAAATCATCAGCCACGAAGAGGCCCGTAAAATATGGTGAAACCAAAGGCGTGTGGTTTTATTTTGGCCTCTTGTTAAGGTAATTAAAAGAAATCCTGTAATTGTATTTATCAGGCTACCGACCGAAAAAACAAGGATGGCCATTAAAGACCCCAGGAGATTGAGTGCGGTTATGGGAACCAGACGTTTTTTATCGTCTTTAATATAAACCAGCCAGTTAAAGAAGAGTGGTTGGAGTATAAAGCTTAAAATAAGGACACTACTCAGGCCGATAACCGTAATAGCAGCCATAGACTTCAGGGCAGGATGCTTGGCAAATATTAAAACCCCAACACCTATAATCGTAGTGAAAGCTGAGAAAAGAATACTGGTTTTAAATGATTCGGTATTTTGGTTATTCTCTTTATATTTCTGGATGAGTCCTTTGGTAATAAATATACTATAATCGATGCCCAAACCAAATATAAAAGTGGTAATGATGATGTTGACGATATTAAATTTAATATGGAGCAAACTCATTAAACCCATGGTCCATATCCAGCTTAGTATAAGAGGGAAGTAGGTGATAACTGCCAATTCTATGCGCCCAAAACTCATCCAGATAATAATAAAAACCAAGAATAAGGTAAATAGAACTAAACGGTTGAAATCCTTTATCAGGTTATTTACAAACTGATTGGTTAAATACTCTTTATCGATGATATACATCCCCGATTGCAGTTTCTTTTCCAATACCTGATGTAGCTTTGATTTATTATGAGAGGATGTTTTTATTTGAGATACCACATAATATTTATCAGATGACTTTTGTATCAGCTCCGAGAAGAATGCATCACTGATGATATCCTTATCTTCTTGATTAATAGTAGTATATTCTTTATTTAGTAATTGTGTAAAAGCACTGAAAGAGCCTTCTTTAAAATGATATTCTTTTTCAATATTCCTGACGTTTTTAATCACCAAAGCTTTTTTCTTATCGGTCCAATAGTCATTCCAGGTGTTTAGTCTTTCTTTTTGTAAGGCTTCCGAGGGTAATAATAACTGAATAGAAGTATGCTTTATAGCCAGGGTGCTGTCTTCTAAATGGTCGATTTCCCAGTCCAATTTCTCAGCTTCTTGCAGAGCTATTTCCAAATCTTGATGACTCGTGACAACAAATATATTTCGCTGGCTCAGTTTCGTGATCTTATTTAGGTTTTTCTCGGCCTCAATAGTTTTACCTTCCATATAATTTATCGCATTCATATCGCCCAGGAATGCCACATTTTTTGAGTGATAGTAAAAGAAAGGTGTTAATAAGAGAATGGCAAATAAGAGGGTTTTATTCTTATGCAAAGGATAGTGGGTCATTTTATTGACTGACCTGATAAGTAGATTTGATGAAGCTGCTCTGCTTTCAGCTGTTTGGGGTTTATTCAGAAAAACGGGGATAATGCTTAGGGTGAAAAAGGCTGCAAATAAGATGCTGATACCGGCAAATAAGCCCATATCCTGCAAGGCAGGAGCCGAAACAATCAGTAAGGCAAAAAAGGCGGTAGCTGTGGTTAAGGCACTTATTAAAACAGCTTCGCTCACATCTTTAAGGACTCTTTTTACTGAGCCGTTTTTTTGATGATGTGTGAACAGATGCAACACATAATCGATGCTGATACCCACTAATACCGATCCTAAGCCTAAGGCAATAGCAGACAGTTCTTTACCCAATAGTCGCATGATGGCCATACTGCTGATGACGGATAATATAGCCGGCAAAAAGATGATGAAATACAAGCGTTTGCTGCGGTAAAAGAAAGCGATAAGAAGCACCACCGCAAAAATAGCCATGCTTACGGTAAGAATAATATCTTTCTTTATCTGCTGTGCATTACCAACCGCCACCACCGGTGCCCCAAAATATTCCACTTTCACCTCAGCGGTTTCACCATCGTTTAATGCTGAAATGGCCTGTTCTATATTTTCTATTAATAAGGCATTCTGTTTAGTCTCGGAGGCTGCCTGAGCCGGAACGATATAGAACAATAAATGTTTTTGATCTTCGGTAAAGAGATAGTTTTTATATAGATAGATACTTTTATCGAGCTGAAAATTTCTTAAACGTTCTAATGCTTTTAATCCAATACCCACGGGGTCGGTCAGTATGATGTTTTTATAGAAAGCAGAAGCAGGGCTGAGCAGGGTTTTATATTTCTTCTTAAAATTCCGATTGAATGTTTCAGTTTCTATTATTTCATCAAAATACTCATAGTCCGATTTGTTCAGTAAAAAAGGCAGGTTTTTATACAGATGTTGATTTATTCTCTCTATGGCTTTATCCTTGATTCTTAAGTGAATGGTTTTGATTTCTTTAGAGCTGTTTTTTTCAAGCTCATCTTTTAGTAATTCCGATGCTTTTATTAATAACTGGGCATTTGTTTCACTGCTATCGGATAAAGAAATATTAAAGAAAATACGGTCGCTAAAACTGATGTTTTCAAGGATCTCACTTAGTTCGCTGTTATCAGATGATTTGGGGAGTATATTGCTGGCATTTTCGGATAGTTTAATACCGCTGGCTAAATAAACCAATACCGAAATAAAAACTATACCGATTGATAAAAACAACCACTTTTTCTTTAGTATAGCCTGGTATATATTGTAAAAAAATCTATCCATATATTATTATCATTTCACGAACTGGCAAAGATAGTGTTTTATGGTTTTAACTGCATCTTTCTGATCTTATCAATGTGGTATTATTCTTGATAACTAATGATGGCAATTCGTTTTTTACCATCCATTTTAACGGTAAAAGGTTTAGAGAACCTAATATGTTTAAAATAAGAGGTTTGCTTAATGGTTTCCTGTTTGTTTAGTTTCTCCCAGTTGATAAATCCGTTAGACATTTCTTCTTGTATACTAAAATAGCCTACATCGGCTGAAGTCACATTATGGAAAAAATGCGATCCGGAAGAGGCATCTAAAGGGAAATTCATCAGGCTCGTTTCTACAATCACTTTTGCCATGCTTATTTGAGGCCAATTGACAGGAATTCCAATCCAGGGATCACGCGTACCCCAACGGCCAGGTCCGATTAATATATACTGTCTGTTTTCCTGAATCATCTGAGCATTTAAAATATCTATTTCATGGGCCATCTCTTTGGTCTTCGATTTGTCAAAGGTGTTGATATCTACATATATGATATCGGTAATGCTGTCGATGATTCCATTTCCTAAAGCATTCTTGGTAAACAATAATTGTTTGTCCTTATCTTCTTTCTGTAAATCGATATTATAATCCTCGGAATTACCCAGGAAGGGTTTGATTTGCAGGATATATAAGCTGGACTTATAGTTTTCATCTTTATCTAAATCCACTGCAAATTCTATTTCCACCGGACTTCCAATAGCTTCACTTCCTACTTCTAATATTACCTGTAAGGCTTTGGAGAGAGGGATGTAGTTATGTTTTAATATGTTGGCAAAATTAATGATTCTGGGGCCCTGTTTATGTATGCCTGCTACTATCCTGTTGTTCTCAATATCATAAACACTTGCCATATGCTTGAGGGTGCCATCTTTTTCGGCCTGAGAGATCTCCAGTTTTACCAATCCTTCTTCTTCACCCTTAATAAAATCAATATCTTGTTCTTTTAAATCTACGGCATAAAACTCTGTTTGCGAATTTTTAAATAAATCTTTTGTAGAGTATGCTTCAGTCTCAGGATATTTAGGTGAGAACCGATAAGATTTCTCACCATCCACCACATATTTACCCAGGCCAACAGCGATATTGGCATAGCCTTCTTCGGGTTTCATATGGGCAATAGGATAGAAATTATAACTGGATGCAACGCCACTAAAATGAGGGTAATAATGATCGCCATATTGTTTTCCAACCACCTCCTGGATGATAATAGCCATTTTTTCTTCTTCAATTTTATAGTTAACGGCTTCTACATAGCCACGTGCCATCTCGGAATATACCGAAGCAAAAACCAATTTTATGGCTTCGGTTAGTTGTTTTAAGCGGATTTTGAAATTGCTATGACTATTAGGGAGCAGATAGGTGTTGAAAATACCTGCAAAGGGCTGCATCATGGAGTCTTCGAATAAACCGGAGGAGCGAACTGCAATAGGTTTATCAATAGATTCCAGAATATATTTTAGCTTTTTAATTAAGGACTTGCTTAAATGTCCGTTAATAAATATTTTTTTAATGATCTGATAATCTCTTACAAGTTTTAATTTTGAGTGTAAATCATTCTCATTTAAAAACAATTCAAATTCATCGGTACCAACAATCATGGTGATGGGATTACAAATATTGATATCCTGAATTATTTGTGAGAAATCGAAATTATGAATAAGGCTGTTGATAAAAGCTAAACCACGCCCTTTGCCACCTAAGGAACCATCTTTGAGTTTAACTATGTTCTTAGAATCGGAGATATTATCAATCCTAAAAGGAATAATTTTTCCTTTATTTTGTTCATTTCTAAACCGTTGCATTACCTCGCCCAAATATCTTCGGAGGCCATTGATATCTTTAAAGTCATGTACTTTAGTGGTATTAATAATCCGGGCAACCTGTATTTCACCTCTGGCCATCAGCCATAAACTAAAGTGGTCTTTTGACGCATGATATCTGATGCTTTCGTCGGAGATGGTTTTGATGCGTTTCTCAAATTCTTTTAAAGTTCGCGCTATGGCCAACTGTTTCCCGTTAGAGTCTCTGAAAACAAAATCGCCAAAGCCTAAATAGTGGGTGATAAAATTCTTGAAGTCCAATAAAAGAGTTTCGGAGTTTTTATCAATAAAACTGGTGTTCAGCATATAGGCTTCACTCATATTCTCTTTCTGAGATGATTGTATGATAGTTGGGAGCTCTTTAATTCTGTTTCGGGCATATTTTACCAATTCCACTCCGGCTGTTTCATTTAATGCCTCACCTTTAAAAAACTTGACATCGGTTATCAAACAAAGGATATAGTCTTTGTATTTATCAATAAATTCAACGGCATCTTCATAATTATTAGTGTGTATTATCTTTGGTCTGGCTCTCAGTCTCAATACTTTATATAATTCATCGGTACTTACATCATCAATAATACGCCTGGTTTGTTCCATCACAATATTATAAAGCATAGGTAAATACCGACTATAATATTTAGGAGAATCTTCTACCAAAAGGATAACACGAACCATCCCTTTTTCTGTATCGTTTTTCAAGTTCACTTTATCCTCAACCATCTTTATCATGGCGAAAAATACCTGTGACTCGCCGTTCCAAATAAAAATATTATCAAAGGATTTTGGGAAATTACCTTTAAAATATGCGGCATCGCGGTTATTATGTAATAATAAGAAAATAGGTAAAAACGGGAAGATCTCTTTGATACTTTGACTTAACTGGATAGGGCTGGATTTATCTGTGCCCATCATAATAATTATTAAATCATAGTTTTTCTTTTGTAACTCTGCCATGGCATCTTCTATCGAAGAAACACCTGTGATACGAGGGATACTGGTGAGGTTTAAGGTGGAATATTCTCCCAATACATGTTCACTAAATCTACCTTCTTTCTCAATACTATAAGCATCGTAAAGATTAGCAACCAATAAAATTTCTTTTACTTTATAAGGCATTAAATCGTGGTAAATATCTCGGGCATAGTTGTTTTTATTAATAAAGCGCTGGAGGAGCTTTTTGGTAATAAAGGCCTGCTGCTGTCCTTTCTGCCGACTCGCAAAAGGGTAGGAATGATCGGGTTTGAAATTCCTGGATTTGGCCTCTATGCTATTTAAAAAACCGGTGATTTTGGAGGCAATAATATCTAATAAGTTTATTTCATACTTTAGGAAAGGTCCTTCATCCGCATCAATAAATTCCTGAGTGTAATATATTTCTATGGAACCTATCTTACCTTTTAATGTAGAGAATTTCTTATGACTGCGCCAAGGTGTGCTCTTAAACCCAAGAGAAGTATAATTTTCGCCATCAAAGTGTATCTGAATCACAGTGTATTTAGGATATTGCCAAAACTGTGGCAAGATATAAACCAGATCGTTAAATGTTTCGGCTACGGATTTGTTTTTCTTTAAAACACTAACCGTTTGATTGATACAGGATAATATCTTTAGTTGATTCGTAGATTTTGAGTCCTTTGATAATGACAAATGCTGATGTTCGGTTCTTTTATCCATATGAGATAGGGTTTTAAGCTGAATCAGATTAAAAGTGCTAATACTCAAATATTTTTAAATCTATCATAAAAAATAATTGATATCTAAGCGTTTTTAAGACTTGAAAGAAGCTTGCACGAAAATATAAAAATTAAATAGAAATATTATATATATTTGCCTGAAATATATAAAGAATTAAGTTTTGATTAGAGTTGTTATTAAAGACAGTAATAGAATAGTTTGCGAAGGAATAAAATCCTTATTATCCGATGTAAACGATATAGAAATTACAGATTTTTATAATACTGCTGAGGAATTAACTCGCAGGGTACGTATTTCGGTGCCTAATATTATCATGTATAACTCCTATTTATCTAATGATAATGATGTTGCTGAGATAAAAAAAATTGTAAATGATTATAATAAAGCTCGTTTATTAGTTCTGTCACTCAATACCCGGGAATCGTTCATCTTAAAATCAATTAAAGCAGGAGCAAAAGGTTTTTTAACCAAGGATTGTTCCCGAGCCGAGTTGGTAGAAGCTATTTATACTTTAAGAAGTGGTTACGATTATTATGGTAAGTCGATTACTAATATCTTATTGAATTCTTATTTAAAGAAATCAGGTGAGAATGAAGGCCCACTTGATAAGCAGTTAAACGTATTATCCGACAGGGAATTAGAGGTGTTAAAACTTTTTTCTGAGAGCTATACAAATAGCGAAATTGCAGATAAATTATTCATCAGTATTCGTACTGTTGAAAGCCATAAGAACAATATCATGCGAAAGATCAATCTTCGTACTACGGTTGATTTGGTAAAATTTGCCATTAGAAACAATATTACCGAAATTTAGACTTTATTTTCATCTTGAATTATTTTCTATGCAAGCAAGAAAATCAAATCATATTTATAGAGGGAATGTGTATTTCGTTTTATTTGTTCGCTTGTTTATAGTGCTGTTTTTTTTAAGTTTATCACGGATGAGCTTATTTTTCTTTAATACAGCTCATTTTCGGCTTTCTTCGTGGGTCGATATTTTTCAGATATACAAAACCGGGCTACACTTCGATATTAGTGTGCTGGCCATGCTGTCGGCACCTATGGTTTTGGGTAATGCATTACCTCTGGGCTTCCGACGAAATGCAATCTACCAAAAGATTTTAAACGTCATCAGTTTGTCGTTATTTTCTTTGGCCTTGCTTTTTAACTATGTGGATGCTATTTATTTTAGGTTCTCACAAAAAAGAATGACTTTTGATATTTTTCATTATATAAAAACCAATGGTGGTTTTACCGATGTTTTGCCCAGCTTTATTGTTGATTTTTGGTTTGTAAGCATTTGGCTTATAGTGAGTATTTCATTAATGGTGTATTTGTACACTCGCATCCGACTTAACAGAAAGATTGAGAAAACAGGTTGGCGTTTTTATACATGGAGTCTGTTTCTTTTTTTGGTATCTGCCG
>Ga0256827_10000687_pt1 | contig 21144 bp, 18 predicted proteins | sample CV84metaG_FD_185977 | JGI IMG/M metagenome (GOLD analysis project Ga0256827, IMG submission 185977) | Hydrothermal vent microbial communities from East Pacific Rise, Pacific Ocean - CV84 | ecosystem: Environmental > Aquatic > Marine > Hydrothermal vents | place: Pacific Ocean: East Pacific Rise... | reverse complement strand
AGCAACAAATAATTTGTTTTTGGAAATTAAAAATTTAGAATTCAAGATTAATAATTATAATGAAAACGAAGTTTATATTTATGATGTTACAGGGAAAGTTGTAAAGCAATTAATTGTTAATAATTCAAAATTAATAATTAAAATTGATGACCTGCAAAACGGTGTATATTTTATACAAGTTGGGAATATAACAAAAAAGTTTGTTGTAGAATAAAAAATAATTAATAATATACTCGATAACTTGTTACAATTACAAATTTAAGCAAATAAAAATAGAAAAAGAAAAAATAGAAAACCCTAAAAGCTATGTGGTTTGAGTATATCGAACTCACATTATTTAGTAAATTATAAGATTATTTTCTTTGAGTTCGTCTATTCATTGTAGCATTACTAATAGGGGGGTTATATCTTGAAAATTCTAATCCTGTTTCTACAGCTAATATTTTCGCATACTCTATAGCTTCTTTTTCTGTGTCAATAATTTTCATAACAACTTTCTTTTTAAATGTTTTATTAAAAAAGCAAACATCATATTTTTGCTTAGAAACAGTTGTCGATATATTTGATGCACCATAAACTTTATAGCCGTGTTGTGCTTTCTTTATTGATATAAAAATATAATCACTTATTTTTCTATATTTACCAAAAGTAAATCCTAATATTTCTGTAAATTTTCTATATTTATTAATATCTTTTTTTATTTCAATACCATAATATGTAAAGTTAACTATTAAACCTACTATAATTAAGGGTATTCCTATTAAGAACTTAAATGAAAATGTGGGAGTTAAATTAAATATGATAATTAGTAAACCAATAATTATTATTATAAAACCTGCAATTTTAAACGATTTTGTAAATGATGCTCCTATTTTTTCTTTCATAATATATTTTTTAATTATTTAATTGAATTTAAGATTGTTAATAACAAAGTTAATTTTTTTTTTAATATACTCAATCCATTTAGCTTTTTTTATACGGGTTAATTTTTTCTTTTTTAGAGTTTAAAATTTTAAGCATAGCTTGTTACGCTTACAATTTTAAGCAAATAAAAATGGAAAAAGAAAAAGTAGAAAAACCTAAAAGCTATTTGGTTTGAGTATATAGCTTGTTACGGATATAATTTTAAAAAAATAAAAAGTAGAAAACTATAAAGCTATGTGGATTGAGTATATATCTTATTGAGGCTGATATTTAATTCCTATTTGCAGTTCTTTTACAGTATTTTTTTGTCTTCAATATTATCAATAGGATACTCTAAAATTTAATAAAATGAAATATATTTTGTATTATTGCAATAGATTTTATTGAAAATTGTTAATGGATTCTTCGGTCTTTGATAAATCAACAGAATTTTTTTTAAAGAATCAACTTAATATTTACAAAATAAATTAACATGGAAAAATTTTGGAATAGTTCTAACTTATTAAAAACACTAGTTAAGTGGAAAAAACATATTAGTATTATTACTTTTTTAGGAATAATTATTATAGGTGCTTCTACCTATTTAATAAAACCATTGTATAAATCTTATGCCATAGTTTATCCTGTAAACTTAGGAGGTTTTTCTGGCGAAAGTTTTTCGGAACAAATGATGCAGGTATTTGAATCAGTAGACATCACTGATAAAGTTATTAAAAAATATAATTTAGTTGAACATTATAAATTAGATACAGCAAGTAAAGAATTAAGATCATCAGTTTATAAAATTTTTAATGGAAATGTATCATTTTCTAAAACTGAGTATGAATCAGTTGAAATAAATGTTTTAGATACTGATCCTGAAACAGCAAAACAAATAGTTAATTCTATTATTAAGTTTTATAATGAGAAGGTAAGAGACATTCACCGATTAAAAAATAAAGAAGTGATGGACTTAGCCAAATCTGAAATGTTGAAATGGGAAATTATTAAAGATTCTTTAAATACAAAAATACAGTTTTATAAAACAGAATATAATATTCAAAACGTTGGAGTTCAATTAGAAAATTTGACACAAGGTATTTATAGAGCAAGTGGAAATGCAAAATTAATTGAAAAAGCCGAAAAACAAATTAATTTACTTGGTAAGTATGGTTCTGAATTTATGTTTTTTGAAGGACAGTATTGGAAAGCTTACGAATTATTTAATGCAAATAGATTAGCTTATAAAGAAGCAGAAAAAGAATATAATAAAAAGATTACATATGCCGATATTATAACTAGTCCGTATGTTGCAGATACAAAATTTTCGCCCAACAGGGCTTTAATTACTTTATTTGGAGGCATGTCTTTATTTGTCCTTGTTGTTTTAATAATTGGATTTTTAGAAAGTAAGAAACGTAATATATAAACTTTTATTAATGTTTAAAAATAAGAAGTTTATAGTATATTTAAGCGCTTTTTTATTCGTAATTACAAATGCTCTTTTTGTCATAAATGAAAACTATTTCTTTAACGCACTTCCTTTTGTGTTAATTATTGTTTTTATGGCACTATTCTCTTTGGATAAGCTTTTGTATTTAATAATATTCTTAACCCCATTATCTATACCTATTAGCGAATTGGTTCCTGGTATTTCCAACGATATTAGTTTGCCAGTAGAACCCATGCTGTTTGGTGTTCTTATTATATTTATTTTAAAAATAGTTTTTGAAAAGAATTTTGATAAACGTATATTTTATCATCCTATATCAATAGCAATTTATATTAATTTAGTTTGGATTTTTATTACCTCACTCACAAGTACAATGCCTATTGTTTCTTTAAAATTTTTAGTGTCTAGGCTTTGGTTTTTAGCAAGTTATTATTTCCTGGCAACCTATTTGTTTAAAGAAAAAAAGAATATTTATTTATTTTTGTGGCTATATATTAGTAGTTTTATACTAGTTATTTTTTACACATTATATCAGCAAAGTAAATTTGGTTTTTTTAATCAAAAAGCAGCTAATGACATAGTAGGCCCTTTTTTACCAGATCACACATCTTATGCAGCTATTATAGCAATGCTAATTCCTTTTGTTATAGGAATATTTAGTTTATACAGATTTTCGAAAATTCAGAAATCATGGTTTTTTCTAGCATTATCAGTTTTATTTGTGGGACTTGTTTTTTCATATACAAGAGCAGCTTGGGTTAGTTTAGTTGGAGCGTTAGGTGTTTATATAGTAATGCTTTTAAGAATAAAGTTTAAATTTATTTTTATTTCAGCAGTTATTGTTATTAGTTTAGTATTTGCATTTCAATCTCAATTACTATTAATGCTTGAACAAAACAAGCAAGAGTCAGACGATAATTTATCTTACCAAATTGAATCTATATCTAACGTATCTACAGATGCCTCAAATCTTGAACGCTTAAATAGATGGAATTGTGCATATAGAATGTTTAATGATAAGCCGATATTTGGATTTGGACCAGCTACTTACATGTTTAAATATGCTCCTTATCAGTTATCAACAGAAAAAACAATTATTAGTACCAATACAGGTGATGTAGGAAATGCACATAGCGAATACCTTGGCTCTTTATCAGAATCAGGTCTTTTAGGTGTTTTAAGTATACTTTTAGTTATGGTTCTAACAAGTTATACAGCACTTAAAATTTATTCGTACAATCCAAATTACGAAATTAGGCTTTTAGCCATGCTAATGTTTTTGGGTTTAATTACATATTATATTCATGGTATAGTAAATAATTTTCTCGATTTAGAAAAAACATCGGCACTTTTCTGGGGTTTTACAGCTATAATTGCTGCACTTGATATTAATTTTCATAAAGATAAAAAAGACGAAATTTCGCAAGAGTAAATGCTTATTCAAATGTAATTTAAAACTGCCGATAAATAAATTGGAATTTTTTTTCGGTAATTTATACTGATTTATTTTTCTTTCTCTAAATTATAAACTTTTTGAACATCTTTTAAATGATTTTCAAAATCAAAATCTAGGTCTTTAAGATAGCCTGTATGCATATCCCAAACACAAGCATGTACCATAGGTATTTTATTTTTAAGATAGCTTTGTTGTAAAAAACTTGTTTTTATTATGTTTACGCATTGTTCAATAACATTTAGTTCAACAAGCCTATCATATTTTTTTATTTCATCTTTAATACTGTTTAGCTCGTCAAAATGCATACGATAAATATCTCTAATATTTCGTAACCAGTTATCTAATTCGCCATGCGAATGTGGTTGCATAGCTTCGTGAACTCCACCACAACCATAATGTCCGCAAACAACAATATGTTTTACCTCTAACACATCAATAGCATATTGAATTACCGAATGTGAGCTTAAATCGTTTGCAGGAACTTGATTTGCAATATTTCTATGAACAAATAAATCGCCTATATCTAAACCTGTAACTTCGTTTGCAGGTACTCTACTATCAGAACAACCAATATATAAATAATCAGGATTTTGACCTTCGGCTAATTCTTTAAAAAACTGAGGGTTATTATTAGTAGTTTTATCTACCCACTCTTTATTTAATTCAAATATTTTTTTGTAGCGTTCCATTTTTTATATGTAAATGTAATAAAAAAACCTGAGATAATTATACTCAAACCACATAGCTTTTGGGGTTTTCTACTTTTTCTTTTTCCTCTTTTATTCGTTTAAAATTTTAAACTCTAAAAAATAAAATCGTATAAATTCCCGTAAAGCTAAATGGTTTGAGTATACCTCAGGTTTTTTTATTAGTTTTTTTAAAGTTTATTTTCGTGCAATAACTTTTTCAACAGCTTTTACAATATTTTCTGCATTTAAACCATATTTTTCGAGTAATTGAGCAGGAGTTCCACTTTCTCCAAAAGTATCATCAACTCCTATCATTTCAATAGGTGTTGGGTAATTTCTTGAAAGTAGTTGAGCTATACTATCGCCCATACCACCATTAAACATGTGTTCTTCTGCAGTTACTACGGCATTAGTCTTTTTCACAGATTTTAATATTGCCTCAGCATCAAGTGGCTTAATAGTATGAATATTTATTATTTCAGCATCAATACCTTTTTCGGCAAGTTTTTCTCCTGCTTGTATAGCTTCCCAAACTAAGTGTCCTGTTGCAATTATTGTAACATCAGCACCTTCGTTAAGCATTAGTGCTTTACCAATTTCAAAAGTTTGATTTTCAGGAGTAAAATTAGCTACCGATGGGCGACCAAAACGTAAGTAAACAGGACCTTCGTATTCGGCAACAGCAATTGTAGCAGCTTTTGTTTGATTATAGTCGCAGGGATTAATTACTACCATGTTTGGTAACATTTTCATTAATCCTATATCTTCTAATATTTGATGTGTTGCACCATCTTCGCCCAGAGTTAAGCCTGCGTGCGATGCAGCAATTTTTACATTTTTATTTGAATATGCAACTGATTGGCGAATTTGGTCGTAAACACGTCCTGTAGCAAATGCTGCAAATGTACCAATAAATGGAACTTTACCTCCAATTGTCATACCAGCTGCAACGCCTGTCATATTAGCTTCTGCAATACCTGCCTGAAAAAATCTATCAGGAAAATTAGCAACAAATGCATCCATTTTTAACGAACCTATTAAATCGGCACACATTGCCACAACATTTTCATTTTTCTTACCTGCCTCTAATAAACCTACACCAAAACCTGATCTGGTATCTTTATTTCCTGTCGAAACGTACTTTTTCATCTTTTATAGTTTTATTATTTTTGTCATAATTTTTGATGTTTTTCAAAAATTATGACAAAACATTTTAATTCTACTTCTATTTTTACAAATATTTTACTCCGTAGGAGCTAAATACCATTAATGCAATCTCACTAATTGTGAGGCATTTGATAATACTTTAAAATCTTTTTCAATTGTTAAATCAGATTGTTTCATTGCTCGCAGTCTGAAAAGTATTTTATATTGGCCGGGTTGTAATTTTAACATCTCCTTAGTTAAATTAGGCGATAAGTTATAAACCCATTCTTGTTTTCCGTTACGCATTACATACAAGCTCCCATATCCCATACTTGTTCGCATTATTGTTACTAAACCAGGTGGTGGAATTTGTATTTTAGTAGTATAATCTTGTTTTATTTCTACATCTTTAACATAAATACGAGGTAGGGTTAAAATTTCTAGATCGTATTTTCCAGTTATATACTTTTCGGTACTATTAACATTTTGCACATTAATAGTTTCCATTTTAGCTTTTTTGCGAATAATAGTTTTTGCATTTACAGCTCGTCCATTATTAGCTTTTATATTTAAATAACCTTGCGGTGCATCTACTGCAAATATTGAGTGTTTACCAGGTGTTAATTTTGCACTGTCAATAAAAACTGCCGGAATTGTATGAATTTGTATTTGATATGTACTAAAAGCATCTAATTTAAGAGTATCGGGGTTGCCACGTCTGTTCATTGTATGAATAAAATTATATTTTATTTTACCCGATAATTTATCATAAAATGTCATATTAACATCGGTTTCCTTCGGGTTTCCTTCGGTATCTAATAAATTTATCTGACAAGTAGTATTATTTAATGCTTCTGATATTACAACGCCTAAAACTTCTTCAAGCTGTTTGCTATCTGCGGCATTAAAGAACCGTCCCATACATTCAAAGGTTTTTTTAAACATCATATCTAAACCTATTCCAATAACAAATGGTTTTAGTATAATCCCTTTTTTTTGCAATGCTATTGATACTGCACAAGGATCGCCATCGCAAGCCTCAACACCATCGGTAATTAATATGATAATATTTCTACTATTCCCATCAGGAAAATCGTTTGCAGCATATTCAATTGATTTTGCTATTGGTGTAGTCCCTTTTGGACGGATTGTTTTTAGAAAATCAATTATTCTATCGGCATTATTATTTTTAAACGGAACTTCTAATCGTGTGTCGCTACAATCTTGTGGTGGTACGTAGCTTTGATGTCCGTATACACGAAGTGCAATTTGTATATTTTCAACAGTTCGTAAACTGTCAACCATTTTTACAAGAATACTACGTGCAATATCAATTTTACGTCCTTGTTTGTTCCAAACACCAGTCATACTTTGCGAACCATCGAATACAAAAAGTATGCGTGTTAATCTGTTTTGCGAAAATAGGCTAATAGAAACACTTAAAAATAATAATATTGTGAGTTTTTTTATCATCAAATATTAGTAGTCGCCTAAAGTTTCATTAAGTTGAGAAAGAGCATCTTTAAGTTGTTCATCGTTAGGTGCTACACCATGCCATTTATGAGTTCCCATCATAAAGTCAACTCCTGAGCCCATTTCGGTATGCATAAGAATTACAACAGGTTTTCCGTTTCCTGTTTTTAATTTTGCTTCTGCTAAGCCACGTACAACATCGGCCATATCATTTCCTTGCATTTCAAGCACTATCCAACCAAATGCTTCCCATTTAGCACGTAAATCGCCTAAATCTAAAACATCTTTGGTTGTACCGTCAATTTGTACCTTGTTATAATCAATAGTAGCAATTAAATTGTCAATTTTTCGTGCATTTGCAAACATTGCAGCTTCCCAAATTTGACCTTCTTCTAATTCGCCATCGCCATGAAGTGAGTAAACTGTGGTGTTTTCGCCATTAAGTTTTTTTGTAAGAGCAGCACCTGCTGCTACCGATAATCCTTGTCCTAACGAACCTGATGCAATACGAATACCTGGTAAATTTTCGGCAGTTGTTGGGTGTCCTTGCAAACGTGTATTTAATGCACGAAATGTTTTTAACTCTTTAACAGGAAAATAACCAGAACGGGCTAAAACACTATAAAATACTGGCGAAATATGCCCATTCGAAAGAAAAAATAAATCTTCATTTTTTCCGTCTATTGTAAAGTTATTAGAATTTTTTTTAAGTACTTCAAAATACATTGCAGTCATAAAATCGGCACAACCTAATGAACCTCCTGGGTGTCCAGAGTTTTTTTCGTGTACCATACGTACAATGTCGCGTCTTACTTGCAATGCAATATTTTCAAGATTTTTAATGTCAGCCATACTGTGTAAAATTGAAACGATAAATAATTATTTGCCAACAAAAGTACTTTTTTTAAATGAGAGATTTATGTATGGTTAATAAGTTGTGAATAATTGGCTAATTTGTACACATGTATACAAATCACATATTCTATAATTTATTTAAATCTATTTTAGGTTTTTTATCAAGTTGACTAAATTCGGTAAAGGTGTATCCAGTTTCTTTTTTAAATTGAGTTGATAAATGTTGAACGGAACTGTAGTCCATTATATATGCAATCTCCGATAAGGTATAATCGTCTGATTCTATTAAATCTTTAATCTTTTCTATTTTATGCTTAATAAAATATTTTTCTAGGGTAATATCGTTGTATTTCGAAAATAGTTTCGAAATATTTTGGTAACTCATTCCTAGTTTCTCAATTAAATAATCGGCTTTTTGAATAATAGAATTTTGGTTATTCTGAAGATACACAATTTCGTAAACCGCTTGTTTAATATCCTCAATTATTATTAAATTTTTATCTATTAATATTTCAAACCCAGCTTTTGTTATTATTTCAAGTGCTTTTTTATTATCCTTTATATTAACTGAAACAAAACCAAATTCCATGGCTATAATACTTACATTAGCTTGTTCGAAACAATGTTTTAACCATTTAATACAACAAGAGGAATTAAAGTTACGAAGTTTATATGTGATACTTTTTATGGGCATATTAATTTTTGTAACGTAAAATTACACTTTTTATTTTAAATAATTTATTTTACCAAATTATATTATATAAATACAAAATTTTGTAACAATTCTAATTTTGTTCAATATATATTTGCAATGTTAAAATAGTTTCAAAAAAAATAAATGCAGACTTATGAAAGTACGTGAAAATTTAGCAGTTAGTAAAAATGGTTTTGTTTTCGATCCGGAAACAGGAGAAAGTTTTACTGTAAACGAAGTTGGGATTGAAATTATTATTCAATTACAAAAAAGTCCTGATCAGAAAGAACTAATTTCTAAACTAGAAGATATATACGAAATTGATAATTTAACACTAGAAAAAAGTGTTGCCGATTTCTTAATTATGATGCAAGAATTTAAATTAACAGAAAATGACTAAACAAAAAATAACCGTAGCTGTAACAGGTTTAAACAATACCGATAATCCAGGTCCGGGTATTCCTGTTATAAGGGGTATTTTGGATAGTGATATTTATGATGCTAGAATTATTGGTTTAGCCTATGAAAATTTAGAGCCAGGCATATATATGGATATTGTAGATAAAGTTTACAATATTCCTTACCCTTCTATAGGAACCAATCAACTATTAGCAAGAATTGATTATATTAATTCTATTGAAAAAATTGATGTATTAATTCCTAATTTTGATGCAGAACTTTATTCTTTTATGAAATCGGAAGATAAATTAAAAGATATGGGAATTCATACATTTTTGCCAAGCTTAGAGCAATTTGAAGAACGACACAAATCAAATCTTCCTGATTATGGCAAAAAATATGAAGTAGATGTTCCTAAAAGTAAAGTAATTAACTCTGTAAATGAAATTTACACCTTAGAACCAGAATTTCAATATCCATTATTGGTAAAAGGAAAATTTTACGATGCATACGTTTGCTATAATGCCGAACAAGCCACCACCCATTTTAATAAATTAGCCTTAAAATGGGGTCTCCCAATTATTATTCAAGAATTTGTTCATGGAACCGAAGTTAATGTTATAGCTTTAGGCGATGGAAAAGGAAATACAATAGCGGCTGTACCTATGCGTAAACAATACATCACCGACAAAGGAAAAGCATGGGGAGGTATTACTATTGCCGATAAAAAAATGATGGAATTAACCAAACACATTCTTAAGAAAACAAAATGGCGTGGAGGGTTAGAACTAGAACTGATAAAAACTAACGAAGGAAAATACTATCTGATAGAAATAAATCCACGAATACCAGCTTGGGTTTATTTAGCTGTAGGAGCAGGACAAAATATTCCTGAAGCATTAATTAATTTAGCTTTAGGTAAAGACATTAAACCTTATACATCATATGAGATAGGAAAAATGTTTATCCGATATTCATACGATTTAATTACTGATGTCAACGTTTTTCAGCAATTATCTATAAACAGTGAATTATAAAAATCAAAAGAATTTTATTTTTTTGAATTGTAAATTTTTAATTAAAAAATAAAGAAAATGAAGAAAATATTTGAACGTCCTATCATAAAAAGAATACAAACAGGTATGCCTAACAAAATTGGTCTTAAAACAGAATACGAGCCTATTAAGGAGATTGATAATGTTCCTGTAAAAAATTTATTAGCAGAATATGGTTCGCCTCTTTATGTAATATCGGAAAAAACAATACGTTCGGTATATAGAGAAGCACATCAGGCATTTACAACTAGATATCCGAAAATTCAGTTTGCATGGTCATATAAAACTAATTATATGAATGCGGTGTGTAAAGTTTATCATCAAGAAGGTTCTTGGGCAGAGGTTGTTTCGGGTTTTGAATACGAAAAAGCATTGCGTAATGGAGTAGCTCCAGAACAAATTATTTTTAACGGCCCTGATAAAACCGAAGCCGATTTAGAAAAGGCAATAAAGAATGGTTCTCTTATTCACATCGATCATTTTGACGAACTATATACCATAATTAGCCTTACCGATAAATTACAAGAAAGACCACAAGTTGCAATTCGTGTAAATATGGATGCTGGTGTTTATCCTATGTGGACTCGTTTTGGGTTTAATTATGAAAATGGAGAAGCTTGGGAAGCTATCAATAGAATTATGATTTCTGGTAAAATCGATTTTATTGGATTACACACCCATATTGGAACCTATATTATGGTTGCTCATGCTTACGGAACAGCAGGAACAAAGCTTGCTGAATTAGCTGTAAGAATAAAAGAAAAATTTGATTTTGCTGTAAAGTATATTGATTTTGGAGGCGGATTTGCATCAAAAAATACATTGAAAGGTGCATACCTTCCGGGAACAGACACTACTCCTTCTTTTGATGAATATGCCGAAGCAATTACATCTTCTATAATTAATTCAAATATAAAGCCTGACGATTTACCAACTATTGTAATGGAAACAGGACGAGCATTAGTAGACGATTCGGGATATATTCTCGGCTCTGTTTTAGCTAATAAACGCTTGTCAGATGGTAGCAAAACTTTGGTTATTGATGTTGGAGTAAATACATTGTTTACATCGTTTTGGTACGAGCATAAACTAACTCCTGCACAAGATTTCTCTCATCATACAGAAAGTGCAAAAGTATATGGCCCTTTATGTATGAACATAGATGTAATTCGTGAGAGCATAGATTTACCACCTCTTAAAAAAGGCGATCAATTTGTAATTAGCCGAATAGGTGCTTATAATATGACACAGTGGATGCAGTTTATCACATATCGTCCTCAAATTGTTATGATTGACGAAGACTCTAAAGCACATTTAATTCGTGGTCAAGAAACAATTGACACTATAACAGAACTTGAACAAGTACCTGAGCATTTATTAGACTAAATATTATTATATTTGTAGGAGTGTAATAATTTATGCTCCTACACTATACAAAATGCAAATACGAAATACAGAAATAAAGAATTTTCTTGTAGGCGTAATTAATTCTTATGGACAGATATTTTTTTCCACCAAGTATTGGTTTTCGTTTTTATTACTGCTTGTTTCATTTTTTGACCCTTATGCTGGATTAGCGGGCTTATTATCAATAATTACAGCAAATGCGGTTGCTCATATTTTTGGATACAATAAAGCAGCTATTTACTCAGGTTTATATGGGTTTAATGCACTGCTGGTAGGGCTTGGCTTAGGTGTTTATTTTCAACTATCTATTGCTTTATTATTTATTGTAATTATTTCTGCTATTTTAACCCTATTTATTAGTATAATGCTAGAGGGTGTATTATATAAATACAGTCTTCCGTTCTTAAGTATTCCATTTTTATTTGTAATATGGATATTAAATCTTTCTGCTGGCGACTTTACTGCTCTCGGATTAAGTCAGAGGGGTTTATATACTATTAATGATTTATATATTAATGGCGGAGAAAATCTAGTAAGTATCTACCAATGGTGGTCAAGTATAGTTAATTACAATATTCTTACTACTTATTTTATTTCTCTAGGAGCAATATTTTTTCAATACAATGTTTTAGCAGGAATTATTATTTCTATTGGGTTACTAATTTTTTCGAGAATAGCTTTTACACTTTCTTTAATTGGCTACTTTGCAGCATACTTTTTTTATATACTTATTGGCTCCGATATTTCTAATGTAAGTTATATGTATATTGGATTTAATTATATTCTTACAGCCATAGCCCTAGGTGGTTTCTTTATTATACCTAGCAAAACTTCTTATTTTTGGATTATTCTACTTATTCCTTTAGTAACAATGCTTACTATAAGCTTAAACTCGGTTTTTACAATATTTGGCATTTCAATTTATTCACTACCATTTAATATTATAGTCTTACTTTTTATATATGTTCTTAAACTTAGAAATATTAAACAAACTAATTTAAAAACAGTTACAATACAAGAATTTTCTCCAGAAAAAAATCTTTATTCTTATCTAAATTATAAAACTCGCTTATCTAATTTACAAGAAAACATATCTATTCAGCTTCCTTTTTATGGAGAATGGACAGTTTCTCAAGGACATAATGGCAATATTACACACCAAGGAGAATGGAAGCATGCTTGGGATTTTATTATTAAACAAGGCGAAAACCAAAACAAATCTAATGGGGCTGTAGTTAACGATTATTACTGTTATTCGAAGGCTGTTTTGGCTCCTGCCGATGGTATTGTAGAAGAAATTGTTGATGGTATAGAAGATAATAAAATTGGCGAAATTAATATTGACCAAAACTGGGGAAATACAATAATAATAAGGCATCACAATAAGTTATTTACAAAACTTTCTCACTTAAAAAAAGGAAGTTATAAAGTTTCTGTTGGCGATATTGTAAAATCAGGACAAGAGCTCGCTAATTGTGGAAGTTCAGGAAGGTCTCCTGTGCCTCATCTTCATTTTCAAATTCAAGAAACCCCATTTATTGGTTCAAAAACTATAAAATACCCAATAGCGTCGTATTTTTTAGAAAATAATAAATTAGCTGACCTTAAGAGTTTTGATATTCCTAAAGAAAATGACATTATAAAAAGACCAATTCCCGATAAATTAATGCAGAAAGCATATAAATGGACTGCTGGAAAAACATTTAAATGGATAGATAAATCTACGCAAGAAAAAATAAGATGGGATGTTAAAATTAATTACCTTAATCAAACATATATTGAATGTAGAAATACAGGAGCAATAGCATTTTTTACTGCTACCGACGAAATTTTCTTTTTTAAAGGTTTTAAAGGTGTAAAATCTAGTGCTTTATATTTGTTTTACTTAAGTAGTCAGAAAGTAAATATGAGCTTTTTCGAAAACATGAAATACTCAGAACTAATTAGACCTAACGATATTTACAAAGGTATAAATATGATTTTTCAAGATTTTGTTGCCCCATTCTATATATGGATGAAACCTGTATATAGTATTACTTACAAAAGCTCGAAAATTGGATTTACAAAGCAAAATATTACAATTACTAGTCAAATTTGTAAAGCAAACAAAACAATTGTTTACAAAGGCGAAATTATAATTGGTGAAAAAGGAATTGAGAAAATTAAATTTAATAATACTGAACTGAAAATTGATAAATAAATTTCCTCGCCACAAACAGACGAGGTATCGTTTTGGAATAATGTTCATTTATACGTCCCAAGGGATAGGAAATTATACCCAAACAGAAAACTATTAAATTTGGTACGTATTCAATAATTGGAGGACAAATATGAGATTTTTAATAAACAAAAGCTGGATTGTAATTTTTATATTTCTTAACATTACAAGTGCTAATGCACAAACTCAAGATGAATTTGATGCCTTTGCACACTCATATACTAATGAAAATAACGGCGATTATACAAAAGCCATTCAAAATCTTAAAAAAATTTATAATAAAGATTCGTATCCAATAAATCTTCGATTAGGTTGGCTTAGTTACTCTAAAGGCGATTTTACCAATTCTATTGCATACTACACCAAAGCTATAAATATAATGCCATATTCTATAGAAGCTAAGTTTGGTATAATATACCCTGCTATTGCTGTGGCTAATTGGACTTTAGTGGAAAATACATATAAAAAAATTTTAGAAATTGACCCTAAAAATTATTTGGCAAATTATCGATTAGCCAATATTAATTATGGGAAAAAACATTACAAATCGGCCGATTATTTTCTCGAAATGATTGTTAACTTATATCCATTTAATTACGAAACAATAATTTTGTATGCTTGGAACAATCTTAAATTAGGTAAAACAAAACAAGCTCATTTGCTTTTTAACAAAGCATTACTACTTTCACCTAATGATATATCTGCTATGCAAGGTCTAGAATTACTTGATAAATAAAATTCTTTAAAAAACAAATCTGTAGAAAAACCGAAAAGCTATTTGGTTTGAGTATATTATTCAATTGCATTACCAAATGAGGTAAATAAAAAGATGCGGATTTTATAAGTCATTTGGTGATGATATTGGTATTATACCTGCAAAGCCTATTTATGTTTTCTTGTTTTTAACTCTTCAATTATTGCTAATTTTTCTTCTTTTTTATACTTCCACCAATTTTTCTTTTCTTCTACAGAACGCATACAAACAATACAATATGTATTGTTTGAATCGTTCATACATTTATCTTGGCAGGGCGAAAGTATTTCGTCGATATTTATTTTATTACTCATTATTTTTAGAACCCTCCTTTAGTAAATCTGGTCTAAGTTTTCTTGTTTTTTCTATAGCTTGTTCTATCTCCCATTTAGCTATTTCTTTATGATTACCTGATAATAAAACTTTAGGTACTTTCCAACCTTTATAATCAGCTGGACGGGTATATACAGGAGGAGCTAATAAATTATCTTGAAAACTATCAGATAGAGCTGATTCTATATCTGAAATTACGCCTGGTATTAATCTAACTATACTATCGGTAATTACAGCAGCCGCAAGCTCACCTCCAGTTAAAACATAATCACCAATACTAATTTCCTTAGTTATATAAATATCTCGTATTCTTTGGTCGATACCCTTATAATGACCACATAAAATAATTATATTTTTATATAACGACATCATATTTGCAGTACTTTGTTTAAAAGTATTACCATCAGGCGAAGTATAAATAATTTCGTCGTATGTTCGTTCCGCTTTTAACTTCTCAATTAAATCGGCAATTGGTTGTATTTGCATAACCATTCCTGCAGCTCCCCCGTAAGGCGAATCGTCAACTTTGTTATGTTTATTAGAGGTATAATCTCTAATATCATGCACTTTTATATCAACAATATGCTTATCAATAGCTCGTTTAACTATTGAATTTTCGGTTACTCCTTTAAAAAGTTCTGGAAATAACGTGAGTATATCTATTCTCATTATTAATTTTCTATTTTTATTTTTTTTGAAGTTTGAGAGATTTTCAACAAAAAAAGTATTTTGTTTTTATTTACGTCATTTGGTAATGCAATTCAATTACCTATAAATTTCTTTATTTCGTTTAACTTATTTAATGCTTCTACAGGTGTTAAATTATTAATATCTATACCCGTAATTTCTTCTTTTATTTGTTTTAAAACAGGGTCATCTAGTTGAAAAAAGCTTAACTGATATCCTTCTTTGTTTTGTGCAATTTCTTTAAGGTCTTTACTTAACAATTTTTTATTTGTGCCACCTTCCATTTCTTTAAGTATTGTATTGGCTCTATCAACAACACTATTTGGCATACCTGCCATACGTGCTACATGAATACCAAAACTATGCTCAACCCCACCAGGCATAAGTTTACGCAAAAATAACACTTTGTTTTTCAACTCTTTAACTGTAACATTAAAATTATTTACTCGTTTAAACGATTTTTCCATTTCGTTGAGCTCGTGATAGTGTGTGGCAAACAAAGTTTTTGCTTTGTATTTAGGGTGCTCATGTATATATTCTACTATACTCCAAGCTATTGAAATACCATCGTAGGTACTTGTTCCTCGCCCAATCTCGTCAAGTAAAATTAGCGAACGTTCCGATAAGTTATTTAATATACCTGCGGTTTCTGTCATTTCTACCATAAAAGTAGATTCTCCCATCGAAATATTATCTGATGCTCCTACTCGGGTAAATATTTTATCAACAATACCTATATTAGCAGATTTTACGGGCACAAAGCTACCAACCTGAGCCATAAGTACAATTAAAGCAGTTTGCCTTAATAGTGCAGATTTACCCGACATATTAGGTCCTGTAATAATTATTACTTGCTGTTCGGTATTATCTAAAAAAACATTGTTCGATATATACTCCTCATCAACAGGCAATTGCTTTTCTATAACAGGGTGGCGACCTTCTTTTATATCAAGAATTAATGTATCGTTAATTTCGGGTTTTGCATAATTGTTTTCAATTGCAATATTTGCAAATGATATTAAACTATCAATTTGTGCAATTAATTTTGCATTTAGCTGAACTGCTGCAATATAATCGGCTAACCAAAGTATAAGCTCATTATAAATTTGAGTTTCAAGAGCAAGAATCTTTTCTTCAGCTCCAAGTACTTTGCTTTCGTAATCCTTTAACTCTTCAGTAATATAACGCTCGGCACTTGTAAGTGTTTGCTTGCGAATCCACTCACCCGGAACTTTATCTTTATGTGTATTTCTTACTTCAATATAATAACCAAAAACATTATTAAACCCAATTTTTAGCGATGGTATACCAGTGTTTTTTATTTCACGCTCTTGAATACCTTGTATATAGTCTTTTCCTGAATTTTTTATTGCTCGTAATTCATCTAATTCGGTATTTACACCTGCATTTATTACATCTCCTTTATTTACAAGATTTGGAGCTTCGGTATTTATTTCTTTTTCAATTTTTTCTTTTGCGGTATCGCAAGTATTAAAATTATCGGCTATTTTCTTTAGTATTGGACTATTTTGCTCAGCTAAAATATTTTTAATTTCTGCTACAATATCTAAGCCCCGTTTTAACTGTAGTATTTCTCGCGGATTTGCTTTACCTACAGCAATTTTTGATACTATACGCTCTAAATCACCGGTATGTCTTAATGTATCTATTATTGTATTTTTTACGTCTATATTTTTAACAAAATAATCAACAGTATTTTGGCGATCTAAAATTGGTTGTAAGTTTTTTAATGGTAAAGCTATCCAATTTCTAATCATACGTCCTCCCATAGGGGTAACTGTTTTATCCATTACATCAATTAGAGTAAAGGCATCTTCGTTCGACGAACCAAATATTTCCAGATTACGAATAGTAAATTTATCTAACCAAACATATTTATCTTCCTCAATTCTCGATATTTTTGTAATATGCTTAATATTCCCGTTATGAATAAGGTCTAAATATTGCATAATTGCACCACTCGCAATTATAGCATTTTCTTTAGTTTCGATACCAAAACCTTTAAGATTTTTGGTAGCAAACTGTTTTATAAGTCGCTCGTAAGAACTGTCGAAATTATAAGCCCAATCTTCTAGTTTAAATGTATAAAATTTATCGCCAAATAGTTCTTTAAATTTATCATATTTACTACGTTCGTAAAGCAACTCTTTTGGTTGAAAGCTTTGTAATAATTTACCTACATAATCGGCATTTCCTTCCGATGTGTAAAACTCGCCTGTTGAAATATCAATAAAAGCAACACCAATATTTTTATTATTTATATGTACTGATGCAAGAAAATTATTTTGCTTATTTTCAAGTACATTATCGTTTAATGTAACTCCAGGGGTAACCATTTCAGTAACGCCACGCTTAACAATTTTTTTTGTCATTTTAGGGTCTTCGAGTTGTTCGCAAATTGCAACTCTTTGCCCTGCACGTACAAGTTTTGGTAAATAAATATCAACCGAATGATGAGGAAAACCAGCAAGCTCAACATATTGTGCAGCACCATTTGCACGTCTGGTTAATGTTATTCCTAAAATCTTAGATGCTTTAATAGCATCGTCGCCAAAAGTTTCGTAAAAATCGCCAACTCTAAACAATAAAATAGCATCAGGATGTTTAGCCTTAATACTAAAATATTGCTTCATTAATGGGGTTTTTACTATTTCCTTTGCCATATTATTTTATAAAGAGAACTTCTATTAATTATTATATTACAATAAACAAAAATAACAAATAAGATGTGAGTTAAAAATATTTATCGAATATAATAGAGTATTTAGCTTTTCGGTAATTTATACGGTATTATTTTTTAGAGTTTTAAGTAGTAAGTAGTAAATAGTAAGTAGTAAATAGTAAGTAGTAAATAGTAAGTAGTAAGTAGTAAGTAGTAAGTAGTAAGTAGTAAGTAGTAAGTAGTAAATAGTAAATAGTAAATAGTAAGTAGTAAATAGTAAATAGTAAGTAGTAAATAGTAAGTAGTAAGTAGTAAATAGTAAATAGTAAATAGTAAATAGTAAGTAGTAAATAGTAAATAGTAAGTAGTAAGTAGTAAGATATGTGGTTTGGGTATTTCTAACTTTTTTATATAAATATTAGCATTTATTCGTAAGAATAAACATAACTAACAAAATATACTCAATCCATTTAGCTTTTCAGTAATTTATACGGATTTATTTTTTTTTAGAGTTTAAAATTTTAAGCATAGCTTGTTAGGCTTACTATTTTAAATAAATAAAAATGAAAAAAGAAAAAGTAGAAACCCCGAAAAGCTATGTGGTTTGAGTATATTACTAAACAACTTATTAAACATGGTAATTCTATAATTTTATCAAATAAGGAATAGTTGTTTTAGTATAACTTTCTCCCTCAGGGTCAACATCATTAAAACGCCTAATTGGGGCAATGCCTGTAATTTCTTTTTTAAAGCTAAGAGTATTTTTATCAAGAAACCAATTCTCCACAAAAACAACTCCAATTATTTCTGAAGCGTCTGGTTCATATTCTAGAACTGTTTCTTTAATATTCCCTGGTGTTACTTCTATCTGTACCGTATCTGAACCTGCACCCAAAGCATATTTTATATCTTCAAATGATAGTTTTGTACCTTCATTAATATCATAAACATCTTTTTTGCTTTTATATGCATAATTTAAAATATACCTAGAAAATCTTAATACATCTAATCCGTTAATAAAATCTGGTTCTTCTGTATTAAAATAAAATGCTGTAGTTACATCTGATGCAATTTTTTCGAAATTTTTGCTATTATTATCATTTATAACTTTAAATACTAAACGCTTCGATTTTTTTGTAGAATCTATTAAACCATCATATAATTGTTTGTAGTACTCTCTTACAGGTAAATATTCGTTTATTTGTTTTGTAAAAGAAAAATTATCTGCATTAAAAATCCAATTTTCTTTAAAGAAAATACCTTCAACTTGTTCTAGCTTTGCAGGAGTAACAATTAGGGAATCTATATATAAATCTTTTGACACTTCTATACTCATTGTATCGCTAGTTGCTCCAAGGTTTGATTTAATTTCACTAATGGTAATAGGTATTGTATCTCCTTCATCAACAGTATTAACAATAACCAATCCTTCAATGGCAATATTTACAATAGTATTAATAATTTTGTTATCAACTGCCGATTTTATCCAATCTGGATTATTATTTGATACAATATTTATATAGTTTTTTACAACTACTTCTGACGATAGTAAATCATTTTTTTTTGATATTTCTGTTTTTGGTTTTATCTCTGTTTTTTGTGTATGTGTGCATGAAAACATAAAGAAAGCACTTAATCCTAATAAATAAATTCGATTCATAGTAAATATTTTAATTAGTTACATTTTTAGCATGTGCTAATATACTCAATCCTTTTAGCTTTTCGATAATATATACAAATTTATTTTTTAGAGTTTGAAATTTTTAGTTGAAAGTAGATAGTAAAAGAATATGTGGTTTGAGTATATAAGGTTTTTTCTTTTTTAGAATATTCTTAATCTTTCATAAATTAATACAAATAAATTGCGTTTATTTAGAATAATTATAAATAATTCCTTTTCTTTGTAATAGTAATACAACTAAAACATTACACAATGAAAACACAAAATATAGTATTCAAATTATCAATATTTGCATTTTTAATAACACTAATAATACCTAGTGTATCTATTGCTCAAAATGATAGTCTTAGTAATAAACCCAAATATGGAATAAAATTTAGGGCTGGAGGAAGATACGACAATGTAAGAATGTGTGTTGCTTCACCCCCAGAAACTAAAGGTGGTATTGCTGCCGATATTTCTATTTTTATGGAATTTAAGCTTTCTCCAAAATCTGTAGCACATATTGATATACCTATTTTTAGACCAATATTATTTGGCTTTGCATTTGAAATGTTACAATTTGAACCAACTGCAACTTTAAAATATAGAAAGTTTTTATCTTCTAAAACCGATTTAAAAGCAGGACCTCTACTTGGGGTTTCCTTACACTATGGTCCTGATTATAACTCTGAAGCTAAGGGTATAAAACGTACAGAATCGTTTTTTGCAATGGGACCTATTATTGGTGCTTATTTTGGTTTTGAATTTAAAAATGCAAGCAAAAAGCGAAGCTTTGAGATAGGAATTACTCCATACGCTGAAGCTTTATACGGAATAAACGACCCCGCAAATCATCAAGGTTATGTTTTTGGTGGATTATTAGATTTTACAATTAATTATTAATCCCAGTATACTCAATTCTTTTAGAGTTTTAAAGATAGTAGATAGTAGATAGTAGATAGTAGAAAGCTATGTGGTGATAGTAGATAGTAGATAGTAGATAGTAGATAGTAGATAGTAGATAGTAGATAGTAGATAGTAGATAGTAGATAGTAGATAGCTATGTGGTTTGAGTATATTAATCAGTTCTATTTTTATTTTAGAATAAATAGCGTATATTTGCACATTATTTAGACTAAATAAAAATAGCGATGACAAAAATTGATATAATACTTCCATCAATGGGCGAAGGTGTTGTTGAAGCGACAATAATAAAATTATTAGTAAATACTGGAGATAAAGTTAATGAAGATGACATTTTAATTGAAATTGCAAC
>Ga0256827_10000686_pt1 | contig 21146 bp, 10 predicted proteins | sample CV84metaG_FD_185977 | JGI IMG/M metagenome (GOLD analysis project Ga0256827, IMG submission 185977) | Hydrothermal vent microbial communities from East Pacific Rise, Pacific Ocean - CV84 | ecosystem: Environmental > Aquatic > Marine > Hydrothermal vents | place: Pacific Ocean: East Pacific Rise... | reverse complement strand
GTTCCTAAAGGATGTAAATCATTGACAATCAATCCTTCCTTTAGGACTGAGGTAAAGATTGATGGGCAGTGATTTACATTTTGAAAGTTTATCGGACAATAATGGTTTTGAAAATGGATTATTGTTAACACTAACTTATTTCATGCATTTATAGCTTTACTATTTGTGTAACGCTATTTTAGACTAGACATATTAAACCTAAAAGAGGCTGTCTAATTAATAAACAGCCTCCTTTTTATTATATTAAAATAATATCTCTACTATTTTGAATAATCCATTTCTGCCAAACGGCGGAATTGATTATATCTCCATTTAGCATCATCAACAGCAATCTGAGATAAACGCTCAGCTTCCTCAGGGAAACTACCTTTAAGAGAAGCATAACGAACTTCGTTATAAATGAAATCGTGGAAAGTATTCCAATCTGGCTCTTTTGAGTCAAGAGTGAAAGGATTCTTACCTTGTTTCTCCAATTCTGGATTATAACGAGTTAATTGCCAATATCCTGAAGTTACTGCAAATTTCTCTTCTTGTTCAGCACTACTCATACCAGTTTTAATACCGTGAGCAATACAAGGAGAGTAAGCAATAATTACTGATGGTCCTGGATAAGCTTCTGCTTCTTTAAGTACTTTGAAAGTTTGAGACTGACTAGCACCCATTGAGATTTGAGCAACATATACATAACCATAAGTCATAGCAATAGAAGAAAGAGATTTCTTACGAGTTTTCATTCCGCTAGCTGCAAATTTAGCTACGGCACCTACTGGAGTAGATTTAGAAGCTTGTCCACCAGTATTAGAGTAAACCTCAGTATCTAGAACTAAGATATTTACATCTTCACCAGAAGCAATAACGTGATCAAGACCACCGAACCCAATATCGTAAGCCCAACCATCACCACCGATAATCCACATAGATTTCTTAACTAAGTAATGAGTAAGTCCGTTAAGGTCTTTTGCTGCATCACCAGCATTCTTAAGAAGAGGAAGAAGTTTAGCACTAGCCTCTTCAGAAGCTTTAGCATCATCTTTATTTGCAATCCAATTATTCATAGCATCAGCTAAGTCACCAGCAAAATTACCAGCTTCCATTCCGTCTTTCATCATGTCTTCCATGCGAGAACGGATTTTCTTAATAGCTACAGCCATTCCATAACCATACTCAGCATTATCTTCGAATAATGAGTTAGCCCAAGCTGGACCATGACCACTGTCTTGATTAGCACAATATGGAGTAGAAGGTGCAGAACCACCATAGATAGAAGAACAACCCGTTGCATTAGCAATAATCATTCTCTCACCAAATAGTTGAGTTGCTGCTTTAATATATGGGGTTTCACCACAACCAGCACAAGCTCCAGAGAACTCGAATAATGGTTGAGCAAATTGTGAGTTCTTCACATTTTTCATTTTGTCAACTACATTCTCTTTGTAACCAACTTCACCATCTAAATAATTCCAACGATCAATTTCATCTAATTGAGTAGTTGCATCTTTCATTATTAATGATTTCTCCTTAGAAGGACATACATCAGCACAGATACCACAACCTGTACAGTCAAGTGTACTTACTTGAATGCGGAATTGATATTCTTTAATTGGACCAACGCCTTTAATTACTTCAGTTCCTTCAGGAGCTTTTGCAACTTCTTCATCTGTCAATAAGAATGGACGGATACAAGCGTGAGGACAAACGTAAGCACATTGGTTACACTGGATACATTTATCAGCTTGCCACTCAGGAACTTCAACAGCAATACCACGCTTCTCATAAGCAGTAGTACCTGCAGGGAAAGTACCATCTTCTCTTCCTACAAAAGTAGAAACAGGAAGTGTATCTCCTTGTTGAGCATCAATTACTTGTGCTACTTTCTGAACAAATTCAGGAACTTTAACTTTAGCTTCAGGCACTATAGAAGTAACTTCTAAATTAGCCCAATCTGCAGGAACGTCAATTTTAATAACATCTTCTCCAGCATCAACAGCTTTATAGTTCATATTTACAACCTTCTCACCTTTCTTACCATAAGACTTAACAATGAATTTCTTCATCTCGTCTTTAGCTTGATCATAAGGAATAATATCTGCTAGTTTAAAGAATGCTGATTGCATAATAGTATTAGTTCTATTACCAAGACCAATCTCAGCAGCAAGCTTTGTTGCATTTATAATATAGAACTTAATATTATGTTCTGCCATATACTGTTTAAAGTAATTTGGTAGTTGCGCAATAGTTTTTTCTTCGTCGTAAATACTATTTAATAAGAATGTACCACCATCTTTTAAGCCTTTAAGCATTTCGTACTTAGTTAAATAAGCAGGAACATGACAAGCAACAAAATCAGGGTTATTTACCAAGTATGGAGAAGTAATAGGCTCATTACCAAAACGTAAGTGAGAGTTTGTAAAACCACCAGATTTCTTACTATCGTAAGAGAAGTATGCTTGGCAATACATATCAGTATTTTCACCAATAATTTTAATTGAGTTTTTATTAGCTCCAACAGTACCATCAGCACCTAAACCATAGAATTTAGCTTCAATTGTACTTTCCTTAGCGCAGTTGATTTCTGGCAATAAAGGAAGAGACTTGAATGAAACATCATCAATAATACCTACAGTAAATCCAGTAATTGGATTTTCAGAAGCTAGGTTATTATAAACAGATTGAATCATTGAAGGAGTAGTATCTTTTGAACTTAAACCATAACGACCACCAATAATCAAAGGTGCATTTTCTTGGCCATAGAATAAGTCACGAATATCAAGATACATTGGCTCTCCATTAGCACCAATCTCTTTTGTTCTGTCTAATACAGCAATACGCTTAACTGTACTAGGGAATACTTTCATGAAGTATTTCTTAGAGAATGGACGGTAAAGGTGACAAGTAATTAAACCAATCTTTTTACCATTATTCTTCCTTTCGTAATCTATAGTCTCTTTGATAGTATCATTAATTGAGCCCATAGCAACTACAATATCAGTAGCTTCAGGATCACCATAATATGTAAATGGGTGATATTCACGACCAGTGATTTTTTGTAGTTCAACCATATATTCCTCAACTAAATCAGGAATCTCATCATAGAAATTATTAATAACCTCGCGAGATTGGAAATAGATATCAGGATTCTGAGCAGTACCGCGAGTTACAGGATTCTCAGGATTAAGAGCTCCATCGCGGAATTTTTGTATAGCATCATAATCTAATAATTTAGATATAGCCTCCTGATCCATTGCTTCTACTTTTTGTATCTCGTGAGAAGTACGGAAACCATCGAAAAAATGAAGAAAAGGAATACGAGTTTTAATAGCTGCAAGGTGAGCAACACCTGCAATATCCATTATCTCTTGTGCATTACCAGTAGCTAACATAGCAAAACCAGTTTGGCGAACAGCCATTACATCACTATGATCACCAAAAATAGAAAGAGCTTGAGCTGCAATACTACGAGCACTTACGTGGAATACACCTGGAAGTAATTCTCCAGACATTTTATACATATTAGGAATCATTAAAAGAAGTCCTTGAGATGCAGTAAATGTAGTTGCTAAAGCACCAGCTTGTAAAGCACCGTGCATAGCACCAGCAGCTCCAGCTTCAGATTGCATTTCGCTAACTTCTACTGTTGATCCCAAAATGTTCTTTTTGCCATTGGCTGCCCATTGGTCAACATACTCCGCCATATCAGATGATGGAGTAATAGGATAAATAGCAGCAACTTCGCTAAACATATAAGCGATGTATGAAGCAGCTTGATTACCCTCTAAGGTTAAAAACTTTTTCTTACTCATGTTATGTTGTTTTAAAGTCAATTTAGATACAAGAAAGTATCCTTTTGACATTGTTAAATAACGATTTTATTTGCATTTTTCTATTCCGAAAAAAGCACTGCAAAATTAGTAATTATTTTTGTCTTTTTTGATTGTTTTTGTATTTGAATTGGGGACTTTATTTGTGGTTGTGCAGCTTATGTATAATGCAGATAATCAACAGTATATAGTGTAATTGTTTTTTAGAATCATTCTAAATATATTAATTATAACTCTTTCCATAAATAATTAAAGAATATTAACATTTAACTGCTGAGTATTATTGAAGTAAAAAGGCTTCTTTGCGTTGTTAAATAAAAAGATGCTATATATAGGTGAGTTTATATATTTATGACAAAATTGTAGAATACCTTAATTAAATTTAACTCTTTAATGAGATATTTATTTATAGCTTCTAATTTCTCTTCACTTTTTTTATGACTTCTTAAAATTTCATCATAGTATTGTGCAGCCACAATATCACTTTCAATTGATTTCCATGCAGGTTTTATTCCCAATGAAGCCGAGAGTTCTTTATTTGAAAAGTCTTTCTTCATTTCTGGATGATAATACTCATTATTTAAACATATTTCTTTTAAATCGAAGCTGTTGATTTCTTTGCATCTATTATTATATGTCACAAAGATGCTATCGCTATCCATTGTATTTAACTTATCAATTATTTCATAGCTTGGATTAGTTTTACCATCAGAAATAAATATTTGAGTTTCTCCTCCATTAATTGGCATTATGGCAAATCCAAATGCCAATAATTGATATGGTTTTGTATTGTCGAATAGGGGCAAGGCAGGTAGAAAATGCAATATTTTTATAGCATAAGTATTATTGGAATTTAACTTTTCTAATTTTTCTTTTGTTGAATTTGATAGAACTAAAAATGAATTCTTATTTAATTGTGAATTGATTTGTAGCTTTTGCGTTTCATTTAATTCTTGTTCATTAATTAAAGTATCTAATTCTATTGAATTTTTCAAATATTGAAATTTATCATCATATTTAATTGATGGAATATCAAAAACAGAAGGTTTTTTAAGACTTTTCCAACAATGACCAATGAAATCGCAGTCATAGGGTTCAAAACAATGTTTTCCAATTTCAATTTTTGGTGAGTGGTCCTCGTCAAGAATTTTAATCTGATTGTTGATATTTTCTTCGACTGTATTATATATCTTCTTTACTTCCTCGGTAACATCTGTAGTAATGAATAGTTTTTTATTTTCTATTTCACCTTTTCTGATGTAGTTTTCATTGATGTGAATCAGAGAAAATGTATTTATATTTATTCCAGCATTTATAAGAACATAGTATTGAAGAGCAGCATCTTTATAATATGTTTCACTTAATGATTTTGAGCTTTTTACTTCATATGCATCCCAAGCATCTCCATTCTTCACTAGTATGTCTAAAAGAATGAGAGTTCTATTTGCTTGAAAAGCAGCTTCATAAATTACATCTTGTCCTGCTTTTATTAATTCTGACGTTTTAATTACAGCTTTTCTATATTGAGTTGGATGCTTAGGTCCAGCATCTATTCCTCCAGAAAATAATTTTTGAGCATAAATACCAACATTAGTACCTCTACTAAATATAGCTAGACGTTCAGCTGGTATTCTGTCTCTTAAAAATGCTCTTTTCTTATGTAAATATAGTTGTTTAAGGCATTGTTCACCTTTGATATATGTTGATTTTGATAGAATATGCTTTTCCATAATTTTAAATTATTAGACCGCAAATATAGTTATAATGGGTCTTAAAATTCATTGCAAATTGAAGCAATATTTTTACTATTTTGCAGCTCATTTTTAATGAAGGAAATTTCATTAGTATTGCTCTAAAAATACTAGATAATATTTACATAAACACATATAACACATAGAGATGATAGATTTTAGATTAGATGACAAGCAATTAGCTATTCAAGAGAAGTATCGTGATTTCACGAACAGAGTGATTATTCCAAATGCAAGAAAGTATGACAAACTAGCTGAGTTTCCTTGGCCAGTTATTAAGACAGCTTATGAAGAAGGAATTATGAATGGACCACTTCCAACAAAGTTTGGTGGTAAAGGTTATTCTCTTTTAGAAGGTGCTATTGCTGCTGAAGAATTAGGTGCAGGTTGTATAGGAATTGGAATAGGAATTGAAGCAAATACTTTGGCTCTTACACCACTTTTATTAGCTGCAAACGAAGAACAACAAGATAGGTTCTATGGTAGAATTCATGAAGAGAAAGGTGTAGCTGCTTATGCTTTAACTGAGCCAAATGCAGGATCTGATGTTCAAGGAATTAAAACTACTGCAATAAGAAAAGGGGATAAGTATATTATTAATGGTCATAAAAGATTTATTACTAATGCAGAGGTTGCTACTTTTTTAACAGTATTTGCATTAACTGATCCTTCTAGAGGAAGTCGTAGTTTATCTGCTATTGTTGTTCCTAGAGATACTCCAGGAGTAGAAATTAAGCCTCGTATGCAAAAAATGGGACAAAAAGCATCTGTCCAGAATGAAATAATCTTTACTGATGTTGAAGTTCCTGTAACTAACTTATTAGGAGAAGAGGGTCATGGTTTCTTAATTGCTATGAAAACTTTTGATAGAACTCGTAATGGTGTAGGATCTTTAGCTCTTGGAGCAGCTCGTACTGCTTTTGAAACTTCTAGAGATTGGGCTAAAAATAGAATTCAATTTGGAAAACCAATTGCAGCACAGCAGGTGATTGCATTTATGCTAGCAGATATGGCTACAACACTTGAGGCAACTCGTGCTTTGGTATGGCAAGCTGCTTCTGCTTATGATCAGGGACTTAAAAAAGCCTCAATGTATTCAGCAATGGCAAAGCTTTACGCTTCTGATAACGCTATGAAAATTGCTACAGATGCTGTTCAAATAATGGCTGGTGATGGATATTCTGAGGATTATCTAGTAGAGAAGATTATGAGAGATGTTAAGCTTAATCAAATTTATGAAGGAACAAATCAAGTACAAAGATTAGTGATTTCTAAATCGGTATTGAGATAAGTTAAAATATCTTGGATATTTAATAGAGCCGTTTCTGTTATGAAACGGCTTTTTTAGTTTATATAGATTGCTAAATAATTATTAAGCTTATGGGATTCTTTTCTTAATAGGTTAATATGGTTTAAATATATTTTACTAATGAAAAAAGGCTCGCCAACGGCGAGCCTTTTTAATATTATAATATTCAAGGTGAAACTTAGTTTACATCCCAGAATAATTTAGTAATCATTTTATCACCACCTATTGCATCAGCAGCAGCAGAACGATTTGCACCATTCAAAGTTTGCTCATTAATAGGATAAGGGAATCTAACAGGAATAGTTCCGTCTTCAGTAGCAGGTGTTGGAGGAACAACTAATGCAGGGAAGTCTAATCTTCTCCAAGTTGTCCAACCATTAAATCCTCTATTGAAAGAAGCTATCCAAGACTGAGTAGCAATCTTTTGTTGCCAAGTACCTGTAGCAGTAGAATAAGCTACACCAGCATCAGCTAAATATGTTGTTGCATCAGCATCAGTACCACCCCAATATTTAATAGAAGCAGTAATACCAGCATTATAATGACTTTCAGCATCTCCACCAACAGAATAACCTCTTTCAGCAGCTTCAGCTAAATAAAATTCAACCTCATCATAGCTAATAAGCATACACTCAAAAGAAGGTACTTCGATAGCTGATGTTAAATGAGAGTGATTGTCATAAGGGCTGTTAGTTCCATAAGTAGCTCCTACATAAGCCATTTTACCACTACCATCAGAACTTGTATCAATTTGAGTATAGTATAAAGGTAAACGTGGGTCAGAAACAGCTTCCATAGGATCAATAATAGTAGAAGTAGCTACAAAATCGTGACGACCACTAGCAACTAGGTCTAAATATAATGGATTAGTATTAGGAGCAGCTCCTAAATATACCATTGCAGTGTTATCAGCAGCAGCAGCAATTACACCTTCAGTATAAGCAGCTTCAGCTTTAGCTTTAGAACCTAAAGAAGATACATCAGCAACAGTAATAGCCATTTTTAGTTTTAAAGATTGTGCAAATAGTTTCCATTTTGCTACATCACCACCGTTATATAGGTCAGCGCTACCAAAACTACCGTTAGAAGCATCTAACTTAGAATAAGCAGCATCTAATCTACTGAATAAATCTGCATAAATAGTTGCAGCGTCATCATATTTAGGAGTAGTAGTATTATCTACGTCAAGAGCTTCGCTGTAAGGAATATCACCAAACATATCTACTAATCTTGCATAAGAATATACATTAAGAATTTCAATTATTGCTAATCTATTAACTTGAGCAGCTTTATCAGCAGAAGTTACGAATTCATCTTTAGAAATAATAGTTGTTGCTTCTTGTAAATCGCGTAAAATATTACGATAGAAAGTACGATAAGCATTATCAGGTACAGAGCGGTTTACGATATCGTAGTTCGCTTCGTCAGTATATGTAGTCTCAGTCACATATTGTGCCCAAATCTTCCATATGTTAGTGTTTACGTTAATACTCGCTAATTGGTCAGCAAGTCCTTTTTCTGCATTGCTAAAAAGTGTTTCCCCGGCAACTTTTTCCGGACTTTTTACATTCGTGTTCATTTCTTCGAAATCCTTTGAACAAGATGCCGCAATGAAAACTAATAATATAAATAGTATTTTTTTCATGCTCTTAATTTTTAGAATTGTAAGTTAATATTGAAACCAAAATTCCTTGTTGTAGGCATAACACCACTTTGGAATCCTTGAAGGTTACCAGAACTTAAACCTGCTTCAGGGTCAGCATCTGGTAAGTTTTTATAGATAATCCAAAGGTTAGATCCAACAAAGCTTACAGAAGCTCCTTTGAAGAAACTGTTTCCTAACATTTCCTTTGGTAAAATATAAGTAAGAGAAAGTTCTCTTAACTTAAGGTAAGAAGCGTCATATACATAACGTGCATTTGGACTAGTTGCCCAACCACGTGCAGAATAACGATCACCTTTAATACGTACATCATTATCTTTATATGTACCTGTTGGGTTTCCATTAGCATCTAAAACTTCAATAACGCCTTCATTAAGAATTCCACCACCATCAGCTAAAGAATTACGTTCAGGGTTACCTAAGTCATTATTACCTGCAGTCATAGCATAAAGTCCAGTACCTTCACCATACCAATGGTCAAGAGAGAATACGCTTCCACCTTTTTGCCAGTCTAATAAGAAGCTTAGTCTAAAGTTTTTATAGAAAGTAAATGTGTTAGTGAATCCCATATTGAAATCAGGATTAATGTTTCCAATTACAACATCAGAAGTAGCAGTTTTTGCATAATAACCATTTTGCTTAACAACTTTTTTACCATCTTCATATACAAAATCAGTTCCTTGAATTGTTCCGTAAGGTTGTCCAACTTGTGCATTAATAGTAATACCACCTTGGTAAGAACCTAATTGCAAGTTGTCAACTCCTTCATATAAAGAAATAACTTCGTTTCTGTTACGAGAGAAATTTAATACCATATCCCATTTAAAGTTATCCATTTTTACAGGATTTCCAAATAATGAAAGTTCGATACCTGAGTTTTGAATTTCTCCAGAGTTTACATACTTATAAGAATAACCTGTAGAAGTAGAAACAGATACAGGAAGAATTTGGTCAATAGTGTTAGTTTTATACCAAGCAAAATCAAATCCTATACGTTTTTGTAAGAACATCATCTCAAGACCTAATTCCATACTCTTTGTTCTTTCTGGTTTTAGGTTGATATTATTCTTTGTACTAGGTACTGAGAATAAAGGAGTGCTACCAAATGGTGATGGTTTAGAATAGACATCATAAATACTAGCAAAAGGAGCAGAGTTACCTACTTCAGCATAGTTAGCACGAATTTTACCAAAATCAATAATATCAGAACTGATAAGGTTAGAGAAGATAAAACTTGTTGCTACTGATGGGTAGAAATACGCTGAATTTTCTTCAGGTAAAGTAGAAGAATGATCTCTTCTTAATGTTGCATCTACATATAAGAAGTTCTTATATCCAAAAGATACACTACCATAAATACCATTAACACCAATTTGTCTAGCACCTTCTACAGGAGCATTTACAGGGTTAACAGAGTTAGAAATAGAGTAAAGTTTAGGTACAACTAAACCACCATTAGTAGAGGCATAAATAGAATTTGTTGTTGTTCTTCTAATATTATAACCTAAAACACCTGCAAGGTTGATGTCTTTAGTAACATTATGATTAAAATTAGCCATGATATCATAATTAGATTCACGGAAATTATAATTATATCTAGAATAACCAGAACCAGCATCTAAACGACTAATTCCCCAACGACGTGCAGTACTACCTACAGCTAATCTTTCTTCTTGAATAGTTGAATAATAATCAATAGAAGCTCTTCCCATCACGCTTACCCAATCAGTAAGTTTCCAGTTAGCTTGCACATTACCAATTACACGGTCACGAACGTCAGAAGTATAGTTCTCATAACGATCCCAATAGTAGTTATCCCAATATTCAGGTTGAGGAGCAGTTGGAGAATGAGGATTCCAAGTTACGTTTCTGCCAGTTTTATTATATAAGTCTTCTAAATCTTTTACATCAACATTAGTTTGCCACCATTGACGGAAAGAAGAAAGAATATTATTAGAATATCCTGAAGAGTTACGACCTGTAGTATTTGTATTTGCATAATTTACAGATGCAGAAACATCTAAACCTTTAGCAAATGTGTGAGATGCGTTAAACCCTAAGTTATTTCTTTTTAACTCAGAATTAGGCATAATACCAGTTTGATAGGTATTAGTGTAAGAAGCACGGTAAGAACTTTTTTGAGTACCACCATTAACAGCTACACTATTTTTAAAGGTGTTTGCATTGTTGAAAAAGTCGATAGGACCATTTGCGCCATTAACCCAAGGAGTTTTTTTACCATAATCGTCACTTTCAGGAACGAAAGAAGTCCATTGGTAAACCATTAAACTTGGATCGAAAGCTTCACCATAAGAAGCATCTTCAGTAGTTGGAACAAGAAGGTCATCATTACCATCTCCGTCATAATCATACTCTACTAAACCAGGATGATCACCACCACTATAATAAGGTCCATAACCAGCACCATATTTAGTTTGGTACTCAGGGAAAGTTGATTTGTCAATTACTCCTAATGTGTAACTAGAAGAAATAGTAATACCTATTGCATCTTCTCCACCTTTTGCTGTTTTGTTACCTTTTTTGGTAGTAATGATGATAACACCATTTGCAGCACGAGAACCATAAAGAGCTGTTGCAGCCGCACCTTTAAGTACGTTGATAGACTCAATATCATCTGGGTTAATGTCAGAAACTGCAGAACCGAAGTCATATCCACTTCCACCTTGTCTCTGTGCAGAACTATTAGTGTTGGTATTATTAACAGGCACACCGTCGATCACAAACAAAGCTTGGTTGTCTCCTGTTAAAGATGTAGTACCACGAATAATAATGTTGGTAGATCCACCAAAGTTATTATTGGCTTTTACCTGTACACCTGATACTTTACCTGAGATAGAATTTACGAAGTTTTCATTCTTAACTACGTTAATGTCATCTCCACTAACTTCTTGGGTTGAATAACCCAAAGACTTTTTTTCTCTAGAAATTCCTAGAGCAGTAATTACGGCGCCTTCTAGCTCGGTTACGCTTGGTGCCATATTAACGTCAATAGTAGTTTTTGACCCAACCTCAAGTTCTTGAGTGGCCATTCCCATAAAGGAAAATACAAGAGTATTGTATTTTGCTCCATCAAAGGAAATTTCATAGGTACCATCCATTCCACTGGTTGTACCAATGGTGGTTCCCTTTACAACAACTGTTGCTCCCGGTATAGCACCGCCGTCTTCGGCACTGCTAATCTTACCGCTAACAACTTTTGTTTGTGCTTGAACAATTTGCATCCCTGCTAAAAAGAAGAATGCAATTAAAAAGGTAATTTTTCGCATAACAACTAAGTTTTGTTAGTAATAAAAATTTATAATTAATTTGGTTTGTGATTCTGTGCTTTGTTATAATATCCTTTACACTTATTTAGTAATTCTAGATATTTGTAATAAAACATCGCAAGTTAAAAAGAAAATCTTAAAATTTGATAAAAAACTTTAAAAAAATATAACAATTGCCAATTATAAAGTGCAAAATAGGTCTTTTACATTGAAACACAAAAAGATACGAATATGTGCATTTCTTTATTAATGTTAAAAATATTAATTATTAGTTGCTATTTGTTTATTATTAAACTTGTGTTTTATATTGAATATAGGTCCTTAAATTCCTATAATTTCAATGTTTTCGTGTAAATAAAGAAGAATTCCATTGGTTTTTGTGTTTTGCATGCTCTCAAAAACACTTATATAATTCGTGATTTGTTTTAAGTGTTTCTTTTTTTCTAAGGCAGTTATTTCATCGTAAATTGAATATTTGAAATCAATAATTGTAAACTTACCATCTACCTTAACTATCTTATCTGGCCTGATTGTTTCAGATTGATTAATAATAATATCTTTTTCAGAAATAAACTTATTCTTTTTGTCAAAAATGTACCTAGTTTCTTTTGAATTTAGTAATTGATTGATTATTCCAAGAAACTCTTCTGAGTACTCTAAATTAAGATTCTTTTGTTTTATTTCATCGTTAACTAATTCAGTTAATATGGTATCAGTATCAAGTTTAGATAGTAAATTGTGCAGCTGAGTTCCTTTTTCTTTGGACCTCCTATTAATAGATAAAGTATCGACTTTTAGTTTTACTTTTTCTTTCCATGAGTTGTGAATGAATTTATAGATAATATTATCAGAAGTGTCTTTATTTTCAGTTAATTTATTAATTGTTGGTATGCCTATGCTTAAAAATGATTCATTTTTAGTTATATCTCTTTTCTCAGACCATACTATATTGTTAGCTTTATTCCATATTTCTTCCGAAATTTTGTCTTTATTACTAAAGAAAATATATAGTTCGCTAGTAGGGCGTGTAGTTGCCACATACAATAGGTTTAAGTCATCAAGTATCTTTCTGTTTTCTTCTTCCTTTAAGCTTTCTTTGTAAATACTGTTTAGTCCAGATTTCTCAGTACCAATTAATACTTTAGGAATAATAGATTTTATAGTTTCGTCAGATTCTTGCCATATTGAATCTCTTTTATCTAAATCGAATTTAAAACCAATAAGAGGAAGCATTACAATGGGAAATTCTAGGCCTTTAGCTTTATGTACGGTCAATAGTTGTACAGAATCATCATCGTTTGCCGTATTAATAATGAGCTTTGCATAATTCTCCTCCCAAAAATCTAGAAACTGGGCAATACTTCCTTTTCCTTTTTTATTCTGATCTAATATATGGTCGAAAAAATTGTAAATAAATGGATTACTTGCAACTTTAAGATTTAATTCTTTGATTATATATTCGGTAATTTCGTAAGCAGAGAAATTAGAGATACTATCAAGTTTAAAAGAAAAACCAATTTTTTTAAGTTTATCTATAAACTCAATTGAATTATCTATAATAATATCCTGATTGATGTTGAAATAGCGAAGGATTGAGTATTTATTATTAGCAATATCCTTTCCTATTACTAGTTTCATAAAGTTAATAATGAGGTTTACAATTTTTGAGTTATGTAAATATAATGCCTCAGAACTTACAACTTTAATTCCTTTATTTAGTAGATAATCTGCTATTTGGGTTAAAGGTTTTTTGTTTCTTGCTAGTATACAAATATCTCCAAGTTTATAATTTCGTTCTTTCAGAAGAGTTATTTCATTAAGAATGTTTTCTAATAATATATCATCAGTACTATCTTTATTGTATATTAGATTAGTTAGCTTTACATATCCTTTATTAAAAGTTTTATTTGTTTCTTGTGTATGCTTTTCAAATATATTATTTACATAATCGGATTCGTGGCTTAAAAGTTCGCTATAGAATTTATTATTAAAATTTACTATTGTTTCTTTACTTCTGTAATTTACGTTTAGTACAAACTGCTGATAGCTTCTTTCTAAAAGAGCTTCTCTTTGTTTGTTCAATACAGAAATGTCGGCATTGGCAAGCTTTGGTAGGTTTACAAATTGTTCTACTTCGCCATCTCGCCACCTGTATATTGCTTGTTTTGCATCACCAACTAATAAATTAGTGTAAGAAGATGCCAAACTATTCTCAAGTAGTGGTAATAAATTATTCCATTGTATAACAGAAGTGTCTTGAAATTCGTCAATTAAATAGTGATTGTACTTCTGTCCAATTTTCTCATAAATAAATGGTGCTTGCTGTTCATTTACTATTTCTGATATTTTCCTATTTATCTCAGAAATATGGATAATATCATTATCGATGCTATAATTATCTATTATTTGCTTTAATTGATGAATTAGAGCAAGAGGTGATATTTTATTTAGAATTAGTTTATGGGCATTGTATAAAGGTAATTGAGCCTCATAATAGGTTCTAGCATTACTAATGATTTTCAATAAGCTAGGTTTTGCAGAGTCAATATTATTTTTTATAGTAATGGATTGTTTCTTTGCATACCAATCTTTATTATTATCAACTCTATCTATAAATGTTTTGTTTTCTAAATCATTTAAGTTATATATATGTTTGTGATTTGAGTATAATTTGTAGAAATATTTATATAACCATGAGCCAGAGCAATCTTTTTCTTCAAGACCATGTTCTTCAATGCAATTAATTCCTTCTGCACCAAAACCTTTTAATTTTTCATTATAGTTTCTTATTTGTTTTTGAAGAATTGACTTTACTTTAGAAAAGCTCTCAATTGGGATTTCTTTTAGTAAATTAATATTTTGATAGTGTTTTGAATCGAATATTAGCTTAGCAAGTTCAGAAAGTTGAATGTCAATATTGGTGCTTTTACCTTCTTCCATTTTCTCCATGGTATAATCAAGTAAAAACTTAGTTAACTGATTATTCTTGCCTACTTCTTCATAAAGTTGTTCAATAGCTTGCTCAATAATAATAGAACTATCAAGTTCAATTTCAAAATTTGCGGCTAATTGAAGGTTATGGGCAAAACTTCTTACTATTTTTACAACAAAACTATCGATAGTATTAAATCCAAAATCGCCATATTGATGCAGAATGTTACTTAAAAGGATTTTACTTTGTGCTTTTATCCTTTTTTCATCAAACCCAGTATTTTTTTTCAAGTCATTTACTATATATGTAATATCATCATTTGGCTTGTCTGGATTCATTTCTTTCAATTTTACCAAATTATTAATAAGTCTACTTTTCATTTCATTAGTTGCTTTTTGTGTAAACGTAAGAGCAATAATTTGACGAAATTGATATGGATTTATTAACGCAAGACTTAGGTATTCAATTACTAATGTGCTTGTTTTTCCTGATCCTGCAGATGATTTATAAACTTTTAAACTCATAATGTTTGTTTTAAGCGAAGATATGTATATTTTACATGATTTTAGTAGGAGGGATACGATTTTTATTTTAAGAAATTATTAAGAAATTATTATATGAGAAAATGACTTGAATTATAGTGTATTTCGTTGTTAATAATTCTATGTTTATGTGCTGTAAATATCAATGATACTAGGAGTTAGTTGTAGTATTTAGGTTATTCGGTGCTTATTTATTCTGATTATAAATAAAGTCAGCCATTTATTTATATATTTTTGTGCATATATAATTTCATTTATACATCATAAAAATGATTTTGTAAATAGTGAAATTATTGAATACAAATAGCACATACTCATTATCAATTATGCCAAATAAGATTTTTAATTTATCAGAAGCTGCAAGTATAGCAATTCACAGTATGGTTTTTATTGCCAAGAAGGCTAAAATGACCAATGTTATTATGATTTCTGAAGAGTTTAGTTTTTCTAAGCACCATGTTGCAAAAGTAATGCAGAGATTAAATAAGGTGGGAATGGTTGGAAGTAACAGAGGTCCTTCAGGGGGTTTCTATTTGTATAAAGAGCCTGCTGAAATAAGTCTTTTGGATATTTATGAGGCTATAGAAGGAAAAATGCCAGAATATGATTGCCCAATGGGATATGATTATTGCCCTTTCAAGAAATGTTTGCTTGGTACAATAGTAAATGATATGACGGCACAGTTTAAAGATTATTTAGAAACAAAGACACTTCAGTATTTTTTAGATAACGATTATTAGAGGCTGAATATAAAGGATATAAAAAAAGCTCTGAATGTTGTTTCAGAGCTTTTTTTATGGGTTAAGTTATCTACTTATTCATCACAGGGAAATAGATGTTTGTTATCCACTTGTTAGTATCTGGTTCTGTGCTAGGATCAGTTACATATTCTTCGTATGGACTACCGTTCATTTGTAATTCTTGGTTAGTAATATAACTATCTAAAGTTTCCCATGCTATGCTAGATTTTTCATAAGATCCTCTATACTCAAGCCATACAACTCTTCTCTCAGGAAAGGAGCGATGCATATTATAATTAATATTTTTAACTTCCGATTTACTATTTATTTCCATTAAACAAGTAAATTCTGATATTCCTTCTGGCTTATAATTATTCCAAACAATTACAGGGTAGCCTGTTGGAGCAATATTATTAGATCCCATTAAATTAATTATCTCTTTAAAGTTATCTCCAATAGTTTTGTGAAAATCTGTCATAGTAGATTTTGCATCTTTACCAATAAATGACTTAGCTACTATTATATCATCATGTATTTGATATCCATTATAGTCAGGGACATCTTTATTGGATTCTACAAACTTTTTTAAAGAGGTTAATCCTAAAGTAAAGTTATATTCAGCACCTTTCTGTATCATATAACCTACAAAACGGCCAAAGGGATATGATAGATCTTTTAGATTCATTTGCCATGTAATCTCTGTAATTCCTCCTTGCTCTTTAAATAAGAAAATACTCATAGCCTTTTTATCTTCATTAAAAGCTAATTCAGTAACTATTTTCTTATTCTTTTCACTAACAATAATAGTATTTATACTTTCACCTTCTTTTTCATCTGACCATAACATTTTAGCCCCAACACCTGTATTATTACCCTCGAAACGTGCATTATAAGAACTGTCTTGATAAGGAGCCCAATTTCCCCAATTGCGAAAATTATTTACTTGCTTAAAGACTTTATTCACAGGAGCTTCAATTTCTATTGATTTTGAGATATTAATATCTGAAGGAAGAAATATTGCCCATGTTAATGCTCCTAATATTGCTACAAGAAGTATTGTTACTAAAATTTTAATAGTATTCATGTTTATCTATTGTTTAATTATACGAATTACAGAGATTTTGTTTTCAGAAATTAATCTAGCGAAATAGACTCCTGAACTGAAAGTATTGATATCAAAATTAATAACTTTTTGATTCAACTCAACATTTTTATTTAGTATTATATTGCCAAGAACATCAATTATACTAATACTTTTATAATTATTTTTTCCGCTAAATTGAATCTTAAACTCACCATTATTTGGATTAGGAAAAAGTTTTATTTCATCATTATTATTAGATGAATTAATACTAGTTGCAGAACTGATAACCACAGTTTTAATAATTGAATCAATACCGCAATCATTATCTATCTTTAACCTAACTTGATATGTTCCGTTTTGTAAATATGTATGAACAGGGTTGGTAACTTGAGAGTATTTACCATCTCCAAAACTCCAATAGCAGTGACCTGAATTTGTTGTATTATTAGTAAACGAAACTATAGGGTCATTAATAGTATTTGTAAAATCTACGCTTGGGGCTGAATTGTTAATATAAGCAGTCACTTTAATTCTATCGCTAGTACATGCTTTTTCTTGAACTTCCCAATCGTAGAAATAGTAATAATACTGCATTGGATTTGTAGCAGCACTGCTTTTTGTAATGCTTAATATTCCTGGAAGTGTATATGGAAAATTTACACCTGAATTATTTCTGTATAAGTCTTTGCCTTCTAAGCTAAAATCTGTACCTATTTCTAAATTGAAGCCAAGTTCAACAGTATTCCATCCTACTATAATGTTTACAGTCTTTTGAGCAATAGTTAAACCTAATGAATTTTTTAGTTTTATTAAACTTGTGCCAATATAATTAGAATAAACTTTTACTGACTTAAGAATGGCTTCTTTATATACATCAAAGATTAAAGACTGTTGATAGCTCAATATGTTACCATTTGAATTTATAGCAGCTTTACCAACATTCATTATTGGTTTGTCAACAGAATTCTCTAACCAATAGTTTGTAGTTTGAGTAAGATTAGGAGTTGTAAAAGCAAGACCTGTATCTATGGGATTCGTACTATTTTGGGAAGTATACCATTTAATAGTTCCAAAGCTAGTATTAGTAGCATTAAAAGTAATTGATCCGTTATTGCAAAGTGCTTCATCAGCAGCAGTAGGTGACCACGGCTTGTCTACTGTTATATAATTAGATTTTGTTATTTGATTGAATCCATAACTATTTGTAGCAGTTAGACTTACTGTATATGTGCCGTTACTATTATATGTATGAGTTGGATTTTTAATAATAGAAGTATAACCATCGCCAAAGTCCCAAGACCAAGAAGTTGGACCATTTTGACTTAAATCTGTAAATTGAATTTCACCACTACAGCTATTAGTATCTGAAGCTTCAAAACTACTAATAGGAGGGGTTGCAGAAAATACACATTGCCAACTAGCAACAAATCCAGCTTGTTCAACGGCAACATCTGATGTTTGTACTAAAGTCATGCTACCACTATTTGCTGTTACTGTTCCTCCATTTGGCAAGTTAGTACCATCATACGATCCAATTAATGGGGCAGAAGCAGAAGTTCCATCATAAATTTTAAGGTAATCATATCCGCTTTCAAAATCAAAGATTGTGAATATCATATCTATGCTCGTTGCACCAACTGGTGAAATTACAGTTGTAACATTTGTATTGCTAGCATAGTTATTAGGTCCTCCTGAATCAAATAAAATACCTGTACAACTGTTAAGAGTTTGAGATCCATTAGTTGGCATATTATATATACAAGGATTGTTAGTGCTTACAGAAATATATTCACTTTTAATAATAGAATCTAAGCCACAACTTCCACCATCAGCAATTAGTTTTACATTATAGCTTCCATAAGAAGAATATGTATGTATTGGATTATATAAGCTGCTTGTATCACCATCACCAAAATCCCAATGAAAATTTAATCCATTACTACTAGTGTTTTCAAAAGTTACAGAAGCAGGAGGCTGACAATAAGTTGTTAGATTAGAACTAAAACTAGCATGAACACCAGCAATATATTGGCTTCCGATACCTGCAGCATAAAATGCATTGGTAGTTGTTTCAACTGGGCCAGAACAAGGACCATATAAATCAATAGCAGATTTAATAAAATAAAATCTTGCATCCATATACTGTGAAGTATTTACTAAATATACAGTTAATGCTCTGAATGCAATTTGGCTAGCAGAGTCAACACCTATGCCAGTTACGGTATATGTATTGTTAATGTCATTTGTTCCTGTACCACCATCCGACATTAAGTAATATATGTAGTTTAGTACTCCACTATTAGTATGAACACCGCCATTATCAGCAGAGCCAGTATAATAATTGGTTCCCATGTAAGTGTCAGGGTCTCCTTTTGAATTAGGGTCACTCATTGAGCGTAATGCAGAGCCAATATCTTCTCCTATTAGCCAATTAGCAGTTGTAGGTTTGGCATAGAACTCAATGGAAGTACCAAAAATATCACTAAATGCTTCATTCATTGCACCAGACTCGTCTTGATAATCTAAATCTGCAGTATTTGATGTAAGACCATGAGTAATTTCATGACCAACAATATCTAGGGCAACTAGTGGTCCCCATGTTGAGTTTCCATCTCCAAATGTCATAAATTGACCGTTCCAATATGCATTAACGTAATTTAAATCGTAATGTACATAGGCTTCAAGCTTATATCCATTTCCATCAATACTATTTCTATTATGTCTGTTTAAATAGTAATCATAAGTCATTTCTAAACCCCAATGGGCATCAGTTGCAACTTCATCTTGTTGAGGGTTTACATTATCCCAGATATTATTAGTATCAATAAAATCTACAGCAGAACTATAAACAGTTGAGTTATTCATGTCGTAGGTCTCAATACCTAAGCCTCTGCTCGATTCTCTTAATCTAAATGTAGAGTTGAATGAATCAGCAATAATTACTTGAGTATTACTATATTTTGTATACGCTGTTCCGATACTGTCAGAATGCTGTATAAGATTATTAGTGAATAAAATATCACCATTATTGGCATCAACATATACTTCTGCACGACTCATTGGCTTATGAGCATAGATATTGAATTTATATGAAAGATTATAATTATTAGTATTCTTATTTCTTATAATTTCCATTTCTGCTTTTGGAAAATATGTTGCTTCAGGATTATTTGTTCTTCTTTTAATAAAAGCCTCTTCTTCTTTAATTTGCCATTTATAAACTTTTGCATTGATTTTTTGTAAAGCAAAATTAAGGGCAGCTGTTTCACTAATGCTTTTTTGATATTCTTTTACTGCATTTTTTTGTACAATTCCGTTTATTGCAAATACTTTGTCGTCCTTAATATGAGCAATAATCATGGCATCGTGTATAGGAATATTATTTACACCTAATTTGTATCTAATGTGTGTTTGGTTAAGCTTGTCAGTAGTTCTGTTAATTTCTATAAGTCTAGCAATATCACTAAGTTGAAATTGTTTAGTAATCCATAACTGAAGGTCATTCAAATTAAGTTGTTTGTCAATATCAAACTGAATATAGTCTATTTGATTTGTTTTGGAATTAAGATGAATCTCAGAAGCATTTTTAATATATGCTTTAGCATCTGAGCCATAAAAACTCTGTGCCTGTAAGATGTTTGTGTTTAAGAAAAGTATTAAGCTTAAACTTAGTAATAAATGTTTCATATGTGTATAATTAATTAATGTGTGTGCGTACAAAAATAACAAAAAATATATAGGATATAACTAATGATTGATTGTTTGTTATTTTTAGACAAGATGATTGGAATAGAGTTGCATTGGGGGAGGGAAAAGGAGGAATACCAAGTTTGTGGTGATTTTTTTTATCAATTATAGCTTTTTTCTATTTCCTTAAAAACATCATTAGCATCTTTAAATTCTTGCTTATCTTTCTTAGATTCGTCAAACAGTTTAATATCATCAATATTATCAAGCTCCTCCATAAGTAGTTCATATTCTTTCATTGAAAGAAATACACCTAGTTTATTTCCGTTATTA
>Ga0256827_10000685_pt1 | contig 21165 bp, 23 predicted proteins | sample CV84metaG_FD_185977 | JGI IMG/M metagenome (GOLD analysis project Ga0256827, IMG submission 185977) | Hydrothermal vent microbial communities from East Pacific Rise, Pacific Ocean - CV84 | ecosystem: Environmental > Aquatic > Marine > Hydrothermal vents | place: Pacific Ocean: East Pacific Rise... | reverse complement strand
GAGTTTCAGATGATAACTGATAGATATAATGTTCAAATAAGAGGTATAGATGGAGAACACTCTCAAAGTACAGAAGCTATTTATGATATATCAAATAAAAGACGTTTAGGTGTAACAGAGGTGGAGTGTATACAAGATATGTATAATGGTGTTGTTGCACTTATAAAAAGGGAAAAAGAGTTAGAGTAAAACTCTCTTTACTCTTTTTATAACACAATACCTTTTATCATAAAAAAAAGTATTGCAGAGAGTATAGCTGATGATGGAACAGTGATAATCCAAGCAGAAACTATTTTTTTGATAGTATCTCTTTTGACATACTCTATGTTTTTACCCTTTTTTATCTCTTTTTTTAGAGAAGATATAATCTTTTTTTCATCTACAATTATTTCTGAAAGTAGATTTATATTTTGAATATCGCGTTCTGTTTTATCTTTTTTTATCTGTAATTTTAATAGCTCTTTCTTATGAGTATTAAGCTCTTTTTTTTCATCTGTTAAAGATATCTCTTTCTCTATATGTATATATTCTCTTAAAAATCCAACACCAAAAACAGCTCCTATTGTGATATGTGTAGAGCTGACAGGTAGTCCAAGTTGAGACGCTATAATAACAGTGATAGAAGCTGACATAGCGATAGAAAAAGCTCGTATCTGGTCAAGTTCTGTTATCTCTGAACCAACAGTTTTAATCAATTTTGGGCCATAAAGTGCTAAACCAAGAGCGATACCCAATGCACCGATACTCATAATCCATAGGGGAACAGTTGCTTGATTTGATATATCTCCATTGATGATTGCATCATTTATAGCGGCTAAAGGACCAATAGCATTGGCTACATCATTTGCTCCATGTGCAAAGCTTAAAAGAGCAGCTGAAAATATAAGTGGAATTGTAAAAAGATTATTTACAGATTCTTTTGTATTTTCTAGTTGCATATCTACTAAAGAGAGTCTCTTTTTTACTATAATATAAACAACACTAGAGATAGTAAAAGCTACAAGAGAAGAGAAAAATAGAGAGGGCTTATCTGTTAATTGTATAGTGATAAATGGGAGATTGTTTAAAAAATCTAAGATATTAGGCCATATATTTTTTAAACCTTTAATTAATAGATATGTAATAAAAGCCCAAGAGGTTAAACCAATAAAAAAAGGTAGATATTTTTGAGCTGATCCTATTTTATCCTCTTTAAAAAGGATAGATTTTTTTATACTAAAAAGAAATATTGCTGAAATAACTCCACCAAAAAGAGGAGAAACTATCCATGAAATAATAATCTGTATTATCATATTCCAATCTACAACACTAAAACCAACAGCAGCAATTCCAGCACCTAAAACTCCACCAACTATTGAATGTGTTGTCGAAACTGGAACTTTCATCATTGTTGCAAAGTTAAGCCATAAGGCAGAGGAGAGAAGAGCAGAGATCATAGCCCATATAAATGGGTCTGTATCTCCATGAAAAGCATCTATATCTATTATACCTTTTTTTATAGTATTAACGACATCCCCACCAGCAAAAATTGCACCAGATGCTTCAAAAATAGCAGCGATAATAACTGCACCAATAAGAGTTATAGCTTTAGAACCAACGGCTGGACCAACATTATTTGCTACGTCATTCGCACCAATATTCATAGCCATATATGCACCTATTAAAGAAGCAATAGCTAGAAAAATATTGTTTGGAATTCCCTCGTTAATTATAAAACTATAAGTAAGAACAGAAAGTATAAAAAATATAGATAAACCCAATTTAGTTAAATTATCTATACTCTCTTGAAGCTGTTCTTTATTTAATTGTTTCATTCTTTAGTATCTATCTCTTAATATAGGCATTTATAATCTCTTGACGATTAATAGGTCTATCTCTATATCCTGTTTTTACAACATTTAATTTTCTAACTGTACCCATAGAGGAGTTTACTACTTGACCAAAGATAGTGTGATAGCCATTTAACCAAGGAGTATTTACTGTTGTGATGAAAAATTGACTGCCATTGGTAGATGGTCCAGCATTTGCCATCGCTACTACACCTGCTTTATTAAAAGTTTTATTTTTAAATTCATCTTTAAATGGTTTGCCCCATATACTTTTTCCACCTCTACCACTTTCAGTAGGATCTCCACCTTGAATCATAAAGTTTTTGATAATTCTATGAAAAGCAACACCATTATAATAACCATCTTTAATATGTGTCATAAAATTTTCAACAGCAAGTGGTGCAATATCTGGATAGAGTTCAATCTCTATTGAACCTTGAGTCGTTTCCAATACAATATGTGGATTTTTAGCATAAGCATTTATACTTACTAATAATACAGTGATAAATAAAAATATTTTTTTCATCTAATTTTTTTCCTCTTTAAAATTTAAACATACAGAATTTATACAATATCTTAAACCAGTTGGTTCAGGTCCATCAGGAAATAGATGTCCTAAATGTGCATCACAACTAGAACATCTCACTTCAGTTCGAAGCATACCATATGTAGAATCTTTATGTTCAACAATAGCATCTTCTACCGCTTCATAATAACTAGGCCAACCTGTACCTGAATCAAATTTTGTATCTGATGTAAAAAGAGGTTGATTACAGCAGATACAGTTGTATATACCACTTTCTTTATTATCATAATATTTACCACTAAATGGTGCTTCTGTTGAATCTTCTCTACAAACAGCAAATTCCTCTGCACTAAGCTGTTCTTTCCATTCTTGTTTAGTTTTTACTACTTTCATAACTTTTCCTTAAACTATTGATTTGCTCACACTCTTCATCATATAAAATATAGGTCTCTTCTTTTGCTAAATAGGAGCTATAAGCTAACTCTTTTAAAGGTGCTATACAACTATTCATTAATAGTACAAATTTTGCATTTAATCCATAAATATCACCATAAGTAGAGATAGTAATCTCATTCATATTATAGTTATCTATTGTATTAATTTGATGTTTTAATATCTCAATACCTATAATATTATTAGTTACTATAATTATATCTTTTGCAGAGTTGTTTTTGAGAATATTTATAACTAGTTCAATCATTTTTTTATATGGTTCACAAACGATAAAGTTCATTTTTTGAGTATCTAGTCTAAAACTTTTTGTAAAACGATATATATTTTCATAATTTTGATTACTTACAAAAAGAAGTGGTTTCTCTTTTTGAATATGAATAAGATAATGAATAAAAGTAGTTTCTATAAAATCTACATCATCACAAAAAATTTGGTCAGCAAGATAAAATTTTTTATTCATTAGAGCTGTGTCTATCTCTAACTTTTTATTTAGCTCTTTTTTTCCCAATTTATTTAGATGTCTATTGACCACTTGTATGGGTGTTAATATCTCTATATAAACTTCATCTTCTTCTAAATGATACTGTTTTAAAATAGAGGATAACTGTTTGTAAGCTCTTTGAGATGCAAGAGGTGTTGGCTTTATGATAACTATATGAGTCTTTCTATTATTAAATAGTTCAATAACAGATTTTAAAAGAAGTATAGATGTTCTACCACTTCCAATAGGTGCATTGAGTGTGTTATGATTTTTTATTTGTGCATCTAAAAGTTCTATCTGCTCTTCACTACATAGATAAGTTGTATTACTATGTGCATCTTTGATAGAGTATTGAGGGAAAAGAGTTATACTGACTTGAGTAAGATCTATTTTATGTGTTAATAATGTTGAAAAATCTTTTAATTTTTTTAAAATATTTTCTTCTGTCATATCATTAAAGAGTATAATCTCTTTTGGTAAGATATCATGAAAAGAGTTATCAAGATAATCATATTGAGCTATATTTAAATTTTCCATTAATAAAAATTTAAATATAGGTATATTCTGACCCTGTATCTTATTTTGAAGTTTTGACAAAATAATATTTTGTACTTTTTCAAATGCGAGTCTGTTTATGAGTTGTTTTTTAAATTTTTGGAGTTGAGAGTTTTTGAGTTCATCATAGGACCAATCTTTTGCTTCAAAGATATAAATACCTCTCTCCTCATCTAAAATAATAAGAGCAATAGTATAACTTTTATTGTGGTCATAAAGAGTAATATCTGTATAGATACGAAAATTATTATGTAAACTTATTTTATGAAGTTTTTTAATTAAAAGTGATTTTAGTGTTGAAAGTGTGTTGTGTTTTTTTAAGAAAGGACTCATATATGATTTCTATGAAATAACATATCTAAAGATATGCTATTTTAAAGATTACTTACCTGCGGCTACACGGTCTTTTAGACCTTTACCAGCTTTAAATTTAGGAACCATTTTATCTTGAGTAGTATAAGTTTTATCAGTACCAGGAACTTTCCCTGTTTTACCTTTTTGTAATGTTGCAACAAAACTACCAAAACCAACTAAAGATATATCTTCTTTTTGAACTAATGCAGTAGTTACAGCATCAGTGAAGGCTTTGATTGCAGCTTCTGCTTCAATTTTAGTTTTGTACTCACCACTTGTTTGTACTAGTTCAACGAATTGAGCTTTATTCATAGGCTTACCCTTGGGTTAAAATATTTCCGAATCAACAAATGATTCAGCTTCTGGTACTTTATAGTTTATTGGCTTAAATATTTCTGATTTAAGCCAAGATTAGGTGCTTTTGTGCTTAAATCTAAATCCTTCTTCACTTAAAAGCTCACGAAGTTTTTCTTGAAGTTCACCTTGGAACTCCATAAAGTTATCTTTATATGTTCCTCCACAACCTATCTTTTTTTTCAAAGATTTTAAAAGTTTGGAACTATCAGCTTTAGAAAGTTGAAAAGTTCCAACAAGTGTTACAACTTTTCCTTTTCGTTTTTCTCTTTGAAATATTAAAAAATGTTTAGATGGTTCTAAAATTTCATTTGAAACTTTAGGTTTTTTTGGTGTTTGAATTTGTGACCAACCATCCTCTATATCTGCACCGATAAAAAGGTTGAGTTTTTTACCTCTAGCCATCTATATAACTTTTTGTGCCAATATACTGATATTATCAGCTTTATATTCTCTATTTTGAAATTTTAAAATAATATCATCTAAACTATACATTTTATTATTATAAACAGCTATTAGCACTTCATCTCCAACCTTTAAAAATGTAGTTTCACCATAAGCTGTATAACGAGTAGCCCCGATACTAATAATAAGCTCTTTAGGATGATTACAAGCATCTATATAATCTTCAATCGCTTCTAATGGTCCAAAATCTTCTTGTGTCGTAATCTGATTTAATATCCAATCATTAAGTTTTTCATAAAAATAGCTATAACCAGTAAGTTCTACATTCTCTCCATAAGCTTCTAATTTGTCATTACGACGTAAAAAACTACATATAGAGTAGTTATCCATAATACTACCTACTTGAAATTTATCTATCTTTATAAGCTCATTTGAGAAACCTTTAGAGTGTTCACCCCAATTTTTTTTATCACTTATTTTTGATGCACCTGCAACTCTTATAGAACAATCATTATATGCTCCAAAATATGTTGGTGTTATTTTAGATAACTTTCCTGTATTATATTCTAAATCACATATTAAGCCCACTTCAGGTTCAGCTTGAACATTCACTTTCTCTTGAGGAAGTTTAATAGTATCTGATGATAAAGGATAAATACTCAAACTTTTTTTTGCTTTTAAATTTGCTTGATGTACAGGATTTTGAGGCATAGGAAGATAAAAGGGAAATATCCCTTTTGGTGCTGATTCATCTGCTGTAACAATATCTTTAAACTCTTCAAGTTCACCAGCTTGTGCTAAATGAAGGGCAAAGTTACCAGCGATACCAAGCCCAAGAAATTTCTTGTACTTAGCCACTAAATTTCACCTTTATCTTTTAGTTCTGCATACTCTTCATATGAGCCTTTAAAGTCGATAAGTGTGCCATCAGGACGCATCTCTATAATACGTGAAGCAAAAGCATCTAATAATTCTCTATCGTGTGAAACACAGATAACATTGCCTTTAAACTCTAAAAGACCCTCACCAAGTGCAACAATAGCTTCAAGATCAAGGTGATTTGATGGTTCATCAAGAACTAAAAAATTTCCAGATTCTAGCATCATTTTAGAGAGCATCATTCTATGTTTTTCACCACCAGAGATACTTACTACACCTTTTTCTTGCTGTTCACCATTAAAAAGCATACGTCCAAGACAGTTTCGTATCTCCGCAATATCTCTTTTTGGGTCAAATGCACGTAACCAATCATAAAGTGTTCCATCCCCTTCAATAATATCAGCTGTATCTTGTGGAAAATATGAATTTTCAATAGTTGCACCCCAGATAACCTCTCCAACATCAGGTTTTATCTCTTCCATAATAATTTTTAAAAGTGTTGATTTACCAATACCATTTGGACCTATAAGTGCTACTTTTTCCCCTGGTTCAAATTTTAATGAGATATCTTTAAGTACCTCATTGTCACCATAAGAGTGAGAGATATTTTTAATCTCTAAAGCCTCATCACCCATTTGACGTTTTGCTTTAAAAACAATAGATGGATCACGGCGAGATGATGGTTTTATATCTTCAAGTTCAAGTTTATCTAGTTTTCTTTGACGAGATGTTGCTTGTTTCGCTTTTGAAGCATTTGCAGAGAAACGTCTAACAAAAGCTTCTAGTTCATCTTTCTCTTTCTGTTTTTTTGCATTATCAAGTTCAAGCTGTTTTGCTAAAACATTTGCAGCGATATACCAATCATCATAATTCCCAGTAAATTCACGAATTTTTTGATAATCAACATCTAAAATATTTGTAACAACAGAGTTTAAGAAGTGTCTATCGTGAGAGATAACAACAAGTGTACCCTCATGACGTTGAAGTTCATTTTCTAGCCAAGAGATAGTTTCAATATCTTGATTATTTGTTGGTTCATCAAGAAATAATACATCTGGTTTTGGGTATAGAACTTGTGCAAGTAATACTTTAAATTTATCTGCACTATCTAATGTACTCATAAGATTGTTATGTTGCTCTACTGGAATTCCTACATTTGCAAGAATTTTTCCAATATTTACATCATATTCATAAGTTGGATCCTCTTCAACACAGATAACCTCTAAATCTGCTAAACGATTATTTGTTGCTTCATCTTCAAAATCACCAGTTACATAAAGTTCCTCTTTCTCTTTAATCGCATCATATAAACGTTTATTTCCATAAAGAACAGCATCCATAATAGTAAAATTTTCAAATGCAAATTGATTTTGCCCAAGAACACCAACTTTATTTGCTTTAGGTATGATAACATCACCCTCATATTCTGTGATTTCACCACTTAATATTTTTAAAAATGTAGTTTTACCAGCACCATTTGCACCGATAAGACCGTAGCGTTTATGACGATCTAGTTTTAAATTTATATCTTGAAATAGAACTCTATTTCCATATCTCATAATTAGATTATTTACTCTTACCATATATTTTATTCTCTCTTTTGGTATCTTAATTTATACCTATAATTTTTTGCGATTATAACTCAAAATCTATTATAATCTTCTTACCAAATCCTAAACGATTATCTGTCATTTTAAAATAACGAACCTCTATCTGCCATAATGTAGGAAGCATAACTAAAGCATAGGGAAAAGTTTTAAAATATAATGTTTTTAGTTCATCATCTTTTAAAACTTTACATCTACCTTTAAATTGAACACCTTGAATTTTACCAATTTTATCTGTTTCAAGTAAAATATTCCCAGATACTTCACTGTTTTTTAAAATATCTGCTATATGTGATGTTTTTACATCACTGGCAAATATAAAAGAGTTTTTCTCTTCTGAGTAGCTATAAAAAATGGAACATACATTTAAATTTTTGAAATCTGTCGTAGCTAAACTTAGAACATGATGTTGTCCTAAAAATTCAGCTATTTTCACTAACTCTGTATCCATCACTTTTAATGTTGATTAAAAAGAAACTCTTCTAGCCCTTCAGGATCTTTAATACCCCTTTTTTCTAGCATCATTTGACCTAGTCCATCTGCTTCTAACGATTCAAAAATGTCAACAGGGTTTATCATGCTGTAATAGCTTTTAAAAAAATCTAATACTATTTCAAAATTATCCGTTTTTGCATGATCTTTTTTATAAAGTTTAAACTCATCCCAATTTATCTTTACCATTTATAATATCTCCAATGTTTATTTGTTTAATCTTTGACATTTTAGCACGAGAGAGAATAAATAGATATAAAATTTTAAGGAGTTGTATAACTCTATCTTTTTTCGCTACTATTATAGATATAAAATATAGAAATAAAAAATGAGAATAGAAAGGTTTTATTATATTAGTACATATATGTTGTAGTGTTGATTCACACTTTTTTTTAGAAAAACTTCAAAATGATTATCCTGATGAAAAATTAATAGGATTTTTTTATGACCCAAATATTCATCCATATTCTGAATATCAATTAAGATTATTAGATGTAAAACATTCATGTAAAAAATTGGGAATTGAACTTATAGAGGGTGAATATGATTTTGAAAATTGGATTGAAATTGTTAAAGGTTTAGAAAAAGAACCTGAAAAGGGAAAACGTTGTGAACTCTGTTTTGATAGACGTTTTGAAGTCTCTGCAAATAAAGCTTTAGATTTAGGAGAAAAATCGTTTACAACTACTCTTTTAGTGAGTCCTTTAAAATCTCAAGAACAGTTAAAAAAGAGTGGAGAGATCTTTTATAAAAAACATAATATTAAATTTATTGCAGTAGATTATCGTTCTAATGGTGGTACTCAAGATCAAAGTAGAGTAACAAAAGAGGAGAAGCTTTATAGGCAAGATTATTGTGGGTGTTTATTTGGTTTAACAATGCAGAGAGAACAGCAAAACAGAGTTATGGATGAGATGTTTTCTCCTGTATCAAATCAAATTTTACCAGCTTCAATAGAGGAACGTTTAGAGATATATAAAAAACGAATTTTATTAGAAGATGAAGGGAAAGAGTATAAAATAATTAAAGAGAAATTTGTAAACTATCGTCAATTTAATTTTAAACTTATAGCAGGAAAAAAAGAGCATATCGATGCTTATGCTTTTAGTTATTCAACTATTCAAAGAAAGAGAGTGCAAGGTCGTATAGATTTTGTTGATAAAGATATCTACTATTTTAATAGGGATGAGATAAAGTTTATAACTTTAAAGAGATTTAATATCTTGGCAAATTCTCATTATAAATCTGTGAAGGAACTTATATTTAATCCACCAACTTTTGATGAAGAGTTTTTAATAAGAGAGAAGATAGTTAAATCGAGGTATAGTCTAGGAGCTATCATCGTACTAGATGAAATAATAGATAAAAAATTAACGATTTTTCTTGATGCAAAAACTTATGAAGATACAAAAGAAATTCTAATGCTTATATAATCTTTTTTTAGATAGAATAGCTAAAAATATTTAACAAGGCTTTTACTTATGATTATGGATGTTATTGAAATTCAAGAAATTTTACCTCACAGATACCCTTTTTTACTAATAGACCGTGTTACTGAAATTCATTCAAATGAGTCTTTAATAGGCTATAAAAATGTAACTATCGGTGATAATGTATTTCAAGGACATTTTCCAGGTCATCCGATCTACCCTGGTGTTATGATTTTAGAGGGAATGGCTCAAGCTGGTGGTATCTTGGCATTTAAAAGTATGGATATGACTAAAGAGGAAGCAGCAACTAAAGTTGTATACTTTATGAGTATAGATAAAGCAAAATTTCGTGCACCAGTAAAACCAGGTGATAAATTAGAATATCGTTTAAATGTTATTAAGCATAAAGGTGCAATTTGGATGTTAGATGCAAAAGCTTATGTTGATGATAAATTAGTTTCTCAAGCTGAATTAAAAGCTATGATAGTTGATAAATAGAAGTAGATAATGAATCCAAAAATATCTCCTTTAGCTGTTATTGAAGATGGTGCTATTATAGGAAAAGATGTGGAGATTTCTGCTTTTTGCTTCATATCTTCTCAAACAACCATCGGCGATGGAACAACTATTGCACAGAATAGTTGTATCTATGGAAAAACAACTATTGGAAAAAACAATAAAATATTTTCTCATTCAGTTTTAGGTTCAGTTCCTCAAGATCTAAAATTTGATGGAGAAGATGTTGAACTTATTATAGGTGATAATAATACAATTAGAGAGTTTACACTTTTTAATCCTGGAACAAAAGGTGGTGGTGGAAAAACTATTATTGGAAACCACAATCTTTTTATGGGTTATGTCCATTTAGGGCATGATGTTATTATTGGAAATCACTGTATTTTAGCAAATGCAGCAACATTAGCAGGTCATGTTGAACTTGGTGATTATGTTGTTGTGGGTGGAATGACACCTATTCATCAGTTTATACATATTGGTGATTATGCTATGATAGGTGGTGCAAGTGCTTTGGCACAAGATGTTCCACCATTTTGTATGGCTGAGGGTAATCGTGCAAATTTAAGAGGCTTAAATTTAACAGGTTTAAGACGTAGATTGGCAAGAGAAGATATAAATGCACTTAAATCGGCATATAGAGAACTATTTGAGTCTGGAAAACCGTTAAAAGATACAGCAAGTGAAATATTGGAAAATATAGATAATCATTATGTAAATGATTTATGTAACTTTATTTTAAAAACAAAACGAGGAATCCCATTTGAGAGGAAAAATATATGATCGGTAGAAATTGTAGCTTTTGTGATGCTAAAGAGAGTGAAGAGAACCCTATAATCGCAGGAAATGGTGTTTATATCTGTAAAAACTGTGTTATCTCTGCATATAAGATAATGTTTGGTGATGAAAAGATAGAAAACCGCAAAAAAGATGATGAGTTACTTGAAGCTGTTGGAACACTTATGACACCAAAAGAGTTAAATAGTTTTTTAGGTGATTATATTATTGGTCAAGAGAATGCTAGAAAACTTTTAAGTGTTGCTGTTTATAATCATTATAAAAGAATTTTTAAAGTTCAAAAAGTTACAGATGATGATACCGAGATAGCAAAATCAAATGTTTTACTAATTGGACCAACTGGTTCAGGTAAAACACTTATGGCTCAAACTATTGCAAGAGTTTTAAATGTCCCTATTGCTATTGCAGATGCTACAAGTTTAACAGAAGCTGGATATGTTGGTGAGGATGTTGAAAATATTTTAACAAAACTTATTCAATCAGCTGATGGTGATGTAGAGAGAGCTCAAAAAGGTATCGTTTTTATAGATGAGGTAGATAAAGTAGCTCGTATGAGTGAAAATCGTTCTATTACTCGTGATGTATCTGGAGAGGGTGTGCAACAAGCTCTTCTTAAAATTATTGAGGGTGCAGATGTTAATATTCCACCAAAAGGTGGACGTAAACATCCAAATCAGGAATTTACAACAATAGACACTACAAATATTCTATTTATCTGTGGTGGTGCTTTTGATGGTCTTCATGATATTATGAAAAGAAAACAGGGACAAAATGTTTTAGGATTTGGACATGACAAAAAGACAAAAGATGAGCAGGAAGTTACTTATGATATGGTTGAACCTGATGATTTAGTCTCTTATGGTCTTATTCCTGAGTTAATTGGTCGTTTACCTATTATAGCTTCTTTAAGTGAGATAACAGAAGATGATATGGTTCGTATATTGACAGAACCAAAAAACTCTCTTATCAAGCAGTATAAAAAACTATTTTTTATTGATGATGTAGAGTTGAATTTTGATGAAGATGCATTAAGAGCTATCGCTCAAAAATCTATAAAAAGAAAGACTGGAGCTCGTGGTCTTCGTGCAATTTTAGAAGAAAATATGATAGATATTATGTACGAATTGCCAGAATATGCAGGATATGAAGTTTTAATAACCAAAGAGGTTATTGAAGATGGTGAGAAGCCTGTATATGTTAAAAAAACTGCATAAGGTAGAGAGATGATATTTAATAAAATTATAGGTCTTTTCTCTAATGATCTATCGATAGATTTAGGGACAGCAAACACAATTGTAATCGCTAAAGGTCGAGGTATTATTATAAATGAACCTTCTGTTGTTGCTGTAAAGACTGAAAAATATGGTCATGCAAGAGTTTTAGCAGTTGGACATGAAGCTAAAGATATGGTTGGTAAAACACCTGGAAATATTAAAGCTATTCGTCCAATGAGAGATGGTGTTATCGCTGATTTTGATATGACAGAAAAGATGATTCGAAAGTTTATTGAAAAAGCACACGGTAGAAGTTCTTTAATTAGTCCTAGAATTATTATATGTGTACCTTATGGTTTGACTCAAGTAGAGAGAAAAGCTGTTCGAGAATCTGCTTTAAGTGCTGGTGCTAGAGAGGTTTTTCTTATAGAAGAACCGATGGCAGCAGCTATTGGTGCAGGTGTTGAGATACGAGAGCCAAAAGGAAATTTAGTTGTAGATATTGGTGGTGGTACTACTGAAATTGGTGTTGTTTCTTTAGGTGGGCTTGTTTTATCAAAATCGATTCGTACAGCTGGAGATAAGATAGATCAAGGTATAGTAAATTATGTGAGAAAGAAATATAATTTACTGATTGGTGAACGTGTTGCTGAAGAGATAAAAATTGCTATTGGAACTGCTACACAACTTGAAGAGGAACTACTTATGACTATTACAGGTCGTGACCAAGTAGAGGGACTTTTAAGTTCAGTTGAATTAACAAGTGAAGATGCAAGAGAAGCGATGAAAGAGCCTTTAGTTGAAATCTCAGAAGCTCTTTTAACTGTTTTAGAAAAAATTCCACCAGATTTAGCAGGTGATATTGTAAATCATGGAATTATTCTTACTGGTGGTGGAGCTTTAATTCGTCAGTTTGATAAATATCTTTCAGATATAGTTCGTATTCCTGTATTTGTTGCTGATGAGCCTCTTTTAGCAGTTGCTCGAGGAACAGGGCGTGCTTTAGAGGAGATAGACCTATTACAAGAACTATTTGAAAATGAATAAAGAGCTCTTTAGCTTTTTATTTGTTTCTATTGTTATATTTATAACTGCTTTAAATTACTCCTCTACAATACAGATCCCTGTTATCACTCTTTTAAATAATACAAAAATAAGTTATCACGATTTTATTGAAACTATTGAAAATAATATAGATAAGCATTTTTATCAGGCACAACGTATTAGTGAATTAGAAGATGAGATTCAAAAATATGAGAATAATCATCTTGTAATGCAACAATTAGCAAGTGAGATAAAAGATCTTTTTGAAGAGAATAACTCAAATTTTAAAAGTGATCCTAGAGTTGAACTTGTTCGTTCTATATCTTATAAAAAATTTGGAAATTTAAATAGAATTTGGATAGATATGGAAGATTTTAATAGTTCTAAAATTTATGGTTTAACATATAAAGAACTAGTTGCTGGAATTGTTATTGAAAAAGATGGTATGCCTTTAGCTCTATTAAATAAAGATATAAAAAGTTCATATGCTGTATATATTGGGAAAGATAAAGCACCTGGTATTGCACATGGAAATAACTCTAAAAATATTGTTGTACGTTTTATTCCTGCATGGTTTAAGATAAATGAGGGTGATGAGATTATCACATCAGGTTTGGATAAAATTTTTTTTAAAGGTTTAAAAGTTGGCCGTGTTGTTTCTGTAACATCTGCACAAGGATATCAAAATGCTATTGTTGAACCCTATTTTAAATCAAATGAATTAAACTATTTTCATGTTATACGGAGTTTACATTGAAAAAATTATTTCTGTTATTTTTTATAACGATTATTTTATCTGCATCTGAAAAAAAAGAAGATATCTCTGCAGGATTGGGTATGTATATGCAAACTCAACCCTATAAAGGTGTAAAAGCTCTTTTACTTCCATCACCTGTTATATTTTTTGATAATAGTATATTTTATATTAGATGGAGTAGAATTGGATTATATTTTTTAGGTGAAAAAAAAGATAATTATGCTTGGGCTTTCTCTTTAACAGCTATGCCGAGAACATATGGTTATAGTTCAACTGCTATTCAAAATATGGATGAAAGAGAGAGTAGTTGGGAGGGTGGATTATCTTTTAGTGCAAAAAAAGATAGTTATTATATAGAGATAATGGCTTTAACAGATATTTTAGATAGATATGATTCTTATGTTGTTAAAACAGATATAGGATATAATTTTAAAATAGCAAAAATTTCTTTCTATCCCAGTGTAAATATAACATACCAATCGGCAAGTTTTACAAATTATTATTATGGAGTCAAAAGCTCTGAAGTTCTGAATAACAGGTCAGAATATATTGCTAATTCAGGTTATCAATTTGGTATTCAAACATATATAAGTTACCCTTTAACAAAAAGTTTTTCAACACTTCTAAATTTAAAAATAGATAGACTCTCAAATGAAGCATATAGAACTCCTTTAGTGAATAGTAGATATATATATTCAGGCTTATTATCTTTTATATATAATTTTGAGTATTAAAACTCATCAAATATTAAGTACCTCTTGAGTATAATAACCAAATTTTATATACATTTTTAAGAGGTAAAAATATGCCAAAACGCACCGACATTAAAACTATTTTACTTATAGGTTCTGGTCCGATTGTTATCGGTCAAGCTTGTGAATTTGACTACTCAGGAACTCAAGCTGTTAAAACTCTTAAAGAGGAGGGCTACCGTGTAGTTCTTATTAACTCAAATCCTGCAACTATTATGACAGACCCAGAGTTTGCTGATAGAACATATATCGAACCTATTAAAGAAGATGTAATTGCTCGAATCATTAAAAAAGAGAATGTTGATGCTGTATTACCAACAATGGGTGGACAAACAGCACTAAATGTTGCTACAAGTATGTATGAAAAGGGTATGCTTGAAGGGATAGAATTTTTAGGTGCAACTCCAGAAGCTATCCATAAAGGTGAAGATCGTTCAGCATTTAATGAAGCTATGGTTAAGATTGGTATGGATCTACCAAAAAGTAAGAATGCATATAGTGTTGATGAAGCGATAGAAGTTGTAAAAGAGATAGGCTTTCCTGTTATAAGTAGAGCATCTTTTACACTTGCTGGAGGTGGTTCTGGTGTTGCTTACAATATGGAAGAGTTTAAAAAACTAGCACAAGAGGGTATATCTGCTTCACCTGTAAATGAGATAGAAATCATGGAATCTTTACTTGGTTGGAAAGAGTATGAGATGGAGGTTATTCGAGATAAAGCAGATAACTGTATTATCGTTTGTGCTATTGAAAACTTTGACCCGATGGGTGTTCATACTGGAGATAGTATCACTGTTGCACCTGCACTTACTCTTACAGATAAAGAGTATCAACGTATGCGTAATGCCTCTTTTGATATTTTACGTGAAATAGGTGTAGATACGGGTGGATCTAATGTTCAGTTTTCTATCGATCCAAAAACTGGACGTATGATTGTTATTGAGATGAATCCTCGTGTTTCTCGTTCCTCTGCACTTGCTTCAAAAGCTACTGGTTATCCTATTGCTAAAGTAGCGACTCTTTTAGCTATTGGATATACTCTTGATGAAATTACAAATGATATTACAGGTACTCCAGCATCATTTGAGCCTGTTATAGATTATGTTGTAACCAAAATTCCTCGTTTTACATTTGAAAAATTCCCAGAAGCACAAAGTACATTAAGTACAAGTATGAAATCTGTTGGTGAAGTTATGGCTATTGGACGTACTTTCAAAGAATCTATGCAAAAAGCACTTTGCTCACTTGAGACAGGTTTATGTGGTTTTGATGAGATAGATGCAGATATTGAAGAGATAAAACACGAAATTCGTCGTCCAAATGCAGATAGAATGCTTTATGTTGCAGAGGGATTTCGTAGAGGAATGAGTATCGATGAGATATATGATACTTGTGCTATTGATCATTGGTTTCTTTATCAACTAGAGGAGCTTATTGAGGCTGAAAAAAGTGTAACAGAAAAAGTTTTATCTGATGCTTCACATATGAGAAGCTTAAAAGTTGATGGTTTTTCAGATAAAAGAATTGCACAACTTATTACAAAAAATAGTAATATTGAAGTAGATGAAAACACTATTTATGAAGCTAGAAAAAAATTAAATATAAATTTAGAATTTAATGAAGTGGATACATGTTCTGCTGAATTTGAAGCTTTAACACCTTATCTATATTCAACAACAAATATTACAAAACTTCCAGATATTACAAATCGTGCAAGTGATAAAAAGAAGGTTCTCATTCTTGGTGGTGGGCCAAATAGAATTGGACAAGGTATAGAGTTTGATTACTGTTGTGTTCATGCTGCATTTGCTTTAAATGAGATGGGTGTTGAGACAATTATGCACAACTGTAATCCTGAAACAGTTTCAACAGATTATGATACTTCTGATGTTTTATATTTTGAGCCTATCGATTTAGAGAGAGTTCGTGAAGTTATTGAGTATGAAAAACCAGATGGAATTATTGTTCACTTTGGAGGTCAAACTCCTTTAAAACTAGCAGATGCTCTAACTAAGATAGGTGCTCCTATTATAGGTACAACTTCAGCTGTTATAGATTTAGCAGAAGATAGAGAACAGTTTTCTGATTTTGTTATTAAAAATGGTTTAAAACAACCAGCAAATGGTCTAGCACGTAAAAAAGAGGAAGCTGCTCCTATTGCTGAAAAACTTGGTTTTCCAGTTTTAGTTCGTCCATCTTTTGTTCTTGGTGGTCGTGGTATGAAGATAGTTTACTCTCAAGAGGAGTTAGCTGAGTATATGACATTGGCAATTAGTGTTTCAAATGAAGCACCAGTTTTAATAGATAAATTTCTTGATCAAGCTATTGAACTTGATGTTGATGCTATCTCTGATGGAACAGATGTTTATATCGGTTCTGTAATGCAACATATTGAAGAGGCTGGTATTCACTCTGGTGATAGTGCTTGTTCTCTTCCTCCTGTAAATTTAACAGATGAGATGATTGAAAAAGTGGAGCAACAAACAAAAACTATTGCTTTAAATATTGGTGTTGTTGGTTTAATGAATGTTCAATATGCTATCTATCAAGATGAAATATATCTGATAGAGGTAAATCCTCGTGCATCTCGTACTGTTCCATTTGTTTCTAAAGCGACAGGTATGCCTTTGGCAAAAGTTGCAACGCGTGTTATGTATGGTGAAACTCTAAGAAGTTCATTAGAATATTATGATAAATATGAGATAGTTCAAGAGGTAAATGGTATTTTAAAACCTCGTTTAAAAGGACATGTTTCTGTAAAAGAAGCAGTTTTTCCTTTTCATAAACTTATTGGTGCCGATTTAGTTCTCTCTCCTGAGATGAAATCAACTGGTGAAGTTATGGGAATTAGCTCTAACTTTGGTATTAGTTTTGCAAAAGCACAACTTTCAGCGGGAAATAAAATCCCAACAGAGGGAACTTGTTTTTTATCATTTGTGGATACAGATAAAAAATATGCAGCAGAGATAGGTGAAGGGCTTCATAGAAATGGTTTTAAACTTGTTGCTACAAAAGGAACACAAGCTATTTTAGCAGAAGCTGGTATCCCTTGTGAAGTTGTTTTAAAAATTTCAGAGGGTCGTCCAAATATCGAAGATAGTATGAAAAATGATGAGATAGCGATGGCTATTAACACTTCAGATAATAATACATCTAAGAAAGATGCAACGGTTATTCGTCAAGAGGTTCTTAGACGAAGTATTCCATATTTTACAACTTTAAGTGCAGCTAGAGCATTGATTTTGGCATTAGAAGAGATGAAAAATGATTCTTGGTCTGATGTAAGTGCTATTCAAGATTTTTTAAATTAAGAATTTTGCCAACAATACTTCTACAAACTGACACAACAGTTGGTTTTTTATCTCAAGAGAGTGAAACACTTTTTGAGATAAAATCTCGACAACAGATAAAACCTTTTCTGAAACTATATTCTAGTTTCAGAAGTTTTAAAGCAGATTGCAATAGAGTCCCTACATCTCAAAAAAAACTTGTTCGTCGTTCTAAAAAAACTACATTTGTTGTTAAAAACAGAGCTTTTAGAGTTGTAAAACTCTCTTTAAATTCACAAATCATAAGAGATTTTAGTTGGCAATATTCTACATCTGCTAATGAAAGTGGTAAAAAATTTGATTATAAATTTTGTGAAGAGAAAAGTGATATTATCATAGAAGATAAAAGAGGGCTTACAGAGCAAAATTCATCTACAATTTTGAAAATAAATAGTAAAAAAATAGGAAAACTAAGATGAGTAAATTTTTTCAAGCAGTTCTTAGTGGTATTTTTTTTACATATTTTATCGATTTTTTTCTTCTCTTAGGTATTAAACTAAATTATATCGATTTTTATGAGATAGAGATATTTTATAATATCTTTTTTGCAGATAATCAAAATATCTATATCTATCTTGTAACATCTTTTTTTATCGGATATTTAACTATATATCTAAATGCTATTAAAACAAAACTATTTATAATTGGAACACTTTTTCTTTTTTCTCTTTTGAGTTTAATTCAACCTATTGGGTCTGCTCTTGGAGAGCTTTTGTTTATGAAAAAAAATATTATTTTGTATACAGATAGATATAGTTTTAGAGGTGACCTCTATTATAGTGGTCGAGAATATATCAGATTTTATGATTATGATCTGAAAAAAATTATAAATTTAAGTAAAAAGGAATTAAAACAATGAAACATATCTCTTCTTTATCGCATGGTGTAGCTCTTGGTAGTGCAGGTGTTCTTATGATGAGTCTTTTTAGTGGTTGTGAAAATCCAACAGAGCAGGTAGCTCAAAATAAATTTTTAGTGATAGAAAAACAAGCTAATGGAAAATATATAGTTGTAGAGGAGATGCCAACAGAGGGAGAATCTCGTGCTATTATTCGTGAAAAAGATGCAAATGGTAATGTAACGGAACGTTTTATGAATGAAGCAGAGATGAAAGCTTTAGCAGAACAGGAGTATAAAAAAGTTCAAGATGGAACGAGTGAAACTATTCAAGCCAATGGTGCTGATGAAGGTATGGGTCTAGCTGGAATTTTATTAGCTGCTGGAGCAGGTGCTTTACTTGGAAATATGATAGGAAATGCTCTCTCAAATAATAAAAACTTTGCAAGAAATTCAGCATCTACAAATAGAAGCTCTTATAGTCGTTCAAACAGAGCAACAACATCCAAAACAAAAACAAAGAGAAAAAGTTTCTTTGGTTCAAGTTCTTCAAAAAGTCGTTCCTCTAGTCGTAGTAGATTTGGTGGTTAGAGATGGTACAACTTCAAACAATTCAACCCTTAGATACAAAAGCTTTAGAGGAGTTAGGTTTTTCATGGCATACAGATAGTGATGGCTCAAAATATATTAGTGATAATGTTGTTAAAATATCATCAGAGGAAGCTGAACACTATTATGAAGCTACTAATGAGATATATGATATGTATGTTAAATCTGCTGAATATGTGATAGAAAATAATCTTTTTTTTGAGTTAGGCATCCCTTTTAATCTTATCGATGCTATTAAAAAAAGTTGGGAAAATGATGTACATTGGCATATTTATGGTCGTTTTGATTTAGCAGGTGGAATAGATGGCAAACCTATCAAGTTAATAGAGTTTAATGCTGATACACCAACATCTCTATTTGAAACAGCTCTTTTACAGTGGGGTATTCTTAAATATAATAATATGAATGAGATGCACCAGTTTAACAATATTTATGAAGCGATAGAGGATAATTTTAAAAGATTAATAACTCTTTTTGATGATACAGATAGTTTTGATGAAGAGTATGATGGTTGGAAAATTCTTTTTTCGTGTATAAGTGGTAATGATGAAGAGGAGCAAACTACAAAACTGCTTCAACAGATTGCAACAGATGCAGGATTTAATACAGCTTTTGAATATATAGAAGATGTGACTTTTGATGATGAGGGTATCTATGATGCTGATGATAACAAATATGAGTACTGGTTTAAACTTTATCCTTGGGAAGATATAGCGATAGATGAACCAGAACTTACAACAACTCTTACAAATATTATGAATAATCAAGAGGCGATTGTACTAAATCCTGCTTATACACTTCTTTTTCAATCAAAAGGGATGTTGAAAATATTATATGATCTATTTCCAGATTCTCCCTATCTTTTAGAAACATCTTTTGAACCTTTAGAGGGTAAAAAATATGTTGAAAAAACAGTATTTGGACGAGAGGGTGCAAATACTAAAATAGTAGATGCAAATGGTAAAACTCTTGAACAGACTGATGGTGAATATGGTAACTATAAAAAAGTATATCAAGAGTATGTAGAATTTCCAAAAGATAGTGATGGAGCTAAATATCAAGCAGGAGTATTTTTTGCTTATGAAGCTTGTGGAATGAGTTTTAGAAAAGGCTCTGAGATTATGGATAATATGAGTAAATTTGTTGGGCATATTTTAGAGTAATCTATGATAAGGAAGTTTTAAAAAATGAGTGAAGAGATAGAGCAAAAACTTTTAAAAGAGATAGAAGAGTTAAAAAATAAAGTAGCTAAACTTGAAAATATTGAACACTCGACTAAACCAATTTATCAATATAGTAAAATAAAAGATAGTGACCTTGATAATTTAGTTATGATTGAAAAAAGATTTGATAATAGTGTTTTTGATAGTTGGTTAAATCAAGAAAATTTACTAGAAGATGAGGAAGAGAATAAACTCTTTTTTCAAAATATTATTGATAGAAATCAGAGATTAATAAATGATTATAATGAGGAAGATTTAAAAGTTAATGTTATTATTCCTATATTAAATAGAGTTGAGTTTAAATCTTTTGAGAATGAATTTAGAGATTTTTATGAGCTTCCATTAAGATATGAAACTGATAATTTTATATTCAAAGGGACTACCGATTTTGTAGTTTCTAAAGGTTTGGTTAAAAGTAAAAAACCCTATTTTTTTATTCAAGAGTTTAAAAGAGGGGAAGAGTATGGAAACCCTAGACCACAACTTCTAGCCGAGTTAATAACTGGTGTTGAGCTAAATGGATGGAGAGAGATGAAAGGTGCTTATATTATTGGAGCTATATGGTATTTTGTGATATTATATAAAGTTGATAAAGATAGTTATGAGTATTTTGTATCAAATAGTTTTGATAGTATGAACTTAGTACAACTGATAGATATTTATAATAACTTACTCTTTGTTAAAAATGAGATAAAACTTGCTCTTGAATAAAAAAATATAGGAT
>Ga0256827_10000684_pt1 | contig 21168 bp, 20 predicted proteins | sample CV84metaG_FD_185977 | JGI IMG/M metagenome (GOLD analysis project Ga0256827, IMG submission 185977) | Hydrothermal vent microbial communities from East Pacific Rise, Pacific Ocean - CV84 | ecosystem: Environmental > Aquatic > Marine > Hydrothermal vents | place: Pacific Ocean: East Pacific Rise... | reverse complement strand
TTTTTTATGACGGTGGCCATGTTTTTTTATTTGTTTATTTTGTTAATATTTCAAACGAAGAGGTTTGTTTTTGGATCAATTTCTGATAGATTTCTGGTTTAATTTTAACAAACAGAGGATTACATATGAGTTTTGAACAAGGGTCAGCGAGTTTTCGAATATTTTTTGTAAACCAGGATTTAACAGAAGAACATGTTAAGAACTTTTCTGAATTGGTTTTACCATCATTGGAGTCGTTGATGGATGACGAAGTTTTGGGATGGGTGGGGAATCGGCATTTGTTGGATCGGAAGGTTGATAAGGATGGTGCTTATTTGGGTGGGTATCTCTATTTATCTTTAACCCAAGCGACAAAGAAAGTTCCGAAGGCTTTGCTTGATGCAGAGGCTGCTATTGAGGAGATTGCGGTGATGGAGGCGGAAAAGAAGACGTTTTTACGTCGAGCAGAGCGCCAAAAGATTAAACAAATGGTTGCGGGGGGATTGCTACCAAAGATGCCGCCACAGCTAAAGGGGATTGATTTTATTTTTGATCCACGTACACATTTTATCTATTGCTCGGCGACGGCAATTAAACAGGTGGATGCGTTTGTTCTTACGTTGTTAAATACGACAGGGATTACAGCAGAGCCCGCAACTCCAGAGCTTCTTGCGGAAAAGATGGAGAATGTAAATGCTTTTAATTGGAAGCCAACAAGTTTTTCGGAAAATATAAGGGATGAGGTGATGGATGGAATTGGGTCTGCTGGGCGTGATTTTTTACTTTGGCTTTGGTATTATTCTGAAATGCGTGGAGGTTTGGCTAATATTCCGGATGTGGGAGAGGTGGCTTATATGGTTGAGGGACCTTTAACGTTGGAATTAGAAGGGCTTGGAGCGTTCGAGACTACATTACGAAAGGGGACGCCTACTTTTAGTCCAGAGGCTCGATCGGCCTTATTGGCGGGGAAGAAACCGAAAAAAACTGCGGTTAAATTTGTGAGGGGAGATGAGGAGTGGGCGTTTACTCTGGATGCGGATAGTTTTATTTTTAGAAGCCTTAAGCTACCAGAAACGGAGTCGTTTGATCGTGTTGGGAAGTTTCAAGAGCGAATGGTTTTGCTTGATACTTTCCGAAGAATTTTCTTCTATCTTTTCCAGGAGTATGTGAAGGAACGCAAGGATGTTTCTGGTTGGAATGAGATGGTAGATACGATGAAGAAATGGATTAGTGATCGACCAACTCCGTAATATATAATGAAGCAGCGTATTATAAAATTAGAGAGTCTTTTTGCACAACAAGATCAAGTGATTGAGACGTTAAATCAGGAGCTTTTTCGTCAGCAGCAAGAGATGGATCGCTTGAAGCAACGCATAGTTGTGTTGAGCGAAAAGCTTTCTAGTTTTGAGTCTTCTGAGGAGATTGCAGGAAATGAGAAACCACCCCATTATTAATCGATTTTTATTTATTGTGACCTGCAGTTTGGTTGGGATGAGTTTTAGCGAGACGCTTCGAGCGGAACAAATTGAGGAGAAGGTTCGCCCAAAAATTGGGTTGGTTTTAGGGGGCGGAGGTGCTTTGGGGCTTGCACATATTGGTGTTTTGAAGGTTCTTGAGGAGCAACATATTCCGATTGATTATATTGCGGGAACAAGCATGGGGGCAATTGTGGCGGGGATGTATGCATCGGGCATGTCGCCGCAAGAGATTGAGGAAAGTTTCTTGAATCTTAATTGGTGGGATGTTTTGAAGGATCGATCGCCTTATCCTTTTTTGGAATATCGAAAGAAGCAAGATTATGAGCGTTTTATGGGGCTTGAGTTTGGGATAAAAAAGACGGGGTTTGTTTTTCCGCCTGGAATGGCTTATGGTCAGAAGCTTAATAATGTATTAGAAACGTTTGCAATCAATGCGGCGGGAATTGTTGATTTTGATCAGCTTAATATTCCGTATCGTGCGCTGGCAACGGATCTTATAAGCAGGAAATCTATTGTTTTAAAGTCGGGGAATTTAGCGACTGCGATGCGAGCGAGCATGGCGGTTCCTGGGGTTTTTACTCCTGTTCGAACACTTGATGGGAAGGTTTTGGTTGATGGTGGGATCTTGGATAACATTCCTGTTAATGTTGTGAAGCAGATGGGTGCGGATATTATTATTGCGGTTGATGTGGGGGCTTCTTCTGCAAAGCTTGATGCGAATGAAAATTTTCAGTCTCTTCTTTCTGTTACAGCACGAACGTATTCGATTATGAAGCGACCGAACGAGGAGAAGCAGTTAAAAAACGCAACGGTTGTTATTGCACCTGATCTTAAGAATCTTAGTGCTTCAGAGTTTCATAAAGTGTCTGATATTATTCCTTGTGGGTACGCTGGGGCGATTCAGATGGAGGAGCAATTAAAGCCTTATTCTGTTGATAAAAAGGCATTTCAGGCGTATCTAAAAAAGCAGCGAAAAAACCTGAAGAAGAAGATACAAATCACAAAAATAAAAGTGGTTGGAGAAAATCGTGTTCCTGTTTCTAGCATAAAGAATCGGATTAAAACGAAGCCGGGACCTTTGAATATTCAGTCTATTCAAAATGATTTAAGGCGGATTCATGGAATGGGCGATTTCCAAACCGTAACCTACGAGATAACTCCTTCTACAAATGGATATGAATTGTCTTATATTCCTGTCGAAAAATTTTGGGGGCCGGGGTATCTTCGGTTTGGAACAAAGATTGAGCTAACAACAGATTCTACCTTTTTATGGAGTGTTTTACTTAATTATACTCGAACCCAACTTAATGATTTAAATGGGGAGTTTTTGGTTGATGTAGAGTTTGGTGGTTATCGACGAATGGTGCGTACGGAGTGGTATCAACCCATCAATTCGGACGGGCGATTTTTTGTTGCGCCCTCTTTCTTGTACACGGATGAGGATTCTGATTTTTATAGTCCAACAACGTACCGACCTGTTGCCAATATAAATATAGAAAAAGCATCTGCACGGTTTGATTTTGGTGTTAGTTTTTCGGAATATGGGGAGGCTCGCATCGGGCTTGAGGGAGGAAAATCTAAAGCAAGTGGAACGAGCGGGTTTTTTACGTTACCGACAGAAGATGACACTGTTGTTGGGACTCGAGTTTCTTTTCATCTTGATCAACTTGAAGCGCCAACCTTTGCTACATCTGGATATAAACTTTCGTTAGATGGTTTTTTTGCTATGAAAAATTTAGGTTCTGCAAAGAACTACAATACGCTTGAACTTTCTGGAGTAAAACCTTTTAGTATTGGGCATCACACCCTTGTTCCTGAATTTTCTGTAGGGAGTTGTTTGGGAAGTGATTTACCGTTTTATGCGCTTTTTGATATTGGTGGATTTAATAGTTTTGCAGGGATGGCTCCGTATCAAATGAGAGGGAGTTATTATGGGATTGGTCGGCTTGGCTATCTTTACAAGATCACACAACTTCCCCCTACCCTTGGAGGAGGTCTCTTCTTTATTTCTCGAATAGATGTTGGAAATGCGTGGTACAATTCTGATGATATTACATCAGAGAATGTGGCACTTGGAGGTCTCCTTGGATTTGGAGCACACACGATTTTTGGCACCTGTTTTTTAGCGGTTGGTAAAGCCGAAAGCATTACGCCTCGGCTTTACTTTTCGATTGGGAACACGTTTTAGAGGGTTACTCTACAACCCCTTCAAAAACGCCCATTTCTCGGAATTTATTATAGCGATCTTGCTTAAGATCTTCTGGTGATTTTTTGATTAGGGCATCGAGATTTTCAAGGATGGCTGTTTTAATATGAAGAGCGGTTGTTGCGTAGTCGGTATGAGCGCCCCCAATTGGTTCAGGAATAATTTCATCCGCCAAGCCTAACTCTAAGAGATCTTTCCCTGTAATTTTTAATGCTTCTGCGGCTTTATCTGAATAGGCACGATCTTTCCATAAGATGGCGGCACAGCCTTCTGGTGAAATTACAGAATAATAGGCATGTTCTAAAATAAGAATTCGATTTCCGATTCCGATTCCGAGAGCTCCGCCGCTTCCGCCTTCACCAATAATCACACAGATAATTGGAACACCAATATTAAAACTTTCGCGCAAATTTACAGCGATGGCTTCGGCAATGTGTCGTTCCTCGGATTCCAACCCTGCATACGCACCTTTGGTATCAATTAAGGAGATAATGGGCACGCCAAACTTGTCTGCAAGTTTCATTAAACGAAGAGCTTTTCGGTATCCTTCTGGATGTGCGCACCCAAAATTACACGCTACATTGCTTTTGGTATCGCGCCCTTTTTGGGAGCCCATAATCATTACTTTTTGACCGTCGATTTTTGCGAAACCGCCTACAATAGCGCGGTCATCACGATGAATTCGGTCGCCATGAATCTCCACAAAATCCGTAGTCATCGCTTCGATATAATCCATGGTATAGGGGCGATCTGGATGTCGAGCCACCTGTACTTTTTGCCACGCGGTTAGATTTTTATAAATTTCTTCTCGGGTTTGGGCGATTTTTTCTTTCATTTTCGCAATTTCGTGCGAGACATCAATATCCTGTTCGCGGCTAAAATCTTCTAGCTCGTGGAGTTTATTTTCTAACTCCATAATGGGGGTCTCAAAAGGGAGAGTAATTTGACTGCTCATCATAGCTCCTTATTCTAAAATTTATTTTGAAATGGTCACAACCGTTTTACGTGGCAAGAGGTCAAACAACTCCTCCACATCTTCGTTCAACATACGAACACATCCATTGCTTGACTGTTTTCCAACACTTGTTCGGTCTTGTGTTCCGTGAATACCAAACCCGCGAAATTCTGGATGATCTTTCGACTTAATTGCCATCCAGCGTGAGCCCAGCAGATTTTCTGGATCGCCATATTCAATTCGCTTATTATCTTTCGGGCGGGTCCAAGGGGGGTGAACAATTTTATCCACAATTTCAAACGTTGCCTCGGGACTCTTTCCAAAGCGACCTGTTCCCACACTATAGCGTTTAAAAATCTTTCCGTCGCACATTAAATCCAGCTCATTTCTTGTTTTAGAAACCTGAACCGAAAAGGGTTTTGTAAAAACAAGAACCCGATCTCCAGCACGAATATTACTTGTAGACATCCCGTTCATTTGCTGGATAAGCGCAACGGTTGTATGATATTTTCGTGCGATTTTTCCCAAGGAATCCCCTGGTTTTATTGAATAATAAATTTTTCCTGGCATTTTTCGTGCGGACTTCAGCAATTTCATATTTACATTCCCAACCAAAGCAATGGCTTCGGGGTCGGGAGTGATTGCAATTGCTTTATAGAGTGCTTCTCGAGCGGCAAGCAACTGTCCCGCATCAATCAAAGAGCGAGCGTCAGAAATTAGTGCTTTTACTTCTGGAGAGGATTTCACCGGAGCGCGCACTTCAGGGGTAGATGTTGTTCCGGCAAACCCCTTGTCCAGATTTAATGGAGCAGGATCACCTCCATCCTGATCTGCAATAGGTGGGGCATCTGGCGAAGAGGCCCTTTTTTCTTTGGGTTCATTAAAAAAGATAAAATAGACAGCAACCAGCTGTAGCAGTACCACAATAATAAAAATAAGTTTTCCACGGCCGCTCTTTCGTTTACTGTGCGACCCAGCATAAATAGGTTTCATAACGGTTCATCCTCTGTTTTTCTGCGTAAACATTCTTTATGCAGGATTGCATGAATAAACGCAATAATTAAACACACCTCTCCTAAAAAAAACGGCCCCCTCACTCCAAATCTTCTGCAATATCTTTTAGCCATTAAAATGGTTACGGAACTTGCGGAAGAAGTATTTTTCCATCAGGTAATTCGGGATAAAGTGCGTGTTCGGATTCGAGCTGTTTTTTCATGGCTTGAATCATGGTTTTTAATTTTTCAGGATTTTTGGATGCCAGATTGTTATTTTCAAACGGATCTTCTTTAATGTTAAAAAGCAGATGATGGGGAGGACCTTGCTGACCTGGGTGGTAGTCGTAAACCACTTTCCAATCGCCTGATCGGTACATCGTAAAATAGCTGCTGTTGTGTGGATGCGGAAAGTGCATTAAAAATGTGTTGGGATGATTTGGGTCTTTTTTTCCTTCCAGAAGAGTGGAGAGATCATATCCGTCAACAATATGTCCTTTTACGTCGTTGACTCCAATTAAATGAAGGATTGTTGGATACAAATCCATAACTGTTCCCATTTGGCGTTGAACACTATCGGGGGGAATCGGCAACTTTTTTTGCCAAGGATTGTTAGGGTCAAGTTTTGCCCAAGCGGCAATGAAAGGGACGTGGGTTCCGCCTTGATAGCAGGTTCCTTTTTTTCCTCGAAGAGGAGCAGAGGAACCGTGATCGTATTTTTTTCCGATGGGAGCATCAGACCCATTATCGCCCAGAAAAAAGATCAGTGTATTTTCGGCTACGCCCAATTTATTAAGTTGATTTAAAATGTCGCCTAGCGATTTATCCATTCCTTCGATCATTGAAGCGCGTGCTTGCGCTCTTTTTCCTTTTCCGGTGTAGTTTTTAATGAAACGGGGATCGGGCATAAAAGGAGCATGAACCGCATAGTGTGCCATGTACAAAAAGAACGGTTTTTTCTCTTTTACGGCTTCTGCTATTTTTGCATTTGCTTCTACCGTTAAGGCTTCCGTTAAAAAGGTGTCGGTTCCATAATATTTTTCTAAGCCAGGCACTTGGTGATGTAGTTTTTTTCCATTTTTTTTATATTTTTCGTGGTTGCCATAATTGTCTTGACCGTAATAGCTGCGGGGCTGCCCCCAAGTGGCTCCGCCCACATTTATGTCAAAACCGATATTGAGCGGATTTGCCCCTTCTGAACCCAACGGACCAAAATGTGCTTTGCCAATATGGATGGTTTCATATCCTGCTGCGTGCAAAACACGAGGCAATGTTACACTGCTTTTTGTGAGACCCAGCCAGTTCCATTTTTGCGGACCGTACTTGCCCCGATTATTTCCGCCAGGCGCAATCCAAGTGGTGGTACCATGACGTGTTGCATTTTCTCCCGTCATAATAGATGCGCGTGTGGGCGAGCAAACACTCTGAGCTGAAAAGTCAGAAAATCGGATTCCTTGATTGGCAAGGCGCTGCATATTGGGCGTTCGATACCAATCGTTCAGCGGGTATCGTTTGGGCAAGCCTTTGTTATCCAGCAAGAACGGAACAGACGTGTCCATCACCCCCATATCGTCCACCAAGAAAATCACAATATTAGGCTTTTGATCCGCCCAAGCGTTCCACACCAAAAGCAAGAGAGAGCATGCTACAATTATTCGTTTCATTTTATTTTTTACTCCGCAAAATTGCGCTTATTTAAGATGTGATTTTACATCTCGACCAATGGAATAAATCTCGAACCCTATTTTGAACAAATGATCAAAATCAAGCAAGTTTCGTCCATCAAAGATAAAAGCAGGTTTGGTCATTGAATCATAGATTCGTTGATAATCGAGCGTTGCATATTCGGGCCATTCTGTGATGAGCGCAATTGCATGAGCCCCCTCTGCAGCGCGATAAGGATCTTTCTCAAAAGAGATATGCTCAAGCGAGTCAGCCAACTCAATCTTCGCATTTTCAAGTGCTTTTGGATCGGTAACCACCACCTGAGCATGTTCTTCGGCGAGTTCACGACAGACTCGAATCGCGGGGCTTTCGCGGGTGTCGCTAGTATCGGCTTTAAAGGCAAACCCAAAAATGGCGATTCGCTTTCCCGCAATGGTATTAAACATACTGCGAATCATTTTGTGCACAAATCGGGTTTCTTGATATTCGTTCATAAGCACCACTTGTCGCCAATAATCAGCCGGCTCTTGCAATCCGTAGCTTTCGCAAAGATAAACCAAATTAAGAATATCTTTTTTAAAGCAAGACCCACCAAACCCAATACTTGCACGCAGAAACTTTGAACCAATTCGGCTATCGGTTCCAATGGCGTGCGACACCTCGTTCACATTCGCTTCGGTGGCTTCGCAAAGAGCCGATATAGCATTAATAGAACTAATACGCTGAGCCAAGAAGGCATTGGCTGTAAGCTTAGAAAGCTCGGCAGACCAAACATTTGCCGTTAGGATTTTTTCACGAGGAACCCAGCGCGCATAAATATCAACAAGGGTTTGAAGTGCCTTTTGCCCCGAAGGTGTTTGGTGGCCACCAATTAAAACCCGATCCGGATTTTCCAAATCAGCAATAGCCGTTCCTTCGGCCAAAAATTCAGGATTGGAAAGTACTTCAAAATGGATATTTCCATCTCCGCTATGAAGCACCCGATCCATCGCCTCTGCCGTTCGTACAGGCAACGTGCTTTTTTCCACAATAATTTTATCAGAGGTCGCAACTTTTTTAATTTGTCGGGCACAAAGCTCCCAATATTGCAAATCAGAGGCACACCCCGCTCCTGCCCCAAATGTTTTTGTGGGCGTGTTTACGCTCACAAAAATAATATCAGCATCACAAATGGCCTGATCTACATTCGTCGAGAAAAAGAGGTTTCGTCCGCGGGCTTCTTGAACAACTTCGTCTAAACCGGGTTCATAAATAGGGAGCTCATCCGAATTCCACGCAGCAATTCTCTTTTCATTAATATCCACCACAGTCACTTGAATATCTTCACACTGTTTAGCGATCATCGCCATGGTGGGTCCACCCACATATCCTGCTCCAATACAACAAATCTTCATCCGATTCTCCTTAAATACCTAAATTACTCAGTGCTGTTGTAATTTGATTCATTAAAGAGACAATTTGTGGGTGCTCCACCTCAAACTCTTCAACTTCTCGATGTAGAAAATGAGCAAAATCTTTAAGCGCTTCCGGCGTATATTGTTCAAGCCCTTCGTGCGCATGTTCCAGTTTTTTCTCCAAAAGTGCGGTCTCTTTCGGTGTTTTCTTAAGCTCGGCATTCAGTGCTTCAATGCTCTTTTTTACTTCTTGATGTGGCATATTTTCTCCCTGATATAAATAAACTAAAAATACTCGACTAAAAAATGGGGTTAATCCTGCTGTTTAGACCCTAAAAAACTCCGTAAAGAAAAACCCGCCAAACAAACATCATCCGAAAACCGCCCTTCCGGCGAAAAGGCTAATGCATCGGTTTCAAGCCCTTCAAAAAACCCTTTTAATGTTTTTTTACACTGTTTTTTTGCGGATGCCAAAAGGCGCTCATTTCCATAAAAAGCACCCTTTTCACCCGTCACAGAAAGCAATCCGTCGGTGTAAAGCACCACAGAATCGCCCGCACTCACCTGTTGTTCTCCCGTTAAATAACGCGTATCAACATGCATCGCAAGCGGATCTCCACAAGACTTATCTTGCAACCAAGAGACAGAACCATCGCCCTTAATCCAAAGTGGCGAAGGATGCCCCGCACTAGCAAAACGAACCAACCCCGTTTCCAAATTTAAAACCAAATAAAACGCCTTAATGTCCAAATGAATCGAATCTTGCGAAAGCAACGGAACCAGTAGGCGGTTAACGCGTTCTAAATAAGCCCCCGGCGAAAACCCTTGCGGCGGCATCTCTTGTACAATCCCACAAATAAGTGCGGTCCCCAAAGCCGCCCGTAAACCAATCCCCTGAATATCACACAAAAAAATACCTGCCTCCGTTTCAGAGAGCGGAAAAACAGTACAATAATCGCCACTTACATCACTACATGAGCGGAAATGGTGCAAAAATTCAACACAACTTTTTTCAGGAGAGACCCCTTTTGGAAAGGAGGGGTAGCTACTTGGAAAAAAGGTTTTTTGTAATTCGCCCGCCATTCGAACATCCTCTTCCATTCCCTTTTTAATTTGACGGATCTCTTCGGCAAATCGACGGCTTTTAATCTGAGCCTCTTTGTGCTTTGTAATGTCGCGCGAAATTCCAAATGTTCCAACAATATTTCCCTCATCATCACGTAGCGGCATCTTTGTGGTAGAAACCCAGTTTACTGTCCCATCGTCCCACGTCTCCTTTTCCACAATACCCACTAACGGTTCGCCGGTTTCAATAATACGCTGTTCATCAGCAAACGCCTGCTCGGCGTGTTCCTTACTAAACACATCAAAATCAGTTTTTCCTTTAATCACATCCGACGACGACCAACGCTGCTTTTCTGCACACGCTTTATTGATTCGAATAAATCGAGACTCTCGATCTTTAAAATAGATCGCATCTGGAAGCGTATCCATCAAACTTCTCAAAATAAATTCAAAATCGGGTTCTTCGGCTTTCGTCATCTCTATTCTCCAATCAAGTGGTGAAAATCAAATCCCAACAAACAGACATCATCATCAAAAGACTCCTGCGCAGAAAACGCCTCCGCTTTTTCCATTAACGCAGGAAAAAGCTCTTTCATCCTTAAATCCAATGCATCTTGAGTTGCCAAAAGCAAACGATCTTCCCCAAACTCTTCCCCCGCTTCATTTGCCACCTCATAAATTCCATCGGTATATAAAAGCACACCATCTTCGGGATGAATTGAAACGTCTACCGACGAATATTCCGCCTCTTCAAACAAGGCCAACGCCGGACCATGTGCCTGCTCCTCAGAAAACAACCACTTAGCTCGACCCTCTTTCCGATCCAAATGAATCGGCAATGGGTGTCCCGCATTTGCAACACGCAATTTCCCCGTTCGAGCATCAAAAATGGCGTAACAAGCCGTAGCATACATAAAAGAATCTTCCTGCTGAAAAACAGGAATAAGCAACGAATTCAACCGACTCAAAAACCCTGCAGGATCATGTTCTTGCGCCATAAGTTCTTCCACAATAGCATAAATAATTGCAGTTCCCAAAGCCGCACGAACACCATGCCCCATTACATCGCACAACAAAATCCCCGACTCCGAATCTGAAATCCGTCGAACCGCACAAAAATCACCGCTTACCCATTCGCTTGCGCGATAATGATGCAAGAAGGAGACGGCACTATTTTCTAACGTCGCCCCCTTTGGAAACTTAGGATATGAATGAGGAAAAAATGTTTTTTGTAGCTCTGCTGCCATACGGATTTCCTCCTCCATCTCCTCCTTAATCCGTTGAATCTGACGAGCGTAATAAGCCGCCTTTTTTTCCGACTCCTTCTGCGCAGTAATATCGCGCGAAACGCCAAACGTTCCCACAATTTTACCCGTTGCATCCCGAAGCGGCATTTTGGTGGTTGAAACCCAGGCAATTTGTCCATTCTTCCACTCTTCCTGTTCTTCAATACCCTCTAACGATCGCCCCGTCTTTATAATCATCTGTTCCGCCTCGAACATACGGCGAGCATCCTCTTCCCGATAAATATCAAAATCAGATTTCCCCACCACTTCCGACGGATTTTTACATCCCATCCACTCGGCCATCGCCGAATTTACCAAGACAAATTTTGATTCTAGATCCTTAAAATAAATACAATCCTCCATGTTATCCATAAGGTTTTTCAATAAGAACTCTGAATCATAAGAAGGTTTGTTCATTCATCTCTCCAAAAACTGACCACAACTTCTACTAGAAACCGCCATTTGCTTCAACTCTAATCCAAAAAAAAGCAACCTTCACATCATAGAAGGTTGCTCAATTCAACACGTTTATCTCTTCGTTTTGATTACGTTTCTTTAGGAAGCCACGATGGTTTGGGGAAATGATCGGGTCTTGATGGATACGTACGAAGCCCCGTAGTAGGATCAAAATAACAACCTTCATGAAGTTTCGCTATCTTATCAATAACTTTATACAAATTTTTGTTCGATGATTTATGCGCAATAACCTTTCCAGATTGATCTCTCACAATAACAACAAACCCGCCATACCGTTCACCTCTGGGGGGCAAGTGAATTCCTTTTTCCCACGTTCCAATCACAACGATATAGCGCATAAACTCAACAGTTTTCCCCTGAAATGTATATTCTCTATTTTTCCCTTTAAAAGAAAAAGCTTTGGTTTCATGGGCAACTAATATTTTTTTATCTCCATTAATTTCATCTGCAAAAGCAAAATATTCAACGGTTAAAGGCAGAGAATATGAAGCAGAAGATTTCTTTTTAACTGAAACATGAAAAGTTACGAACTTCATTTTCGGAGAGGGATGGTGTTTTTCTGCTGATTCTGCCTGAAGTGGAGTTTTTCGCTGTTTTTTTGTATGTGTGAAATTTATATCTAGCCTTGGCGGATTTAAACGTTCCACAAAAACTTTATCGGATGGAGAGAGTTTATCCATTGGAATCCGAACTTTTTTCCCTGTTTTTAATTTCAAAACCACTTTGTCTCCAAAAATAGAAAGATACTCTGCATCAAAACCTTTTCCATCCGTAGTCGTCCATGTTCGTGTTTTTGCCTGCACAAGAGAGCAAGAAAGTAAAAAAAGAACGATAAAAATAAAGAGCTGTTTCATAAATTTTTTCCTGTTATCTTAAAAAAGTCTAAAGATGGGACCATTAGTTAAATTTACCTCATCTTCTGGTAAATATTTCATAATTTGATCCAACATATCATGTGTAAGTTCTTCTGTTTTAAAAATGGGAAGAAGCGGACCACCAACCATTCGCTTAGGATATTTTTTCCCTTTTTCTTCCACAAGAATCACGAGATTAACCGATCCGTTATTTCCTCGACCATAAAGAGCCACTTTCATCGGGACAGGCACTCCCGCTTTTAAGGTAATCCAATCACCCGGTATCATAAATGCATCTGCAATAGGGTAATATGCAGTTATCCAGTTTTTTGTATCTTTCCATTTAAAATCAAAAATAGAACGCAGGCGACTTCGAGCTAAAACATCTTTTTTGCCAACTCTAATGACTCCAGCTGTAGCCGCTGTACACCAAAAACGGAAAGTAATATCTTTTGGATAAACCAAATTCCCTTTAAATAAAACCATAAAGTTAAAAGGTTGCATATCTCGTTGACCAAACTGGTCGGCCATAATTAATGAAGGCACACCTGGAAAACAAAAATGGGATGTATACAGCTTGCTTGATCTTTTATAAGGCGAAATAACGGAAGAATCCCAGTCTTGATTAATATAGCGCAAAAAGACAAGAGGAGCTGTTTCACTTTCCCCTTTACCATATAATTTTGTACTTGGCTCTTCGAAATACATGTTTGTTTTTTTGCCATTTTTAAAAAATTTAAAATCGTAAACTCGCCCTTCGAAATCATTACCAGTGGATTCTTTTGTTCCAAAAAGACTAACGGGTTCCATAGGCGGAAGGTCAATAAAAGCAATGCCATCTTCGCCACCACTAGCTCCAGTTCCGATGCCACCAGGAGCAAGATCAGGAAATGAAATAGAGGAAAAAGCAAGATTATCCAATACCGCCGTAATCTTTTTTGCCGCCTTGGGTTTAGTCGGATTTTTTACCGGCATCTTCAATTTTTCTAAAGCAACCTTAGGTGGCGTTATGGGGGGAGGGGGCTTCCATTTTACGGGAGGATTCGGCTTTACGGTAATCACAATAATAAGTCCAGCAATTGTGATTAATCCCGCATGAATTAAAACACTCAATATAAAAGCACTTGATGTTCCTTTGACCGGATTAAGTAGCTTCTTTTTTCGATTTTTTTTCATCCTCTTAAACCATCCTATTTTTCTTTCGGTTACTTCACTTCTAATCCATCTAGCATATTTTGTGCTTAACATACCCTCATAATATGAATAAACGGGTAAACACCTACGTTCAACTAGACGAAACGTAACAAGATATTTTTACAAAACCAAGCAAATACTTCTTGAATCACTATTTTTTAATACAAAAAAAACCCCGCTAAAAAACGGGGTTTGAAACAAAAAAGAATGTCTACGCTGTGATTTTGCGCAAACTATTTGCTGCATTTGTTTTACGACGAATAGCCGTATTCTTTTTAACCACACCCATTTTTGCACCCTTATCCAAGACCGAACTATATGAACGAAGAGCAACTTCGCCTGCTTCGACATCTTTGGCTTCAATGGCTTGCATCATTGCACGACGCGCCGTTTTAATACGGGTCCGTACCTGTTGGTTGCGATCGTGGCGAACAACATTTTGACGCATTCTTTTTTTTGCGCTTTTTAAATTCGGCATAACAAATTAACTCCGTTTAAATAAATTTAGATCCAGTTTTTCCTCAAAAAGAAGAGCCGCATAGTACTGATGAAAAATCTGAAGTCAACCCACAAATAAAGAAACCTGCACACTCTAAAACAAACGACACGTCATTTACGAAAAAAGATGCTGTAATTCATCCATCCGCCGAGGGAGTAAATAATCGTAAAAAACCTGAATAATCCCCTGCCGAGCCAATGCACTACGATAAATTTTTTGAGTATGATCAGGGCCAAAAAGAGCGAATGCGGTCTGTTTTATAATATGGTTAAGGGGTTCACGAGCAAGAGCCTCAAACTGGATCGGCACCGAGTTTGTTGCTGCTCGCCAAGGAATTAAAACATTTGTAATCATTGCATTCGCACGAGACCTACCCACAAGTGCAGTAGGCGAACACTCTTTCTTCCAACTTAAATGCGTCCGCCAATATGTCGAAGGAAATGTGGAAAGTTTTTCAGGATTTTGAGCCACGTCAGGAATATCAAAAACATAATGTGCTGCCGCCATTAAACGCCGAACAGGATGATTCACGGGTCGAAGATTCTGAAATCGCCAATCCGACTTATTTAGCGTAATCGACGAAAATGTACCCGATTTTTTCCACCAAATATCCCAAAGCTGGCGGACAAATTGTTGAGTTTCCCCGCTCCAGTCGCTTAACATATTCCGAGGAAGCAACCCCGAAACACCCATCAAAAGGGCATACGCTTCCGTTGGCGTAGCAACCATAGTACGCAACTGTTGTAATGGCAAAAGAGTAGCCAACCTTCGAAAAGGCTGTTTATTGTTTTTGTACCCCAACGCACTCATCAGCTCTTGCCATAAAATTTCTTCAGGCGACTCCGACTGCATCGCAACAAGCAAACGTGCGGACTTTAAGCGCAACCGCTCTTCGCCCGCACTTTCTAGCCAATCAATTTTTCGATCAATCGGCATATCTTTTAACGGAAACGATCCATGAGGAACTGCGTATGGATATGCAGTAGGATCGATGTTTTCAAATGAAAAAGCAGGATCGTGTGCCACAATTTTTTGTAGCGGAATCTGAAGGAGCCCAGGAATTTCAGACCCTTGAAAATAGACCACATGAAAGCGAACATTTTTATAACGTTTGTCGGTATTGTGATGATGTTGAACCCAGGCATTGGGATGGATATGAATCTCAAGATCTGCACAAATACGCCGTTTTTCAGCTCCAACCAAAAGTACTGCACGCAAAAAATCGGGCCCCGCCTCAAGGTTCCAATCACCAGGATGTTCTACCACCACCGCTTCGCCACTACTTGTTTTTAATCCCGTTGGACGAAACCTCGAGTCCGCCCAAAGACACTGGATGTGTCGTTCTCGATACGGAAAAACACGAAAGGGTTCCGAGGTCTCCCGCACAACCAAAGGGCAAACCGCTTTTCGATAGATCATTGATCGCGGAAATAACTCATCTAAAAAAGAAAGAAAGGTCGGCGTCATAAAACATCCCATTTTTAAGAATGTTTATACGTAGCAAAGATCCAGCTTTTTAAAAAGCTGTTTTTCTAAAGATCTTCGCCCGTTAAAAAGAGACCTTTGGAACGGCTTTAGCTTCAGGTGCAGATTCAAAAGGTGTTTTTCGTTTAAACCCTTTCGAAGCAGCGTAAATGGAACCCGGGAATTGTCGAATATATTTGTTGTACGACGTTACCGCTATGTTATAGCGACGCCGTTCAACAGAAATTCGGTTTTCTGTTCCTGAGAGTTCATCCTGCAACGCCAAGAAATTTTGATTGGCTTTAAGGTCTGGATATTTTTCAACCACCACCATTAAACGCCCCAGTGCACCTTCCAGCATTCCAGCCGCTTTAACACTTTTATTGGAATCGCCAGAAGCCTTTGCGGCTGCCCACTGACTGCGTAATTTTGTAACCTCAGTGAGCAACTCTTTTTCATGTTTAGCGTAGCCCTTTACCGTGTTCACCAAATTAGGAATAAGATCATAGCGCCTTTGCAAAACGGTTTCAACATTGGCCCAAGCCTGTACCGTGTTTTCATCAAGAGCAATCAACTTGTTGTTTACTTTAACGTGAAAAATTCCGAAACCAATTAAAATAAGCGCAATAATTCCAATAAAAATAAGTGCATTTTTCATATTATTCTCCTTTATAATCTAAATGTGCATCAACGGCATCAATTACACATTCAATTGTTTTTAGATAGTTTTCAAATAACGGATCAATTTCAAGCCCCTTTTCACTTTTTGTCCCATCGCGAAGGTGCTGAATCTCCTTAAAAATCGTAACATCAAACGGCAAATGGCTCGCCAACAGTTCTGTGGCAACAATCTTTTGCATTGGCACCGTCTTCTCAAAAAGGCGAAGTGTAGCGCGAAACAAAACCATAAACGTAGAGAGTGAACCCGTCATCAAATCAATCACCGCCCTATTTTTTCCCTGCGTAAGCAGATAACGCTGTCGCAACTTTATCAAATTCCCACGCAACTCATGTTCAATTTGCAATCGCAAATTACGAGGATCAATCGTTAAATTTTCAACCACATTTTCACCATAAAGCACGCGATGGCATTCATAAATATCTAGCAACTCAATAGGAAAAACATCAGTGGCCTGAGCCAACCGCTCTTCCGTAAAAAGAAGTGGTGCAGGATTACCCGCCTTCTCCCACGCAACCGCAGCTTTTGAAAACGCCTTTAATGTTTGAATACCCAACGTTTGGGTTACCACCAACACATTGTAATCCGATTTCTTTTCAATGTAATCATCCGTTGCTGCCGATCCGTATAAAATCACAGAACGCAGCTCATCTGCGCTATCTTGTTTAAGAGCTTCAACTAATTTTTCAGGAGTCATATTATCTCTCTTTGGTTAACGTTTTTAATTCATCATTCCTACACTACCATCCGCCACTCGATCCACCACCGCCAGACATTCCACCACCGAAACCGCCGCCACCACCGAAACCGCCGCCACCACTAAAACCACCGCCACCACCACGTCCACCACTAAGCAAAAGTAAAAGTGCAAGATGCGGATGACGAATCGCAAAAATAATAAAAAACACAATTAAAATAATAGGAAAAACCCGAATCCCTTTATCCTCAGAACGAGGTTTCACATTTGAAGAATACGTATTTTTAGCATCCAATTTCACATGATATTCCAGAGCAATTTCAGCAACAAGAGCCTGAACCCCCTCTAAAATTCCACGCGAAGGTTGTCCGCTCTTAAAATAGGGTGTAATATAATTCCGCCGAATTTGCCCCGCCTTCGAATCAGGGATTGCACCTTCCAAACCATAGCCCACCTCAATCCGCATTTTCCGCTCCTTCATCGCAATCAAAAGAAGCAACCCATTATCTTTTCCTTTTTGACCAATTCCCCATTTTTCAAACAAACGATTGCTAAAATCATCGATCTCGCCACCCTCCAACGACGGTAACGTAACCACAGCCACTTCTGCTCCTGTCTTCCTACGCAAATCAAAAAGAAGCGCTTCTATTTTAGATTTATCTTGAGAAGAAATAATATGCGCAAAATCATTCACCAGCCCCGTTGGTTGAAGACGTTCCAGCAACGGCTTCTCGGCAAAGAGCGCAAGCCCCCAAAAAAATAGAAAAACAATAGCAATAATTTTTTTCATAACAACGAGCATACGAAATATCGAAAAACCTGCAACGACAATACGAAAAAAACAGTCTCCTCCTCATGTCAACAAAAAATTAGTTGTCAAAAAACAAAAACTAAGGGACAGGCTCAACATATCTCTTAACATCTAATAAGGGTGAAGAAAATGCATATATCAAGCGGCTTTAGTTTTATCCGAAAACCAATCGGTTTCTGGTGGAATTTAAAGGATAATTAAATGGGGTATGTGATTGCTTTTTACTTCGGTTCTCTTTACTGTTTTTAGTCATGGATTCATCAATTACATTATATTTAACGCTTGTTTTTCTCGGTTCCCTTTTAGTGGGAATGGAAATTTTTCTTCCTGGAGGGGTTCTGGGTGTCGTTGGCGCTCTTCTGTGGTTGGGTGCTGCAATTGTGGGTGCAGTACAGCTTGAACATCCGTGGAATCTATTAAGCGGGCTTTTTCTTTTAATTGTTGGCGGAATAACTTTTTTGCTTTGGTTTAAATTTTTCCCCAAAAGCCGAATGGGTAAAGTGCTTACACTACAAGATAGCGCAAAGGATTATAAAGCACCTTGGCCGGGTGAAAACCTAACCGTAGGAATGGAAGGTGAAGCTTTAACGGTTATGCGTCCTGCGGGAACAGCTCTTTTCGACGGGAAGCGTGTGGATGTGGTTGCTGATGGCGAGTGGATTGAAAAAGGGGATGCAATTAAAATTGTGGAAACAGGAGAAGGTCACATTGTTGTGGCAAAGATCTAATATTATGAAATCTTTTATTATCAGCTTATTCGCTCTTTTTTTCGCTTTACAAACGCAGGCACTGCAATCTTCGATCGCCACAAACTTTGTGGTTTCAAAAGAGACGGTTTTGAAATCAGAACAGTGGGTTCGATGCGACAACGCAACCATTGCGGGCCATTTAAAAAACGATCTATTTTTGTTTGCCAATCAAAAAGTGGTTTTAACCGGAACAGTAGACGGGGCAATTTGGGGGACAGCAAATCAGATTCAACTCTCAGGAACAGCAAATCAAAACAGTCGTTTAATGGGAACAACTATTCAAGTTTCTGGTCGTTTAAATGGAAGCCTTTCGGCCTTAGCCGACACCATTCAGATTACAACAAACGCCGTTGTTCACGGAGAGCTTAATATTGTGGGAAAAAAAATCTTTCTAGAGGGGCTTATTGATGGCGAAGCAACCATTCAAGCAGCGGAATTGGTAACCATTGCCGGAACCCTTAAAGGCAATGTTCAAATTACATCTCCAAAAATCATTATTAAAAACAACACACGAATTACAGGCAATCTAACCTATGTTGCTCCAAACGAATTGATCTTAGAAAAGGGAATTGTTGCAGGAAAACTAACCCGAAAAGTTGCGCCAACCCTTTCTTCCAAATATCTTTTACTTGTTCTAGCGATTGGTCTTTTTAGTGCCTTAATTACAGGCATCTTTTTAATCTCCATTTTCCCCGTCACATTTGCCATGGCTACGCAATTGGTTCAAGCGGTTCCGTGGCGTTGCCTTTGGGTAGGAGCACTGGTTGTTCTTCTTCTATTCATGCTTGCGGGAATGACGATTGGTTCGCTAATCGGAATTCCGCTGGGAATTTTTCTTTTTGCGGGCTGGGGATTTTTTGTTTACGCCAGTCAAATTGTAGTCGCTTTGGTGATTGGATCCATTGTACTTCGGCGGGAAAATCGTTCGCTAAAACAAGTGCTTATCTCTCTTCTTGTGGGTCTATTTATGCTCTACTTTTTAGCCTACATTCCAGGGGTAGCTCCAATGGTATTTATTGCAACCACAAGCATTGGAACAGGTGCACTCTTCTTAACCGTGCTAAGACAGCGTCATTTAGTGGTTCAAGTCTCCAACGACCCTCAACCACCAAATCCAAAACCAGATTTTAGTGAAAACCAAATGGAGAAAAAATAATGAATAATCCCACAATTATCTTTGCCGTCGTTGCGGCAATTATTATCCTCGTTATACTAGGCATTGTAATGTCTGTTGCCTTGCTTTGGATTCGTGCCTACGCCTCTCAAGCCCCCATTCGAATTTGGCGCGATCTAATTGGAATGAAACTCCGCCGCGTCCCACCAAACCAAGTTGTACTCACCTATATTTCTGCCATTAAAGCAGGACTCGATGTCACCACCTCGATGCTAGAATCCCACTACCTCGCAGGCGGAAGCATTCAAAATGTTGTTCGCGCCATGATTGCCGCCGACAAAGCAAACATCGAACTTAAATTCCAACAAGCCGCCGCCATCGACCTTGCAGGACGTAACATTGTAGACGCCGTACAAACCAGCGTAAATCCAAAAGTCATCGACTGCCCCGAACCCAACAAAACCGCCACCGGCATGTTAGACGCTGTTGCAAAAGATGGAATTCGCTTACTCGTAAAAGCCCGCGTAACCGTTCGCACCAACCTTAAACAACTCGTCGGTGGCGCAACCGAAGAGACCATCATTGCCCGTGTCGGACAAGGCATTGTCAGTGCCATTGGATCAATGTCCTCCTACAAAGATGTACTCGAAAATCCAGATCTAATCAGCAAACGCGTACTCAGTAGTTCACTCGACTCGCAAACCGCCTTCGAAATTGTCTCCATCGACATAGCCGACGTCTCCGTTGCAGGCGTTGGCCAAATTGCAAACGTAGGAGCCAAACTCGAAACCGACCGCGCCGACGCCGACAAAATCATGCGTCAAGCCGAAGCCGAAGGTCGCCGTGCCATGGCCATTGCTCAAGAGCAAGAAATGCGTGCCCGCGTACAAGAGATGCAAGCCAAAGTAATTGAAGCCAAAGCCGAAGTTCCCCTGGCCATTGCCGAAGCATTTCGAAGTGGAAACCTTGGCATCATGGATTATTATAAAATGAACAACATCATTGCCGACACCACCATGCGCGAATCCCTCGCAGGAAACGGCGACAAAGAAGCCTCAGAATAAGACCCTTTCACAAGCCACCTTTCATATAGGTGGCTTGTGAATCCCCTAACAGGAGCACACCATGGAAGATCTATTTTTCATTGTAATCGTCATCTTTATTGGCCTTTTCCGATTCATCTTAACCATCGTAAAAAACAGATCTGCTGACGGGGCGGCCTCTGAAAAACCAAACACCCTAGAAGCCTTTTTACAATCACTAACCGAACCCAAAAAACCAAAAATTGCCGCATGGCCCGAAGGTCGAGAACGTCCCGATTACATTCACGAAATGGAAACATTTGACGAAGAGACTTTTTTAGAAGAGATCAAGGAAGAATCCCAACCATCCCCAATCGAACCTCCGAATCTCGTTGTCCCCCCAATCCCCCCCCCTACCACTTTAAGCAAGGTGTTTTCTGCTCCAAAAGAGATCGAAGACGCCATCTCCGACCCAAACTTTAGACTCGGTTCAAAAACAGCACTGTTTCAAATCAAAAACAGAGCTCAACTTCGAAATGCCATTCTCGGACACATCATCTTAGGCCCACCAAAAGCACTAAACCCCGA
>Ga0256827_10000683_pt1 | contig 21175 bp, 17 predicted proteins | sample CV84metaG_FD_185977 | JGI IMG/M metagenome (GOLD analysis project Ga0256827, IMG submission 185977) | Hydrothermal vent microbial communities from East Pacific Rise, Pacific Ocean - CV84 | ecosystem: Environmental > Aquatic > Marine > Hydrothermal vents | place: Pacific Ocean: East Pacific Rise... | reverse complement strand
CAGGTCTAAAAATACCTCGTTCAGTAATCAGATACCTAATCTTTAACTCTTTACATACCTTTATGGCTAGAGCATGTTGCCATCTTAAATCATTATGCATAGTAACAAGTTCTATACCCTTATTTTTTAAAAAAGTTCGTAAAAAAGATACATATCGAGCCATATATTCAAAATCTTCAACAGATGGTTCTCTATTCTCTATTTTTCTAAGTGTTTCTGTATATAAAGTTTGAGTCTCTTTTGCTATCTGTAAATCTATATCAGTAAAGTTACTCTTTATAATCTTTTTATGAGCTATCGTTTTTTTAGCATCTCCAAGATAAAGAATATTACCAAGGTTGAACAGTAATGCTTCAATATCATCTGAAATATGTTTTGATAAATCAATATGAAAATTTGTATAAAATGGTTCAAGGATTAATATTTTATTCATCTAATATTTTCTCCCATTGTTGCATAATCTTATCTGGATAGAACTCTTTTACATTTTCAATTGCTTTTTTCCCCATCTCTTCTCTTAACTCGAAATTATTAGCTAGCAAACTTAACTTCTCCAAAAATATTTGATTATCATTCCTTGGAATTAAAAACCCATCTTCATTATTATGTATTATTTCAGAAGGACCTGTTGGGCAATCAAAAGAAACTATAGGTAATCCAAATACTTTTGCTTCAAGTAATACCATAGGAAAGCCTTCACTTCTTGAAGTCATTACATAAATACTACTTTTAAGAAAAGCTATTTCAATATTATCTATAGGTTCATTAATAATAATATTTTTTTCTAATTTCTCAAATATTATTTTATCAATAATTTTTTGTTTTATTGGTCCTTCTCCATACATTAACAACTTCCAATCAGAATTTTTCTTAAAAAAGTCAATCATTAAATCTAATAAAATATCAACCCCTTTCACTGTTGTAAATCTTCCAATAAACAATAAATTCTTATAATTTAATGTTGAATATTTTTTATTATCATAAAAATTTGTAAAATTAGGAATTGTTACTACATTATTATGAAATTGTTTATACTCTGATTCATCCACTTTAGTTAAAGATATTATTTTATCTAGCCTATGGTAAAGTAGTTTTCTCAAAAAAATAATACCTTTATGGTTATTTCCATAGTAAGAGTGTTCTGCTCCAAAAATTTTATATGACTTCTTAAGATAAAGAGATAAACATAAATTAAATAAAACTCCAATACCAATAACAATATCTGGACTTTCCTTTTTTAGAAATTTATTTATTTTCCAAATAAATTCTACATACCAAAATATTTTTTTAAATTTACTCAATTTATGAGGAGATTCTAATCCTAAATCAATAATATTATCAACTAATAACTTACTCCTTCTAGTTACAGAAGAGGATATTATAGATATAGTATATTTATCTGAATAACGCTGTTTGAGTTCATTATATAAATTTAAAGTTACTCGTGAAGTACCTCCAGGCATAGTAACATCATTAATAACAAAATATATTTTTTTCACATCATCCTCCTAAGACTGTACTATAAGGTACAAAATATTCTAAATTTCTAAATAACTCTTTGTAGTAGTGTAAAGCTCCCAATAATACAAAAAATAAAAATAAAATATATTTAAGAAATCTGTTCATTTCTATAAAAAATAGCTGTGGAATAAGTACAATCTCTACAATTTTAAAAACTTTAGAGATACGCCCTGCTGTACCTAAATCTTGAATTAATATTAAATAAATATAGATATTCAGAAAAAAGATATTAATCAAAATATAATTAATAGAGTTAAGTTTTACTATCTCTTTATAAAAATATATAAATAAAAAGAATAAAAAAAATTTCTCAAAAAAAGCAAGATTAATTGTAGAATCATTCATTTGAGCCATATAGTAGCCCTCTACTTTTCGTAAAGCTTCTTGAATCTCTGCTGTTGAAAAAAAACTGATAGTATCTATTAATACACTAAAAAGTAAACCTGTTATTCCTAAACCTAAAGATATAAATAGAATAAGTGTGTATTTAGATAGCGTAAATTTTTTCTTATAAAAAAAGAGTAAAAATAGATAAATTGCTGATATTCTATGAAATAACATTCCGAAAATAACTAATAAAATATACTTTAACTTATGACTCTCTAAAAGAGCCAATATTCCTAAAAGAAAAATACTCATAATAATATGTTGTCTTAAAAGTCCAAACATACCTGCAAACATATAACCCGTAATATAGGTATAAAAAGAGAAGAACATATATTTTTGAAATGGTTTATACATTAATATTTTATATAAAAAGAAAAAATTTACTGCTGTAATAAAAAACAACATCATATTGAAACTATCAAAAAAAGTTTTAAAAAACGAGTTTAAAAAGACATATCCACTCTCTTTATAATAACTTCCAAATACAAAATCTTTTAAATATGGTGCATCATTAAATAAGTATTTATATTCAGGCATATCGCCACCCATTCCATTACTTGTCCCAACAACAAAAGTAAAAATCACCATTAGAAGAATTAAAAAAGTCTTTTTTAAACCAAGAGATATTTCTATAAAATCAAATACTAAAAAGAAAAGTACCAAAAAATATAATACAGAGTAAAATATCATATACAATCCTCATAAAAAGGGATTAGTTTATTATTTATAATGCTTTGCCAAGAGTAACTACCTATATGACTACCCTCATACTCTTTAAAATCTTTTATATCTAAATCTATAAGCTCTTCTATATTATCAAATAAAACTCCTTTAAAACTCAACTCTTCAGTAAGCTCCAAAGTTCCTAATGTTTTGTTTGCCAAAATAGCATTCCCACAAGCGATATATTCTAATATCTTTGTAGGCTGTTGAAGATTTAAAACTCCCTTATCTACATAGCTTATTCCAACTTTTGAAATAGAATAAAAGTAAGGAATTTCTTCTCTTTCTACTTTTGATTTAAAAGTAATATTTTTGTAACTATGTGAAAGTAACTCAACTTCACTTGCTTCATCACCCCAACCTATCACTAAAATAGAAAATCTGTGATTTGTCATTTCATCAAAGTCTTTAATAAAGTCATAAATACCCCTATCTTTGCTAATACTTCCTGCATAGACAAAATCATATTCTTTTTCTAGTTTTTTATCATAAAACATATTTTTATCATATCCCATAGGAATATAACAGTCTGCCTCTTTTTGAAAAATAAATTTGGCTAATCTGCTGTCTAAAGTAATTCTTTTATCAAAAAATATTGATTCAATTTTTAAAATTATATCTTTTATTCTACCCTTTATTCCTCCAAAAGGACTTTTAGTTCTAAAGTCCCCTACTACTATAAATTTTTGAAATGTTATTTTAGATAAAAAGGGAACTATAAAAGCCAATGGAAACCAAAATAGATGAACCAGTGATGGATTTATTTTTTTCAAAATAACAAATACACTAAAATAAAATTTCCATCTACTTTTTTGCTTTGGTAAAGTTATATTTATACCAAAAGACTCTTTTTTGATTTTAATATTATCTATATTATCTTCACCAATAAAATAAAGTTTATACTTCTTTTGTAGATTTGTATTAATATAGCCTTTATATTCAGGTAAAGCTTTTATATTGCTTTTAGTTAATAAAATAATTTTTTTCATTTTTTAAATAATTTTTTTAATTTCCCTAATACAAGCTGAGAAAATGTCTTAGGAATAAACCAACTTAAATTCCAATGATGAATAGCATATGTATTTTCAGTAATATCTTTAGACATTAAAATTGAAACTTTTTTACTTTTATCATAAGGGTTATATGGATAAAAATACTCTTCTGAGTAAAGTGTTATATCTTTATTAAAAAGATTTTTCTCTTTCATTACTTTTGTAATTATTTTAGGTATTGTTTCAACTTCTCTAGTTTCTATATAATTTAACTCAATTGCTTTCATAATCATTTCAAAAAAATAAAATTTTTGCACTCCTCCTATTAAAGCAGCATTTATATACTCTTTTGATTCATAACCTAAAAAACATTTTTGATTCAATAAATCATTAAAAGATTGAACTACTTCCATATCTGTATCTAAGTAAATACCTCCTTCTGTATACAATGCATAAAATCGAATATAATCAGAAGCAAAAGCATATTTTTTCTCTTTTAGCATTTTATTAACATACTCATTATCTAAAGGAATATTATCTTCATTCCATACTTTTATCTCATAGTCAGGTAACTGCTCTTCCCATGTTTTCATACACTCTTTTATAAGTGGAGAGAACTCTCCTCTACCAAACCAACAGTAATGGATTTTTTTAGGTATCATTTTATTTTTGCTCCTTAAAATTACGTTTCAAATAAATAAACATACTTACAACTGGTATAAGAATTGTTAAAACAGACATAATCGCAGCACCAGTATAACTATAATACTTAATCAATACAATACCCAAAATAGTTGTAATTATAAAACTACTTATTACAATATACATATAAGGTTTTTGAAAATTATTTAAAACCATGTTTTGAGTTCCATAAATATGATAAGCAATAGATAAAAAAGGATATATCAATAAAATATTTAAAGTTGTAAAAACTGTAGAATTCATAAATTTTTCACCTAAAATATAATATATAACCGATTCAGAAAAAACATATATAAAAATACTTAAAATAAAAATAAAACTCGATGCATAAAATGTAGTTTTAACTGAAAAATTATAAGCTTTATTCTTATCTTCTTCATACATCTTACTAAGATGAGGATATATAGCTTGTGCCAAAGGTCCTAGCAGTTGAGCAAGAGCTTTTACAAGTTTATCAACTCCTGCATAATAACCAACAATTGTATTATTTGTAAAGAAACCTAAAAAAAGTATTACATTTGCACTAGAGAAACTAAAACCAATAATACCAATAAAAATTTCCCAACCATCTTTTAACCTTTGCCAAATAGAAGAGAAAGATACAAATTTTAATTGAACATTAAATTTCATTAATCCAACTAATAAAAGTATTAGTCCTGTGAAAATAGATACAAATGAAGCAATAACTAGAACTAAATAATAATCATTTACTTGCTCTATAAATAAGAAAATAGAAGCTGTATATAAAATACCTGATCCTATACTAATATAACTCAATAAGCTCATTTTTTCCATACCTTGAAAAAGGTAAGTAGGTGTTAACATTTGTCCAATCAAACTCACAAAGGCAATAAGGTATAAATTTATATCAACTGTAAACTTTTCAAAACTAAATATTATGCTCATAAATATAATAAAAGAAATTATTAATAGAAATATTTTTGCAAAAATTATTGAACTTAAAATTTCTGAGACTTTTTTATAGTCATCTCTATTTACAGAAATCTCTTTAGTAGCTGATAATTCAAATCCATACTCAATAAAAATACTAAAATATAAAATAAATGTTTGAACAAATACAATAAGACCAAATTTATCAGCACCTAAAACTCTAATAAGATAGGGAAAGGTCATTAAGGGTAATATAAACCGAACAACTTTCAGAGAAAACAATGATAAAAAGTTTGTAACTAATTTATTATCTTTATATTTTCCTATCAAAATTTATTACCTAATACTCTCTAAAATTTCTCTAAAATCTTTCAAATAAACCATATTAGGTCCATCACTAAGTGCCTCTTCTGGATTCTGATGAACTTCAAAGAAGAAACCATTAACCCCTACTGCATTAGCTAGTTTTGCCATATAAGGAGCATATTTTCTGTCTCCTCCACTTGTTCCACCTAATGCACTTGGCTTTTGGGTTGAGTGTGTTACATCCATAACCACAGGGTATCCAAACTCTTTCATATCTATAATTTGCCTAAAATCAACAACTAAATTACCAAGACCAAACATACTACCCCGTTCGGTAAGCATTATTTTATCGTTTCCACTCTCTTTTACCTTAGTAAGTGGATGTATCATATCTTTTCCATCTAAAAATTGTGCTTTTTTTATGTTTACTATTTTATCTGTTTTTGCAGTAGCAATGAGTAAATCTGTTTGACGACATAGAAAAGCAGGTATTTGGATGATATCTATTACCTCTGCTAAAGCTGATGCTTGAGAACTTTCATGTATATCTGTTGTAATAGGTAAATTGAACTCTTTTTTTACCTTTTCAAGAATTCTTAACCCCTCTTCAAGACCTGGTCCTCTATAACTAGAAAGTGAAGTCCTATTTGCTTTGTCAAATGACGCTTTAAAAATATATGTAAAACCTAACTCTTCTGTAATCTTTTTTATACTCTCTGCTAAATTCATTATCATCAGCTCATTCTCTATAACACAAGGTCCAGACAATATAAACTTTTTCTCTTTTAATCTTTTATATAACTCTTCACTATTCATTCTATTACTCACTTTTCATATTCTTTTTTACTTACCCAAGTCATACATTTGGACTATTCCAACAACTTTTTCACTATGGTCAACAACCAACAAAGAATTAATCTTATTGTTAAGCATTAATTTCTCTGCTGCTATTGCCATCTCATCTTCATTTATTTTTTTGGGCATTGAAGACATAATCTCTTCTGCTATAAAAGTAAATCTTGATTTACTATTACTTACTAAGGCTCTTCTCAAATCACCATCTGTAATAATACCTACCAACTCATCATTATCAGATACAATACAAATACCTAATCTTCCTGTTGTTATAACATCAATAATTTCAGTAAAACTACTCTTCCTATTTACTTTTGGTAGGTTTGAAGAGACCATAATATCTTTTACCTTAGTCAATAACCTTTTTCCTAAGCTACCACCAGGATGAAAAAGAGCAAAATCACTATCTTTAAACCCTCTCTTTTCCATAAGAGCAATAGCAAGAGCATCACCCATTACAAGCGTTGCTGTTGTTGAACTAGTCGGTGCTAACTGAAGAGGACAAGCCTCTTTCACTACAAATACATTTAAATGGTATGTTGTGTTTTTAGCTAACGTTGACTTAGGATTACCACTAATAGCAATGGTTATATTCCCTTGAGATTTTAAAAAAGGAATAAGTTTAAGAAGTTCATCTGTTTCACCAGAGTTTGAAATAAGTAACACAATATCTTCTTTTTCTATCATTCCTAAATCACCATGATAAGCTTCGCTAGGATGCATAAAAAAACTAGGAGTACCTGTACTAGCAAAAGTAGCAGCTATTTTTTTACCTATCAAGCCCGATTTACCCATTCCAGATACTATCAGTTTCCCCTCTGATTGATAAACTGCATTTATAGCTTTTTCAAAATCTAATGTTAAAAGATTTGAAAGGTTAGCTATAGCATCTGACTCTATTTCAAAAACTTTTTTTGCTATATTATTCAATTTTTCCATCCCAAATAGGTTTAAACTTCTTTACTACACTAATCTACCCACCATTCTACCCAAACCACCATTCTAAAAAAGAACGATTGCTAAATAAGCCTATTTATTTGTTACTTATCGTCACATAACATAAGGCAGAGTTAAGAGTAAAAAGCATTTTTACATAGAAGATAACATGTGGGGTGAAATATTAGGGTCAAGTAACAGACAAGCATAGGGAGACTGTGAAAGAACCGTAGGGTATGGCTTTAGCCTACCGTCAAATTGAACTTTTTGAGTTAAAAAGGTTCAATTTTTTATAAATTTGGTTTAAACGGTAGGCTAAAGCCGTACCCTACAGCCAACATATATACATTCTTTCACAATCCCCCTGTGGCTGTTTGTGTTTGTATGAAATCATGTTTTAAAATTATAGAAAAAAGCCAAAATAAATTAAGCTTTAATACAAAAACCCAAACAACCAAAGAGGAATTTTAGAACCACTTCCTATCTCTATGTTATCTGCTACTACAAATGAGTTTTCTATATCTTTAATCTGTTTAAAGCCTTTGTTTTTTCCACCTATTTCGACAATGTATTGACCATCAATCAAAAAATCTCCTATTTTTGAATAGTGTACCGTATAGTGTAGGTGTAGTTGGTTTACAAAGAACTGCTCACGTAGTGTTCCTACATCATGTTCTGCACAGTAAGAGAAGTTTAGATTTGTATTGTTCAAGTAGAGTTTTTCTGGTTTTGTTAAAATACCATCACCCTTGGAGAGCTGTTTTACCATTGTGGTTAAGCTTCCTGCCTCTAAATAGTGTAGGTAACTATAGAGCGTATTTCTGTTTATCTCTATTTTGGTTGAGAGTTTAGAGATGTTTAACTCATAAGGTTTTGACTGACAGAGCAAAGAGAGTAACTTCTTTAGTTTAAAAACATTTTTCGGCTCAATATTAAAAATGAGAGGTAAATCACTCTCTAAAACCACATTGACTACTTCTAAAAGTTTTTGACTGTAGTTGTTTCTGTTCTCTTTATAAAAAGGGTAGTACCCATGTTCAAGATACTTTTTAAAATACTCAAAAGGTTTAACCTTTGCATTAATCTCTAACGCTATATCAGTATGTTTTTTTAAAATATCTTCAAGCCCATAAGCGTCAAACTTTTGACCTGTTTCATACTCTAAAAACTCTCGAAAGCTCATTCCGTTAACTCTGTAGAGTACAGCTCTACGACTTAAATCTGCTTTTGCATGTTCTAACTTTAACGCACTAGAGCCTGAAAATATAACCTTTAAATCAAAAGTATCATAAATGGACTTTAGCTCCATTTCAAAGTTAGGATACTTATGAATCTCGTCAATAGCTAAAACCTCACCACCCTGCTTTGAGAACTCTTCTGCTATCTCATAGAGCGAGTACTTTACAGCTTGAAAATGGTCAGCAGAGAAGTAGAGCTTCTTTTCAAAAGGAATATCTAGCTCTTTTAGGTACTGTAGTATAAACGTTGTTTTACCAACCCCTCTACTCCCAATAATACCTATAAGTTTTTCATTCATATCTAAGCTGTTGTGCATGTAGCGTTTAAATTCAGAGCTTGTATTTTGAAGATAAATTAAAAAAGTGTTTTGTAGAGTAGTAATCATAAGCTACCTTTTGTTTAGTCTATTAAGCAATTTTAACTACTTTTTGCTTAATACTCATAGTAAAATCAATCCTTCGGGGTCAAACACACGAGTCGAGACATGGCTCGACCCGTGTTCGCATAAAATCATGTTTTAAAACCATAGGGAAAAGCCAAAGTGCCTTAAGCTTTAATACAAAAACCCAAATAACCAAAGAGGAACTTTAGAGCCACTTCCTATCTCGATGTCATCTGCTACTACAAACGAGTTTTCTATATCTTTTATCTGTTTAAAACCTTTGTTTTTTCCACCTACTTCAAAGAGGTATTTATTGTTAATTAAAAAATCTCCTTTTGTAGGAATGGTAACGATATTTTTAAAATTCATACTCATAAAAAAGAGCTCTCTAATCGTGCCTATTTCAGCATCGTTACAGTAGGTGTAGTGAAGGTTTGTATTGTTAAGGTATATCTTTTCAGGCTTAGTAAATATGTTGTCACCTCGGGTAGAGGGTCTCATGACTTTTAAAATTTTTGCTTTATGCAGATAGTCCAAGTACCGATATAAGCTCCTGTAGTCCTCTCCCATCTCCATCTTAATAAGTAGCTCTTTTATGTTTGGAGTATAGGGGTGAGACTCACAAACAAGCCGTATAAGTTTTTTCAAATTTCTAATATTTTGATACTCCATAGCAAACACAGACGGAATATCTATCTCAATAACTGCATTGATGGTTTCATTGAGTTTTATGAGGTAGTGCGATTTTTTGTCGAAGTAAAATGGATAGTACCCATACTTTAAATACTCCCTAAAGAGTAGCGTCAAGTTAAACTTTTCTAACAATTCATACGCGATGTTGACATGGTTGTTTAAAATCTCTTCTAGTGAATATGATGGTAACTCTATGCCCTCTTTTAACTCTATAAACTCTCTAAAACTCATTCCTTCTACTTCATAGATGACGGCTCTTCTGCTCAAGTCTGCTTTTGCATTGTCTATTTTTAAAGCAGAACTACCAGAAAAAATAACCTGTAAATCTAACATATCATAGATATTTTTTAACTCTTGCTCAAAGTTTTGGTATTTGTGGATTTCATCTATAATGAGTAGTTTTCCCTCTTCTTTATGAAACTGCAAAGCCAACTCAAAAAGAGAATCAATCTTAACTGAATCGGCACTAATGTAGAGTTTTTTTGAGATAGAAAGTTTTGATTGTTTTAGATATTGAAGTAAAAAAGTAGTTTTCCCAACTCCTCTAGCCCCTATAATACCAGTCATTTGTCCAAAATCTATTTTATCAAAAAAGTATCTTTTATATTTAACATTATACTTTTTTAGAAGAAGTTGTTGTAGGTCTCTTATCTCTGCTAACATCATTTACCTTTTGACTTATATATCAATAATAGTATATCTTTATTTGATATGAAAGTCAATTTTTTACTATTATAGTCAGGTCACAAATACAAAGTATCTCTAACACACAACTCACGCAACGGACAAGCACAGGGGCATTGTCCCCCTGTGGCTGTCCGTGTTTGTATGAAATTATATTTTAAAATTGTAGAAAAAAGCCAAAGCAAGAAAAGAGGAATATAGTCAACCTATCTCTTATACTTCTCCAAATAGCACTCAACCGTTTTCAAAATTCCTGATTCAAAATTATCATCAGCCAACCAGCCCTGCTCGGTCTTCTACAAAGGTAATATTGTAGATATTGGCTTCTTTACCTGCATGGTAAACCAAGTATGTTTCTACTGCTCATAATAGTCTACTCCATATTCATAAATATCTTTTGCTTCTTTCAAAGTAGGCTGAACTTTATCTTTATCTGAAAGATTCAGAATAGTACTCTCTAACATCCAGTCTATACCTAGTGCTTCATCATTAAAAAGAATACCTCTGTCATTTTCAGGACTGTAGTAGTTGTCTACTTTATAGGCAAAAACAGTATCGTCTTCAAGGACTACAAAACCATGAGCAAAGCCTCTTGGAACAAAAAGTTGTCTTTTATTTTTTTCAGAAAGTTCTACAGCTACATGTTGACCAAAAGTAGGACTATTTTCTCGAATATCTACAGCTACATCAAGAACTTTTCCGTGGATAACACGAACCAATTTAGTCTGTGCAGCAGGAGCTAGTTGATAGTGCAAACCTCGAAGCACACCTTTTGAACTTTTAGATTCATTGTCTTGGCAGAAGTTGACTTTAAAGCCCAAAAACTCTTCTATTTTGTCTTGACGAAAAGTCTCTACAAAGTATCCTCGACTGTCACCATGTACTTTAGGTTCTATAATAATTACATCAGAAATATCGGTAGATATAAACTTCATTACCCCTCCTTAATAATCGTATCTTGCTTTGTCTCATTTGCTCTTCGAATCATATATTGACCATATTTATTTTTCTTTAAAGGTTCTGCTAATTGTAAAAGTTCTTCTTTAGAGATATAACCTTTATCAAAGGCTATCTCTTCTATACATGCTATTTTAAGTCCTTGTCTCTTCTCGATAACTTGAATAAACTGACTCGCTTCAAGTAGAGACTCATGGGTTCCTGTGTCTAACCACGCATAGCCTCTACCCATTAACTCTACTTTTAGACGTTCTTCTTGTAAATAGTCTTGGTTCAGTGTGGTAATCTCTAACTCACCTCTATGACTTGGTTTTACCTGTTTTGCTTTTTCTATAACATCATTGGGGTAGAAGTAGAGACCTATAACAGCATAGTTACTCTTTGGGATTTTTGGTTTCTCTTCTAACGATATAACGTTCCCAGCATTATCAAACTCTGCCACTCCATATCGCTCTGGATCATTAACGTAGTAACCAAAGACAGTTGCCTTCTTCTCTTTTTTAACGTTATCTACCGATTTAGAAAAAAGTTCTATTAACCCTTGCCCATAAAAGATATTGTCACCAAGTACCAAACAGACATCCGAAGAACCAATAAACGTTTCTCCAAGTATAAATGCTTGTGCCAAACCATCTGGACTTGGTTGTACAATATATTCTAATTTTATTCCTATCTCTGAGCCATCACCTAAGAGTTCTTTAAAGTTTGGTAAATCTTTAGGTGTTGAGATAATAAGTACTTCTCTAATTCCTGCCAACATTAAAACAGATAATGGATAGTAAATCATTGGTTTGTCATAAATTGGTAAAAGTTGTTTTGAAACCCCTTTGGTTATGGGGTAGAGTCTGGTTCCTGAGCCACCGGCTAATATTATGCCTTTCATGGCAGATCCTTATCATATAGTTATTATTTGAAAAGTATTTTACCAAAAGCCATATTTAAAAAGAGCCTATTACCCTAAGATATATGCTATATATACATATATCTTGATAAAAACCAACGATATTCATAAAAATAAATCATAAGTTATATAAAAAACTATTGATAAAACTCTCTGTACCATTTAACAAAATTGGCAACACCTTTATCTAACGAAGTATAAGGTCGATAATTAAGATCATTAATAAGCCCTGTAGTATCAGCATATGTTGACTCTACATCACCAGCTTGCATATCCATAAAATTTTTCTCAGCAACCTGACCAACAGAAGTTTCAATTTCAGTAATAAACTCCATTAAACTTACAGGTGCATTGTTACCAATATTATAAATACGATAAGGAGCAGATGAGCTACTGGTTGTTGGCTTCTCAGGGTTCCACTTATCATCAGACTTGGCTGGATTATCTAAAACTTTTATAATCCCATCTACAATATCATCTATATAAGTAAAATCTCGACTCATATTTCCATGGTTAAAAACTTTTATAGGTCTGTCGGCTAAGATGGCATCAGTAAATAGCATAGGAGCCATGTCTGGTCGTCCCCAAGGGCCATAAACTGTAAAAAAACGTAAACCTGTAGTTGAAATATTATAAAGGTGACTGTACGTATGTGCCATCATCTCATTTGATTTCTTAGTAGCAGCATAAAGGCTTACAGGATGGTCTGTATGATCTGTGGTACGAAATGGTTGCGATTTATTAAGTCCATAAACACTAGAGCTACTTGCATAGGCTAAGTTGGTTACACCATTATGTCTACATGACTCTAAGATATTCATAAAACCTACTACATTTGAGTTAATATAAGCATGAGGATTCTCTAAAGAGTAACGCACTCCTGCTTGAGCTGCAAGATTACAAACAGCATCAAATTTTTCTGTTTCAAAAAGTTTTTCAACAGTCTCTCTATCAGCTAAATCTGCTTTTATAAACTTATGTTTTTTATCTACTGAGATAGCTATCTCATTCTCTTTAATATCATCTTTTTGAATACCCAGCTCATTTAAGCGTGCATATTTAAGATTGACATCATAATAATCATTAATATTATCAAGACCAACTACCTCATCACCTCGTTCAAGTAGTTTTTTTGCTAGATGGAACCCTATAAATCCTGCTGTACCCGTTACTAAAATTTTCACTTTTAAAACTCCTCTTTAAATATAAACTTTTTAAACCTTATTCTACTATTCCTGTCGTATCTATTAGCTTTTTTGTACTAAGTTTCTCTTTTTTTAGCTCCATAAACTCTTTATGTTTAACTAAAATCACTACTATATCAGCATTTTCTAAAGCATTATCAAGGGTAGAGAGTTCAACATTTTTTCGGTTGGAAAGAACTTTTGGAAGCTCTTTTACATTTGGTTCAACAGCTAAAATAGTAAAGTTTACATTATCAGACAACATCTTTGTTATCTCTAAAGCTGGAGATTCACGAAGGTCATCTATGTCTGGTTTAAATGCCAAACCTAAACAAGCTATTTTTGGATTTTTTATATCTTTTGCTATATCTTCTACTTTTGAGATTACAAAAAGAGGTTTACCATCGTTAATCACTCTTGCTGTATTCATGAGACGTGCCTCATCTGGAAATGCATTGACTATAAACCAAGGGTCAACTGCAATACAGTGTCCACCTACACCACAAGCTGGTTGTAAAATATTGACTCGTGGATGTCTATTGGCTAGAGAGATAAGCTCCCATACATCTATCTCCATCTTTTCACAAAGAATAGAGAGTTCATTAGCAAAAGCAATGCTCACATCTCTTGAAGCATTTTCAGTTAGCTTACTCATCTCTGCTGTTCTTGAATTTGTTGCTATACACTCACCATCAACAAAAGTTTTATAAAGAGCTGTCGCTACTTCTGTACACTTTGGAGTCATACCACCAATAATACGGTCGTTCTCTACAAGCTCACGAATAACATGACCAGGTAAAACACGCTCTGGACAATGTGCTACACGTATGTCCGAATCTTCTCCTGCTTGTTGAGGAAAGGTTAAATCTGGTCGCTCTTCTGCCAACCAAGCTGCCATCTTTTCAGTAGCACCTACAGGTGAAGTTGACTCCAAAATAACCAAGTTTCCTTTTTCTAAAACAGTTGCTAAAGAACGGGTAGCTGACTCAATATAATCAAGGTTTGGTTCGTGATCATCACCTTTAAAAGGTGTTGGAACAGCCATAATAAAAACATCTGCTTTTTCAGGTGCTGTCGTTGCTCGTAAATATCCCTCTTTGACGGTTGCTTGAACCAAAATATCTAACTCTGGCTCAACAATATGTATCTCACCACGATTAATAATATCTACTGCTTTTTGGTTAATGTCTACTCCGACAACACGAACCTTTCTTGATGCTAATACTGCAGCTGTGGGTAGACCTATATACCCCAAACCTATCATACATACTTTATTAAAATCCACTAATTTACTCCTTTGATGAAATTAACAATTCTCTGACACGCTTTTCCATCTCCATATGGATTGTGTGCCTTACTCATTTTTTATAGGCAATATCATCAGCTAAAAGCTTTTAGAATAATTACCTGCATATCCGTTCCAGCCTATGACTACTCGTTCTATACCTCATAATCAATACTTTATTCAAAATCATATTTTATTTTTTAATGCATATAACCATTTGGGTTTTTACTTTGCCATCGCCATGTATCTACACACATCTCATCTATACCTTTTTCTGCTTTCCAGTCCAAAACATCTTTCGCATAAGAGGGGTCAGCAAAACATGTTGCTATATCACCAGCTCTTCTTTTTACTATTTTATAAGGAACTTTTTTTCCAGATGCTTGTTCAAAAGCCTCTACCATTTCTAAAACAGAATATCCATTACCTGTCCCTAGATTAATGGTCATTGGTTCTTTAAAGTTTTTAATTCTATCTAGAGCATTCACATGCCCTTGTGCTAAATCTACCACATGAATATAGTCTCTTACTCCTGTACCATCTACTGTGTCATAGTCATTACCAAATACAGAGAGGTATTCTCTTTTTCCTACTGCTGTCTGAGAGATAAAAGGCATAAGATTATTAGGAATCCCATTAGGGTCTTCCCCAATGGTTCCTGATATATGAGCTCCTACAGGATTAAAGTAACGAAGCAAAACTATTTTCCATTCATTATCAGAAACATAAACATCCTGAAGTATCTCTTCTACCATTAACTTAGAACGTCCATAAGGATTGGTAGCAGATAGAGGAAAATTTTCCAATATAGGCGTAGTATGAGGGTCACCGTAAACAGTTGCAGAAGAAGAGAATATAATAGACTTACAGTTGTACTCTGCCATTACTTCACATAAAACTGAAGAACCCGTAACATTATTATCATAATATCTAAGAGGCTGCTCTACTGATTCACCTACAGCTTTAAGCCCAGCAAAATGGACAACAGTATCTATATTATGAGCAGAAAAAACCTTATATAAATCTTCTCTGCTTCTAATATCTCCTTCTATAACAACCAACTCTTTACCTATAATAGATTCTACTCGGCATATACTCTCTTTTGATGCGTTAGAGAAGTTGTCAAATATAACAACTTCATACCCAGCTTCAATAAGCAATACTACCGTATGAGAACCAATGTATCCAGCTCCTCCTGTTACTAAAACTTTCATCGATTCCCCTCTTTGTTCTTAGCTGTCTGAGTTAAAAATATCTCTGGTATAGACTTTATCTTCAACATCACGAATATCCTCTGCAAGTCTGTTTGCAACAATCACATCTGAAACTTTTTTAAACTCTTTTAAATCATTAATAACCCTTGAGTTAAAAAATGCTTCATCATCACAAGCTGGTTCATAAATAACTACTTCTATACCTTTTGCTTTGATACGTTTCATAATACCTTGAATAGCAGAAGCTCTAAAGTTGTCTGAACCACTTTTCATTACCAATCTATAGATACCAACTTTTTTTGGATTTTTTGAAAGAATAGAATCTGCTATAAAATCTTTTCTTGTACTGTTAGCATCAACAATAGCACCAATAATAGAGTTTGGAACATTTTTATAGTTTGCTCTTAACTGCTTCGTATCTTTTGGAAGACAATACCCACCATAACCAAATGATGGATTGTTATAGTGTGTCCCAATTCTTGGGTCAAGTCCTACACCTTCAATAATCTGTCTACTATTTAGATTATGTGTTTCAGCATAAGAGTCCAGTTCATTAAAAAAGGCTACACGCATAGCTAGATAAGTGTTTGAAAAAAGTTTAATTGCTTCTGCTTCTGTTGAGTCTGTAAATAATATATCAATATTCTCTTTAATAGCACCACCTGATAAGAGGTTCGCAAACGTTGTAGCACGTTCTGAGATTTCACCTACTATAATACGTGAAGGATAAAGGTTGTCATGAAGAGCCTTACCTTCTCTTAGAAATTCTGGCGAAAATATTATATTTTTGCTCTTATATTTTTCTCTAACAGTTTTAGTAAAACCTACAGGTACAGTTGATTTTATAATCATAGGCAAGTCAGGATTAAAAGCAATCACATCTTTAATAATCATCTCAACCAAAGAGGTATTAAAGTAGTTTGTTTCTGGGTCATAATCCGTAGGTGTTGCAATAATTACAAAGTCAGCATCCCTATACGCTTCTTCTTTATCTAGTGTAGCTTTAAAATTTAAATTTTTATTTTTCAGATACTCCTCAATCTCCACATCTTCTATAGGAGACTCTTTTCTGTTAAGCATCTCTACTTTTTCTGGTATAACATCCAATGCAACTACTTCGTTATTTTGTGCAAGTAATACTCCATTTGATAAGCCAACGTAACCTGTTCCTGCTATTGCAATCTTCATTTTTTTCATATATATATCTTCATCCCTTCTCATTTAAACTAAATTATTATATCTAAGATTTAATTAATAGTAAACTTAAATTTAACATTTTTTAATATTATATATTAAATTCCCAAATCATAAATTTGTACTACACCAACAAAAATATTCTTATCAACAACCAAGAGAGAATTGACCTTTAACTCTGTCATAAGTGCTTGAGCTACTGTTAGCTTTTCTCTCATATCTATACTCTTTGGATTTTTTGACATTAACGCTTCTGTAGTCAGTTTAAAAAATTTCTCTTCCAAACTCTCCATTGCTCTTCTTATATCTCCATCGGTTACTATACCTACTATTCGCACATCTTCTATTACAACAGCCAAACCTAAACGTGCAGTTGACATAACTTGAATAAGCTCTTTTACAGAAGTCTCTTTAGTAACTTTTGGTAGATTCTCTTTTCTCATAACATCTTCAACCCTAGTCAAAAGTCGTCGCCCAAGGCTTCCACCAGGGTGAAACTGTGCAAAGTCTGTATCTTGAAAATTTCTCTGCTTCATTAGTGCTACAGCCAATGCATCACCCATAACCAAGGTAGCAGTTGTTGAAGAGGTAGGTGCCAACTGTAAAGGACAAGCCTCTTTCTCTACAGCTACATTAAGATGATAGGTCGAGTTTTTTGCCAAAGTAGAGTTTATGTTACCACTCATAGCAACTATTATATTTTTTTGAGACTTCAAAAAAGGAATAAGTTTTAACACCTCATCTGTCTCGCCAGAATTGGAAATGAGCAGTACCATATCATCGTCTTCTATCATACCTAAGTCCCCATGGTACGCCTCACCTGGATGTAAAAAGAAAGAGGGAGTTCCTGTACTTGCCATAGTCGCAGCTATTTTTTTACCTATTATCCCTGACTTTCCCATACCAGAAATAATAAGTTTTCCATTACAAGCCAATATATCTTTTACTGCTTTTTCAAAATCGTCTGTTAAAAGATTTGATAAATCAGTAATGGCTTGTGCCTCTATAGAAAAAACTTCTTTTGCTATGTCATTAATCTTCATATTATTCCTATAATTTATGGTCAAATTCTGGAACTATCTCTTTTAAAACTTTTAACTCATTTCTATCTTTTAGACGTTCTATCTGTTCCAAAAGTATAGCATAATCAACAGGAGGATTGGTCGATACCATTATGGAGTCATACTCTGTTTTCAAATCTGCCTCATCTATAAGTAGTTCTTCATAAAGCTTCTCCCCTTGGCGTAAACCTGTAAACTCTATTTTTATATCATCGCGACCAGAAAGCTCTATCATACGTTTTGCTAAATCAACAATCTTTATGGGTTCACCCATATCTAAAATAAACAGCTCCCCACCCTTAGCAATAGAAGCTGCTTGCAGAACCAACTGACAAGCTTCGGGTATAAGCATAAAATAACGGGTAATATCTGGGTGAGTTACGGTTATATTCTGTCCCTTCTCTATTTGAGCCTTAAATTTAGGAATAACTGAACCAGAACTTCCCAAAACATTTCCAAAGCGAACTGCAACTATCTCTGTATTTCTACTCGGCACTGCATGAGCATACAGCTCACAAACTCTTTTTGTTGTTCCCATTACATTTGTAGGTCTAACTGCTTTATCGGTTGAGACAAGTAACAATTTAGAGACATCATGTGCCACAGCCAAATCAATAACATTTTTAGTCCCAAAAATATTGTTCTGTACAGCAGACTCAACATTCTCCTCACATAAAGGTACATGTTTATAGGCTGCTGCATGTAGAACCACATCAGGAAGATACTGTTTAAATATATCATCCAATGCCTCTCTATCTTTTACAGATAACATTACCGAAATAATACTTTTCCCCTCCAACTCTTCACTTATTTGATAGAGGTTAAACTCCGAATGGTCAAGTAAAATAATCTGCTTCGCTCCAAACAGTGCCACTTGACGAGAGAGTTCAGAACCTATACTCCCTCCTGCTCCTGTTATCATGATAACTTTTCCTGCTATATAATTGGCGATGCTTATCATGTCCAAATCTTTTGGTTTACGTGCCAATAAGTCTTCTATAGATATATCTAGAAAAGAAGTTTGGTCATCTTGAAACATCTGAACTGTCTTAATATCTTTAATTCCGTAACGATTAAAGAGACTAAAGAGTTCAATCAACTCTTTTTGGGCAATTTGCTCTGTTATAACAACACTATTAATTTCAAGTTCCTTTAGAATCTTTTCTATTGATGATTTATTATAAACTGGTATATTTTGAAAATAGGTACCTACCGTATGTTTATCATCAGATACCAAAGCTTTAGGGGAATAGTCTATCTCCCCTCTCAATGTACTTTTTATTATTTCTGCTGACTTAGAGTTCGTTCCTATAATCAATAATTTAGCTGTTGAAGAGATACTACTTTTTTCAAGATATAAGCGTTTAGATATCCGATGAAATCCAATAAAAAAGATAGATAAAAAGATATCTATAATAATAACAGATAGAGGAAAAGGAACCGTATTATTTCTAAAAAGTAAAAAGATAAACATAAAAAAAGCATAGGCTACAAAATGTGCAAAGACCAACTGTTTATACTCTGCTAAACCAAAAAAACGCCATGCAACATGATAAACTTTAAATATCAAAAAGATAATTATTTTTATAGGAGTCAAAAGTAGCAACATAATCACCATAGATGTATAATAATCTGTTTCTATTGCAAAGTTAAAACGTAACAGATAAGAGAGTACAATTGTGATAAAGGAGATGAAAATATCCAATGCTAAAAAAGATATAATTCGCTTTTTATTGGTTGATTGAAAGAAAAACTCTATCCAAATATCTTGTTGTCCAAGCGTTTTTAAAATGTACTCTATATCATTTTGCAATGACCATCTTTTTATATACTCTTTATTAATCTGAACTTTATCCACCCATATGACTTCATCATTATATTTTTTAGGGTTGGCTTGTTGGGATAAAATTGCCTCTTCATTTTTATATTTAATCGAAGCAGGTCCTGTAATACCAGGACGAACAGACAAAATAACTCTATCTTCTCCCTCTAACTTATCAGCATACCCCTCAACATCGGGTCTTGGACCTACAAAGCTCATGCTTCCAAAAAGAACATTAAGGAGTTGAGGGAGTTCATCTATTTTTGTATCTCTAAAAAACTTTCCATTTTTAGTAATACGCATATCATTGGCTGTGGTAATGGTTGTATTAACCCCTTTAACAGGCTTCATGGTTTTAATTTTAAAAACATTAAAGAGCTTTCCATTCTTTCCTACTCTTTTTTGCATAAAAAGACCAAAACTTTTGGTTTCAATAGAAGCAACGATAATGGCAACTACGATAATCCACCAAGTAAAAAATATTCCTATCAGTGCAAAGACAATATCAAAAGCTCTTTTAGCAAATCTCCCCCATAAACTCATTAGGCTATTTTTTTAACCTATAAATTTTACTATAAGGAGAAGAGACCACCAACTCAAATAGATTTTTATCATACTTTCCTAACATAAACATCTGTACATAAGTAGAGTTATAAGTTTCATTATCCATAACTATAAATTGCCCATAGCTCTTAAGATAAACTATAGAAAGCTCTCCATCCATATGTATAAGTCGTGAATTTACACTAACCTTACCTTTTTGGTTGAGCGTGGCTATATCAAAATGACTAATCTTTTTCTTCTTTCCTCCAAGATCAATCTCACCCTTTAAAGTATCTACCACAATACCATTTTGAAGTAAAAGTACCCCATTTTTTTGCTCTATGGGTGCAGATGGATAAAAAATAATCTTTCTCTTGCTCTTCCCTGTCTTTAAATTAATATTTCCAAAAACACCCACCGTTGGGAAAATACGCAACATACGATAAGGAAGATAAATAAAAATATCTCGTGTCTTTTCTGGAAGCTTAAAATTTGGTTTCTCTAAATCTTTAAGTAACTTATTTGGGTCTTTGTTTTCAAAAAGTTTATTGGCAACAATAGAGTAGTTTGAATCCACATACGTCTCTACTGCCAAACGACTTAGGTTGGCTGCCAAATCTTGAGATGGAGTCAATAAAATTTTAGAGATAATAAAATTATCATTGTTATGTTTTCCTCCATCAATCAGGGTTGAAGTGTCAGA
>Ga0256827_10000682_pt1 | contig 21184 bp, 18 predicted proteins | sample CV84metaG_FD_185977 | JGI IMG/M metagenome (GOLD analysis project Ga0256827, IMG submission 185977) | Hydrothermal vent microbial communities from East Pacific Rise, Pacific Ocean - CV84 | ecosystem: Environmental > Aquatic > Marine > Hydrothermal vents | place: Pacific Ocean: East Pacific Rise... | reverse complement strand
GAGACAAAAGAGTATGACTTTTTAAATTATGCTAATTTTGTTACCTTTTTTCCTCAGCTAATTGCAGGTCCTATTGTACATCATAAAGAGATGATGCCTCAATTTGCAAATGCTGGAAATAAAGTTAAACAATACGACAATATTGCTACAGGACTTTTTGTATTTTCTATAGGGTTATTTAAAAAGATTATTATTGCAGATACTTTTGCTGTTTGGGCTACAGCAGGGTTTGATCATGCCCAAGTACTTACTATGGTAGAAGCATGGGTCACTTCACTCTCTTATACTTTTCAACTCTATTTTGATTTTAGTGGGTATACCGATATGGCCATAGGAGCAGCACTTTTGTTTAATATTGTATTACCAATTAATTTTAATTCTCCCTATAAAGCAACGTCTATCCAAGATTTTTGGAGACGCTGGCATATTACACTCAGCAGGTTTCTTAAAGAGTATATTTACATTCCATTAGGAGGTAATAGAAAAGGGGAGTTTAGGACTTATAGCAATCTCATGGCAACATTCCTTATCGGTGGGATTTGGCATGGTGCAGGGTGGACCTTCTTTTTTTGGGGCTTTTTACATGGTCTAGGTATTGTAATTCATAGAACTTGGCAGAAATTTGGTTTTAGATTAAATCGTATGCTTGCGTGGTTTATTACGTTTAATTTTATAAATATTGCATGGATATTTTTTAGAGCCAAAGAGTGGGATGATGCTATAAAAGTACTTAAAGGGATGTTTTTAGGTACGTTGGTATTACCACTCGAATGGAAAGAAAAATTAGATTTTCTTTCTGGGTATGATGTGACTTTTGGTTATTGGTTACAATCAATTTCTAGAGATACCTACACAATGTATTGGGTAGTGATGGGACTTTTTGTAGTCCTTGTACTTAAAAATTCCAATGAACTAGTCAAAAATTTTAAACCAACATTTTTGACTTCCCTGTATGCAGCAGTACTTTTTCTTGTAGCTGCTTCTTCACTTTCGAAGCTCTCAGAGTTTCTCTATTTTAACTTTTAGGAATGATTATGCATTATAAAAAATGGGTGAGATACTTTTTGACAATAGTTTTTTCAACGATTTCGCTTTTTGCCTTATTTAACTATACCATTGATCCTCTGTGGACATTCTGTCATAGTAACCAATATAACAATGCCCAACCAGGTTTTGATGAGCGTCAACTTAAAACCAATAGAGCATACTTTTGTGGACTAAAGAAATATGATGCTTTATTACTTGGGAGTAGCCGAACTACTTATATCAATCAACATGATTTTAAAACTATGAAAGTATTTAATTACTCAGGTGTCGCTATGTATCCTAATGAGTATAAAGATTGGGTAAAACAGGCAAAAGAGATTAAAGGTTCAGACTTTAAAACAGTAATCATAGGGGCTGATTTTTTTGGTTCCAACGGTGGACCTTTTGGGCAGATGCAAATGAATCAAACACCAAAACCTTCCCATTACCTAGCCATTAGTAAGTCTATGCTGTACCCATATAAAATGCTTTTTATGAAAGATACACTTGAAAAGAGTTTTGAGTCTATAAAACATAGTAAGAACCTGGGTACAATAGACTATAGTAGAATCAATGTAAAGCAGACTATACGTATCTCCAAGCAAAGAAAAAAACAGGCTATTAATCATCAGACAGGACTTTATACCCATCAAGTATATGGGGCAGGATATAAGTTTAACCCTAAACTCAAAGAGTATTTTCAAACACTTAAAAAAGAGAATTCTAAAACAAAATTTATTATTTTTACCACTCCGATTAACATTGATTTGTTTAAAATTTTGGTACAAAGTGGCAGACTTGATGATTATAAAAAATGGTTAACACTACTTATAGAAGAGTTTGGTGAAGTGTATGATTTTATGGGAATAAACTCAATTACTAAAAATAGAGATAACTATGCTGACTTGCACCACTTCTATCCAGAGTTTGGTACACTTATTGCAGATAGGATTACTGGAGTAAAAAATAGAAAGTTACCTAAAGATTTTGGAATATTAGTGAATAAAAAAAATCTTAAATTACATCTAAAGAGTATACAAAAGCAAGCACAGAAGCTACTAAAGCACTAAACACTATATCTGTAATTTTTTATCTATATCTACTAGCATCACTTTCCCATCAACAATAATTGAAAAGAGTAAATCATAGGTACCTTTTGGTAGGTCTGTTAGGTCTACCATCTTTGCAGAGAATCCAGAAGAGCGTAGGCTACTGTGCTTAAACACTGTTGCAACATCAGGGCGTGTAACATTATCAAGGTTTATAGTATACAGTTTTCCACCATTTCTCAGTACTAGTTTTAGGGGATCAAAAGTTTGATAATTTTGATTATCAAATAACCATCCTATAATGAGTAATTTACCACTAATTATTTGGAATTGGTCTATATTGTGGCTTGTGGTATGGGTGTAGTATGGTATAGACTTATTTTCCGATAATTCAGGTTTATTTTGAAACATATCTACATAACTAAATAAAGTAAGTTTTGTACTAAAATAGACATTGAACATACTCATCAAAATCAGTAAGATAAGAAGAGTTTTTGAAAATATTTTTTTAGTAATAAATATCGCTGAGAGAGCCCCTACAATAATATAGATACTAGGGAAAAGATATCGCCCTTGTGCTTGATAGTCATAAAAAGTTGAGTAGACAACCATAAATCCTAAGTTGGCTGCGATAAGCATACAAAAAAAGAAAAAAAGTTTTTTATCCATATGTTTATAGATAGTGATAATAATTAATCCAGTTACAATAGCAACAAGTAGATACTCATAGCTTTTTAAACTTAGAATCATCCATCCCCAATTTGCATATAAGCTGACAAGAGTGCTATATATGAAATCACTCATAGAAAAATCGCTCCATGCTCTAGCAAGAGAAGGTAAGTCTGGGGTTCCAAATTTTGCAATGGCTTTGGCACTTGTGAATATACCTAGTATATCTCCATCGTTTGCTAAAAAACTTGTAATAAACCACCAAGAAGCAGGGATGAATCCAATAATAATAGCAAGTAGCCATATTTTTTTATTGTATGTATATAAAACTTTGCGTTTATAAATGACTGCCCAAACTAGTGTGAGGAAGGCAAGTGCCCATAAATGATATTTGGCAGTTATGGTTAAACCAGCAAAAAAGAGAAGAAGAAAAAAGTTTCTTTTGTTATTTTCTCCTGTTATAAATAGACCAACACTCATACCAAAGAGTAAGGCTGCAATGATGGTACCAGTATCTGAGTTAATATAGGAGAAAGTAAAGAGTGTTTGAGGCAGTAGACCTGCGAGTAAAAGAAAACCTGCGAGTCTATTTTTTCTATAAGCTATAATACTCAAAAATAAATAAAGTAATAGTAAGATATAGGCACCTATTCTATGATGACCAAACAGTTTATAACTCAAACCATGTAACCAATAAACAATAGAGCCTCCTGGACTATAGGATACACCATAAGCATTTCTTGCGACCTCTGTAGAGTCCCATTGTGGCCAAGAGAGGTGATTGGCTATATAATTAGCCATAGAGAGATGCATAGGCTCATCTGGACCACCAAAAGGGTATGAATAGGGGATATTCCATAGTAATACTTGTCCTAATATTACATAGGTAATAATGAATAGAATAAAGATAGTATTGATGAGTGTAGTGTTATTTTTTGAAAAGTGATTTATATCTGTCATGAAGTTTTATCCTATTGTAATAGTTAGAACGAAATTCAAAGAGAATTTTCGTTCTAAAATATGATTAATAACCATATTTGGATAAATACCAATCTATTGTTTTTACAATTCCTGTGTCAAAATTTTCATCTGCTTTCCAGCCTAAATGATCTTCTAGTTTAGTTGCATCAATAGCATAGCGTCTATCATGTCCAGCTCTATCTTCTACAAATGTAATAAGTTCTTTGTATGACTTAGATGTAGGTACTTTTTTATCAAGAATAGTACAAATAGCATCCACTATCTGTAGGTTGGTGCGTTCATTACGCCCACCAATATTATAGACATTTGCCTCTTTACCTGTATGGTATACAAGGTCAATACCTTTACAATGATCTAGTACATAGAGCCAATCACGAATATTCTTACCATCTCCATAAATAGGGATACTCTCACCAGCGAGAGCTTTTCTTATAATTGTAGGTATAAGCTTTTCATCGTGTTGCTTGGGACCATAGTTATTTGAACAGTTAGTAATCACTGTATTCATCCCATATGTTTCTTGGTAAGAGCGTACTATCATGTCTGAAGATGCTTTAGATGCAGAGTATGGAGAGTTAGGTGCATAAGGAGTTTCTTCTGTAAAGAGGTCTGTTTCGTTCAGTGTTCCATAGACTTCATCCGTAGAGATATGGTGGAATCTACATTTTTCATAACCATCTTTAAATGTAAATGGTTTTTCCATCCACTTTTTATAAGCAACATCAAGGAGAGTAAATGTACCATTGACATTGGTTTCTATAAAGACGCCAGGGTTTTTAATAGAGTTATCTACATGACTTTCTGCAGCAAAATGAATAACTCCTTGAATATCATATTCTGTAAAAATAAATTCTACTAAATCACGGTTACAAATGTCACCTTGTATGAATTTATAGTTAGGGTTTTCTTTTACTTCTTTAAGATTCTCTAAATCACCAGCATAAGTAAGTAAGTCTAAGTTTATAATAAAATAATCTTTATACTTTTCTAAAAAGTAAGGTACAAAATTTGAACCAATAAATCCTGCACATCCTGTGACTAGTATGCTTTTTTTATTCACGTATATTCCTCTAGATAAATTTAATAAGAATTATAGCCAAATATCTTTAGATTGATTGCTCATGGGCACGTCTAATCAAATATTGACCATATTGATTTTTCTTCAATGGTTCAGCAAGTTCTAAAAGTTTTTCTTTAGAGATATATCCCATCTCATAAGCAATCTCTTCGATACATGCTACTTTAAGACCTTGACGATTTTCTATAGTTTGTATAAAGTTAGAGGCTTCTAATAAACTTTCATGGGTTCCTGTATCAAGCCAAGCAAATCCTCTACCCATAAGTTCAACCCGTAATCTGTCTTCTGCAAGGTAATCTTGATTTAGTGTAGTGATTTCTAATTCACCTCTATCAGAAGGTTTAACATTCTTTGCTTTTTGTACCACATCATTTGGATAAAAATATAAGCCAACTACAGCATAGTTACTTTTAGGGGTGGTTGGTTTTTCTTCTATTGACGTTACTTTACCAGTATCATCAAATTCTGCTACACCATAGCGTTCTGGATCTTTGACATAGTAACCAAAAACAGTTGCATTGTTATTTTGTTTAGCATTTTTAACAGAGGATGCCAAAAGTTCTGTCATCCCATGACCATAAAAGATATTATCACCTAAGACAAGACATACATCATCGTTACCTATAAATTTTTCACCTAAGATAAAAGCTTGTGCTAAGCCATCTGGGCTCGGTTGAATAATATATTCAAAACGCATACCAATATCACTACCATCTCCAAGTAATTCTTTAAAACGTGGTAAGTCTGTAGGGGTTGAGATAATAAGAACTTCTTTTATTCCAGAAAGCATCAATACCGAGAGTGGATAATAAATCATTGGTTTATCATAAATGGGTGCGAGTTGTTTGGAAATACCTTTTGTTATAGGGTAAAGACGTGTACCTGACCCTCCTGCTAGTATTATACCTTTCATTTATTCTCCTTTTAATTTAGTATAAAAATGGTTTGTAGCTTTTACAAATCCATCTACAGAGCCACAATCGAAGCGATTACCTTGAAATTGATACGCAATAACTTTTCCTTGTTTAGCTTGTTCTAGAAGAGCATCAGTAATTTGTATCTCTCCACCTTTTCCTGGTTTAGTTTTTCTTAAGATATCAAAAATATCTGGTGTTAAAATATATCGACCTATGATTGCCATATTGCTCGGAGCATCTTTGGGATTAGGTTTTTCTATCATATTAGTTACCCTGTATGTGTTTGTTGTATTATCTACAAGTTTTCCTTCTATAATTCCATATTTATTGGTGTCTTCTGGGACTATAGATTCAATGGCAACGATAGAGCATTGATATTTTTCGTATACTTCAAGCATTTGTTTCAATACACCATCATTATGGTGATTTGTACAGAGATCATCTGCAAGTATTACAGCGAAGGCTTCATTACCTATGAGTGTCTCCCCTGTAAGTATAGCATGACCTAATCCTTTCATCTCGACTTGTCTAGTATACGAGAAAGTACATTGTGTAATAAGTGCACGAATTTCATCAAGTAAAGGTTCCTTATTTGTACCCTTGATTTGATGTTCCAATTCATAAGAGATATCAAAGTGATCTTCAATAGCACGTTTTCCACGACCTGTAATAACAGCCATGGTGCTAATACCAGCATTAAGTGCTTCTTCAACACCATATTGAATGAGTGGTTTAGTAAGAACAGGGAGCATCTCTTTTGGGGTTGCTTTGGTAGCAGGGAGAAATCGCGTACCATAACCTGCTGCGGGGAATAGACATTTATGTACCATGAGAATCACTTTAGGTTATATTTAAGGATGATTATAACGAAAAGATAGTTAACCATGGGTTACTTTTTTAAGATAAAAGTTTCTTTTTTAAAATAATCTTAGCAGCCTCAACACCTGGTTGATCATAGGTATTTACATCAATAAGTTCACCGACTAAAGAAGTGAGTAGTTCATAATAGAAGATGAGAGAACCAATATTCTCAGCATTTATTTTAGGAATAGTAATACTATCTATAGGTATATTTTTTTCTTCTTCTAAAGCTTCTATTACGGAATTACATTGCATATTAATGAGATCTGAAAAGTGTAATGCATTTAAAGTATCTAATTCTTCTAAGTGTGCTAGTGATGTATTAGGAATTTCTATCTTATCTTCAAAGTCTTCTATTTGGATAAATGTTACAGATTTGTCTCGGGTACCTTCCATAATCAGCTGTAAAAAAGAGTGTTGATCTTTGGGACCAATAAGTCCAATAGGAGTAAGTCCTACATGAAAAGCAGAATGTCGTTGTCTTTTACCTAAACTCTCTCCCCATAACTGAACATACCACTCACAAAAGTATTTTAGTGATTCAGAGTAGGCAAAGAGACAATTAATATGATACTTCGCATGATTTGTTGCATAGAAAAGAGATTTTTGTAGGAGTATATTATGTAAATACCCATCTTCGAAAAAACTTTTTTTTACTGTAAATGCCCCTTTAAGTAATGCTTGTATATCTATACCACAAAGCGCTAAAGGTACTAAACCTACTACAGAGAGAACAGAGAATCTTCCTCCCACATTATTAGGCAGATGCAATACATTTGCATCAATACTTTTGGCATACTTTTCTAATGCAGAATTTGGGTCTGTAATGAATGTAAAACATTTCGGATTGTTTTGTTGAAGTAAAATATATTTGTATATTGCAAAAGTTTCTACCGTTGTACCTGATTTTGAGATAACTAAGAAATGTGTTTTATGAGTATTAATCTCTTGTAATAAATCTTTTATATTTATAGGATCAGTACTCTCAAAGAAAAATAGTTTGCGTTGAAGTTTTTCTGCAGGACGTAAGAATTCATAGACTGCTTTAGCACCTAGTGAACTGCCACCTATCCCAATAACAGCAATAGATTCTATTTCATCCGGAATTGTTTTACAATATGCTTCTATGTGTGTAATGTCTTGTTCAGGTAATGTATAATAGCCAATAGATTTTGTTTCTTTTTTAATAGCATGATATGCCATGTTACTTTTTTCATTTAGTGTAGAAGTAAAATAGAGTTTATTTTTCATGATTGCTCTTCCTTGTATCCATTAGGATTATTCATTTGCCATCTCCAACTATCTTCACACATCTCTACAATATTTTTTTTAGCTTCCCAATTAAGGATTTCTTTGGCATAAGAGGCATCAGCATAACATTTGGAAATATCTCCTGCACGTCTGGGTGCAATACAATAGGGTACTTTTTTCCCAGAAGCTTTTTCAAATGCTTTTACCATATCAAGTACAGAGTAGCCCATCCCTGTCCCTAAGTTAATTGACATTACTTCTGTAAATTGATCTATTTTATGAAGTGCTTGTACATGTCCTTCAGCCAAATCAACGACATGAATATAATCTCTTACACCAGTTCCATCGTGTGTATCGTAGTCATCTCCAAATACACCAAGACAGGAGAGTTTACCTATAGCTGTTTGTGTAATATATGGCATAAGGTTGTTGGGAATTCCATTTGGATCTTCACCAATCATACCTGAAGCATGTGCTCCTATAGGATTAAAGTAACGTAGCAATACAATATTCCAACTATTATCGGCTGTATATAAATCTTTGAGTATCTCTTCTATCATGAGTTTTGATCTACCATAAGGATTAGTAGCAGATAAAGGAAAATTCTCTTTTATAGGAGTATCATGTGGATCTCCATAGACTGTAGCAGAAGAAGAAAATATAATAGATTTACAGTTGTTCTTTTGCATCACATCACAAAGTGTGAGTGTCCCTATAATGTTATTATCGTAATATTTTAAGGGTTTTTCTACAGATTCACCTACAGCTTTAAGTCCTGCAAAATGGATGACTGAATCAATAGTAAAAGAGTCAAATACTTTTTGTAAATCATTTTTATTTCTAATATCACCTTCTATTAGAGTAACTTTTTGTTTTACAATCTCTTCAATACGTTTTATACTCTCTTTTGAAGCATTAGAAAAATTATCAAAGATGATAACCTTATAACCAGATTCTATTAGAGATATACAAGTATGAGAACCAATATATCCGGCTCCACCAGTTACTAAAATAGTCATTATTTTATTTTCTTAAAACTTAAGTTTCATACCGAGATAAAAACTATCGTTAAATGTTTTATCAAATGTTTCATATTTTGTATCTATATTTCTATAACCAGTAAAAAGATGAAGATTAGATATAATTTCCATATCAAGTTCAGTTCTAAATTCTAAATAATTTTGGGCTTGTCTAAATGAGAGAACCCCCGGTGCAAATGCTACTTTTAGAGAAAATGAAGTAGAGGGTATTATATCAATAAGTGGTAAGTCGTACGTACCTTTTACAACAAAAGGTACAGCTAAAAAGTCACTGGCTAATACACCTTCAATTCCTAAAGCAAGAGAGAGACCTTCTACGCCATAAAAATAACTTTGTGCAAGAAAACCTACATTGGTCATATTATTACTTTCAGTCTTTTCACTAGCAGTATGAAGGTAGTTAAATGTTAAAAGGTACATTGTTCCATCATTATAATTAACGAGTGCATTTAGATCAAGGTTACCTACAATTTCAACATCGGCACGATTGACATCAATACCTATTGTATTTTCAGCGTGTAGAGAAGTAGTAGCAATAGCAAGTAGGAGTAAAAGTAGTTTACTAAATTTATTAATCATAGATAGAGACCTTTTCGTATTTAACTGTATCCTAACATATTTACAATACAAGATAAATTAATCAGGAGGCATATACGCTTTAGTTTTCTTTTTTTCTTTATGTTTTTTCTTTTTTTCACTCATCATAGCTGCATCTTGTAAGTCTTCTATATTATCATGTCTTACTGCATCTATAAATTTAGAATGATCATCAAATTGTCCTGTTTTTACAGCCCAAATAAGTGCAATAAGACCAAGAGAACCTAAAAATGTGGAGACACTTATCATGAGTATAACGATATCTTCTGACACTATTTATCCTTGAATTTTAAACTTTTAATACGCATTGAATTACCTACAACAATAAGTGAACTTATACTCATTGATAAAGCTGCAATCAGAGGTGTAACAAATCCTAATACTGCTAATGGTACTGCAATGACATTATACAATAAAGAGAATCCTAAGTTCTCCTTAACTGCTCTAAAGGTACGGTGAGAAAGTTTGTATGCTTCATAGATACTTTGTGGTTTTTCATCTAAAAGTACAACATCACTGACATTAATTGCAACATCTGCACCACTACCCATAGCTATAGCAATATCTGCTAGTGCTAGTGCTATAGAATCATTAATCCCATCACCTGCCATGACTACTATATAGCCTTTATTTTGATACTCTTCAATGAAGTTTGCCTTATCTTGGGGTAGTAGTTTTGAGTAAATATGTTTTATACCTACTTCAGAAGCTACTTTTTTAGCACTTTGTTCATGATCCCCTGTCAACATCACTACTTTGATACCTAAATCATGTATATTTTTTATAGCTTTAGCCGCGCCTTTACGTATAGTATCCGTCAGTTCAAATTTGGCTACAAGCTGGTTATCTATAGCAAAGAAAAAAAGAGTATTTTCTGTATCAAAATTGATTTTGATATGAGAAGATTGGAGTAAACTAGCATTTCCACCAAGAAGTTTTTTACCTTTGTATCTGGCTTCTATACCTTTTGCATCTATTGTTTTTATCTCTTCAAGAGATAGAGTGCTTAGTACATTATATTGCTTATCTAGGTAATCTACGATTCCTTTGGAGATAGGATGATTAGAGGTATTGACTAAAGCTAATAATAAGGCAGGGTCAAAGTTTTCAAAAAATTCTGCTTTTACTACAGAAGGTTTCCCTTCTGTAATGGTACCTGTTTTATCAAGAGCTAAAAGATTTGATTTTGCCATCGTCTCAAGAAAGGTAGCTTCTTTGAAAAGAATACCACGTTTAGCAGCCATACTTATACCTACTAAGGTTGCCATAGGTGTAGCCAGCCCCAAGGCACAAGGACAAGCTATAACTATCACAGAGATAGCAATGATAAGGGCATACTCAAAGCTATCAGTATAATAGTACCATCCAGTAAATGCCAATAGAGCAATAAGTAAAATAATTGTGGAGAAATAACCTGAAATACTATTGGCAAGTTGCTCAATACGTGGTTTTTTAGTGATAGATTCCTCTAGTAATGAGACGATAGAGGTAAGTAATGAATTTGAGGCATCTTTACTTGCTGTATATTGAATGACAGAATCTAAGCATAGTGAACCAGAGCGTATTTCATTATCTTTCTGTTTATAAATGGGTTCATTTTCTCCAGTAAGAGAAGATTCATCAAAAGAAGCAGCACCTGAGGTGAGAATACCATCGATAACTACTTTTTCTCCTGGTTTGAGTTCTATCATGTCTCCTATGAGGATATTCTCTACAGAGACTAATGATTTTATACCATTTTTAATAGTAGTGACTTCCGTAGGAATGGTTCCCATAATACTATCTAGAGTATCTACCGCAGATTTTTTTGAAAGAACTTCTAAGTATTTTCCCACTAAGACAAAAGTAATAATCATCACCACTGAATCAAAGTAAACTTCTCCACGTTGAGTTACCATGGCATAAATAGAGTAGAGATAAGCCAATAGTGCACCTGAGGCTACAAGGGTATCCATATTGACAATTTTATTTTTATAACCATAGTAAGCACCTCTGAAAAATATCCATCCAGAATAAAAGAGCACAGGAGTTGCTAGTATAAATTCTGCTACATTGAGTATATCTTTAAAGGATTGCTGTATACCAGAAAAATATCCAGCATAATGTGCAATAGCCAACCACATAATATTCATCATCCCAAAGACAGCTACCAGTATACGCATATAATAAGATTTTCTTGTTTTAGTAGCTCTCTCTTCTTGTAAACTTGCATCGTATGGATAGGCGTTATAGCCTATAGAACGTATGGTTTCTATAATTTTAGAGAGAGGAATAACTTCTGGATCCCAAACTACTTTTGCTTTATTATTAGTATAGTTTATATTGGTTTCTAGTACCCCATCAGTTTTATGTAACACTTTTTCATTAAGCCATACACATGCTGAACAGTGAATACCCTCTATAATAAGATGAATTGTATGGAGACCATCCGTATCTATTTTGATATATTTGTTTTTAAAACCTTCTAGATCAAATTTTTCTAAATCATGGGTGTTTTGTGTAGCAGGTTGTAGTTGTGTATCACCAAGTTTATCATAAAAGGTACTTAGCCCTTCCTCATTGAGTAGATGATAAACCCCTTGACACCCTTTACAGCAAAAATAATAATCATCTTCTTTTATCATAACATCTTCAGAAAAAGTAAGGTTACAATGGGTACAAGATATTTCAGCCAAGAGGGTTCCTTCAGATGATATTTAGATAAATAGTATTTTATCCAAATATGGGTAAAATCCCCTCATGAAAACAGCACTTTTTTTTACGTTGATATTATTGGTTGCAGAATTATTTGAGGCATATGTACAACGCTCAAGTACCTTATTGGGAATATTACAGAAACTCTATGTCTATTATAAAAAGAGTATCTTTTATTTCTTTCTTATACAGCCAGGATTTTATGTATTACTTTTTATCATTATGTATACTGGTGTACTCAACATCAGTATGATCTTTTTATTAGCAATTAAAATATTTGATATGTTTTATAAAATAGAATTGATAAAGAATATATTCATTAAACAGGAAGTTTCACAAGAAATAGCTCAAATGTTAGGATGGAAAATACCTTCTTGGTTCTTTCTGATGGGTACTATGATGTATCCACCATTGTTGTATTTTGCATTGTTATAAAGCGTATAATAATTTTTTGACTTTTTTTTGTTATAATCTGTGATATTTTAATAATATGTATGAAGAAAAGCTAAACCTATTGAGAGATAGGGACAGAAAGCCACGGGTCTAAATTAGATAGCCGGGTTACCTAACATGAGCCTTATTGCTTATGTCTTTTTGGATATACATGCAAAAGGTTATATATGAAAAAAACTTCCTCTTCTTTATTATTTATAGTATTCCTATTTGTGACATTTCTTAATGCAGGTGCTGAATTAGATTATCTGAATTCTTTACGTACAAAAGCAGGTATGCCAATCTTTACACAAGAAACGCATCTGACTGCTGCAGCACAAAACCATAGTGCATATATGCAACTCAATAATCTATCAGGGCATTATGAAGATAGTACAAAGAATGGATATACAGGTAAATATGGCGCAGACAGATCTGTATATGCAGGATACTTAAGTAGAAATGTATCTGAAAATGTTTCATCTGGATCAGAAAACTTCACAAAATCTATAGATGGGTTAATGTCTGCTATTTATCATCGTTTTGGTTTTTTAAGTTTAGAACGAGATGAAATAGGTATTGGTGTGAGCAATGATGCAATATTCTATACTTATGATATGGCTAACAGTGTCTTGAGAAACTTATGCCAAAATGGTACATATTCTGGTGGTTCTTATTATTTACCATGTGCAGATACAAGTAAACAAATAGATGCTACAGATTATGAAACGATATCAAATAGTATAAAAAATGCATCTCCTGACTTAATCTTATGGCCCGCTGAAAATATTTCTGATATTCCTCCGGTTTTTTATGAAGAAGTACCTGATCCTCTACCTAATCATGGAGTTAGTGGATATCCTGTAAGCGTAGAGTTTAATAGAGGAAAATTTACTACAGCACCTAGTGTGTCAAGTTTTACTTTAGAAGATACATCTGGTGTTAGAGTAAATAGTATTATAAATATGGATAAAACAAATGATCCTAATGGAGATTTTACAGAGTATCAATTTGCTTTATTCCCTGAAAAAAGGTTGGCATGGGGAATATCATATAATGTAGAATTAATTTATACATATAATGGTACACAAAGTGTAAAAAATTGGTGTTTTGAGACACGTACGTTAGAAGGAAAAGTAGATAGATTTTATAGTATCACGAACAATACGGATATCTCTTTAGATATTATTTCTAGTAAATCTTATGCTGTGTATGTTATCCCTAATAATACGAAAGATATCTTAGGTGGTGCTAGTTATAGTGCAACAGCTAATGTATCTGGTTTTTCATTTATAGATAATAATACATTTACCATTACAGTTACAGGTGATATTGGTACATATGTGGACCTAAGTTTTACTAATGGGCAAAAACTAAAACTTACTATTGCCAATACGGATACGGCTAGTATACCTAAACATGTCACGTGTGCTCAAAGTACAGATACCGATGGTGATGGTATTATGAATAGTGAAGATTTAGATGATGATAATGATGGATATAGTGACTTGGATGAAATAAAGGCAGGTTCAAATCCTCTAGATAATAGAGATATGCCATTAGATACTGATAAAGATGGTATACCTAATGCATTTGATACTGATGATGACAATGATGGTATATCAGACATAGATGAAATATTACACGGATTAAATCCACTTAATGCATCAGATGCAGAAGCTGATTTTGATAATGATGGTTTTTCTAATGCAATAGAAATTTCTGTTGGTTCTGATATACGAATTGTGATAAGTAAACCTAAATGGGTACCGGTAATGATGGGTGAAACTATAATCTCTATACCTTATTTTCAAAAATAAAAAGCAAAATTATATTAATATGTAGATAGTATATATACTATGATAAAAATAATAATAGTATTAAGCTTTTTGATAACTGTAATTTATGCAAAAGACACTACAAAATATACAATACATCCACGCATTATTAATGGAACACAAGTTTCCCCTGACAATGATATGTGGCAATTTATTGTCGCACTGAAATATAATAACAATCAGTATTGTGGTGGTAGTTTGGTGGCACCAAATTGGGTAATAACTGCTGCACATTGTTTAGTAGATGAAACTACAGGTGAATCCTATGTCCCCTCAGCATTAGATACAATAGGTGTAGGAAGTTATAATTTAGATAGTATGGTAGATTATAGTATTAAGCAATGGATTATTCATCCATTTTTTAATGAAGGTACCCTTGATAATGATATAGCACTTATTGAATTGAATAACAATATAATAAATATATCATCTATTGCTTATGATATTTCTCATAAATTAAGTGTCAATACTCAAACAAAAGTAGCAGGATGGGGGAAAATGAGTACTACTTCGGAACTTTATCCAACAGATTTGAGAGAGGCACTCACTCCTATTTTAGATTATAATCAATGTAATAGCAATTATGATGGTGAAATAACAAACAATATGTTATGTGCAGGATATTTTGTGAGTACAAGAGATAGTTGTTTTGGTGATAGTGGTGGTCCACTTATTGTGGATCATACACTGGTAGGTATTGTAAGCTGGGGAAGTGAAAATTGTGCTGAAGATGGTTATCCTGGTGTGTATACGAAAGTACAAAATTATGCAAATTGGATAAAGGGTTATCTTCCTCAAGATGATATGGATGGAGATGGAGTAATTGATAGTGATGATGCATTTCCCAATGATGCAAGTGAGAGTATAGATACAGATGGTGATGGTATAGGAGATAATGCAGATTTAGATGATGATAATGATGGTATATCAGACATAGATGAAATATCACATGGATTAAATCCACTTACTGCGTCAGATGCAGAAGCTGATTTTGATAATGATGGTTTCTCTAATGCAATAGAAATTTCTGTTGGTTCTGATATACGAATTGAGATAAGTAAACCCAAATGGGTACCTGTAATGATGGGTGAAACTATAATCTTGATACCTTATTTCTCAAAATAAAAATAAAAATAAAAAGCAAAAGTAAATTAATATGTAGATAGTATATATACTATGATAAAAACAATAATAGCATTAAGCTTTTTGATAACTGTAATTTATGCAAAAGACGCTACAAAATATACAATACATCCACGTATTATTAATGGAACACAAGTTTCTCAATATGATGATACATGGAGATTTATTGTTGCCTTAAAATATAATAATGCACAATATTGTGGGGGAAGTCTTATCTCTCCTCATTGGGTAGTAACTGCGGCTCACTGTTTATTTAATGAGGAAACAAATACCCCATATCAAGTATCTCAGCTAGATACAATAGGTATTGGTAATTATAATTTAAATAATATGACTAATTATCATGTGAAAAGATTTATTATTCATCCAGCTTTTAATTCTAGTATGCTTGATAATGATATAGCACTTATAGAATTAAAAAGTGATACTATAGATATAGTACCTATTATATATGATACTTCTCATGCATTATCTACAAATACACAAACTCAAGTAGCAGGATGGGGAAAGATGAGTACCACTTCTGATATTTATCCAGATAATTTGAGAAAGGCACTCACTCCTATTTTAGACTATAACCAATGTAATAGCAATTATGATGGTGATATGACCAACAATATGATATGTGCCGGATATTTTGTGAGTACAAGAGATAGTTGTTTTGGTGATAGTGGTGGTCCACTTATTGTGGATCATACACTAGTAGGTATTGTAAGCTGGGGAAGTGAAAATTGTGCTGAAGATGGTTATCCTGGTGTGTATACAAAAGTACAAAATTATGCAAATTGGATAAAAGATTATGTTCCTGTAAGAGAATGGGTACCTATTATGATGGGTGATATAATGACAGTTGTTCCATATTATAAATAATTTTTGAGTTACTTTGACATTTCAGCAAAAAAGCAATATAATACAGCACTTACACGTTAATTTAACGTAATACTTTCATAAATCATACCTAAAAAACAAGAGGACCTATGAGCGACAATAAAAAATCTTCTGGCAACAATGCCAATAAAAAGAACAACAGAACCCATATACCTGTAAATGGACATAAAATTGAAGACCTTCAAAAACTTCCACTGAATGAACTTGTTACTATAGCAAAAGAAGTAAAAGTTGAAAATCCAAATGAATTCCAGAGAAAAGATCTTATATTTGAAATCTTAAAATCACAGGTATCTGCTGGTGGATTTATACTTTACACGGGTATTTTGGAAATTATGAACGATGGTTATGGATTTTTACGTTCAATAGATGGAAACTTTGCTAACTCTAGTAATGATACCTATGTATCGGGTACACAGGTTAAACGTTTTGCTTTACGTAATGGTGATATAGTCACAGGTCAAGTAAGAGCACCAAAAGATCAAGAAAAATATTATGCACTTCTAAAAATAGAGGCGATTAATTACCTCCCACCGGAGAAGTCAAAACAACGTCCACTTTTTGATAACCTTACACCATTGTATGCAATGGAACAACTCAAGATGGAGTACAATCCAGTAAAGATGACTGGACGTGTGCTTGACTTGTTCTCTCCTATAGGTAAAGGACAAAGAGCATTGATTGTTGCACCTCCTCGTACAGGTAAGACAGAGCTTCTTAAAGAACTTGCTCATGGTGTAACGCATAACAATCCAGATGCTTCACTTATGGTATTACTCGTAGATGAGAGACCAGAAGAGGTTACAGATATGCAACGCTCGGTTAAAGGTGAAGTTTATGCTTCTACATTTGACCTACCAGCACAAAATCACGTACGTACAGCCGAAATGGTGATAGAAAAAGCTAAAAGACGTGTCGAGATGGGGTTAGATGTGATTATACTTCTTGATTCTATCACTAGATTGGCACGTGCATATAACACTGTAACACCTAGTTCAGGTAAAGTACTCTCTGGTGGTGTAGATGCGAATGCACTCCACAAACCAAAACGTTTTTTTGGTGCAGCTAGAAATATTGAAGAGGGTGGTTCACTTACTATTATTGCTACAGCTCTTATAGATACTGGTTCTCGTATGGATGAAGTAATTTTCGAAGAGTTTAAGGGTACAGGTAACTCAGAAGTAGTGTTAAGCCGTCATGTATCAGAACGTCGTATCTATCCTGCTATAGATGTGACTAAATCAGGTACGCGTAAAGAAGAGTTGATGGTAGATGCAGAGACACTGCAAAAAGTATGGGCACTACGTAACGCAATGCAAAACATGGAAGAGGTAGAAGGACTTAAATTCTTATTCTCCAAAATGATGAAGACTAAATCAAATGAAGAGTTTCTTTCCATTATGAATGAAGGTGCATAATTATAGATAGTAAGGAGTAGGTTGCAGGGAGCAGATATGTTTAAAATTGGTGTGTTTGATTCTGGATTAGGTGGGTTGACGGTGGTGCAAGCACTTAGTGAAGTTATCAAAGGTGCTGAACTTTTTTATATCGCAGATACTAACAATGCTCCGTATGGTGAAAAAACAAAAGAACAAATACTTCAATACTCGTTAGACATTACTAATTATCTTATACAGAATCATCAAATAGATGCATTGGTAGTAGCCTGCAATACAGCTACCTCCGCAGCGATTAAAACACTACGAGAAAAATATCCTAATCTTATCCTAGTAGGTACTGAACCTGCTATTAAACCTGCTATAGAGCAGACTAGATCAGGAAAAGTTGGTGTACTTGCAACTCCTGCTACATTAAGCGGTGACAAGTATCAGGCATTGGTAGAAAAACTTTCAAGTACCAAAAAAGTAGAACTGTTTGAACAATCATGCCCTGGGCTAGTAGAGCATATAGAAAAGGGAACATTAGAGAGTAAAGAGAGTATAGCATTGTTAGAAGTATGGCTTACGCCTATGAGAGAAGCATGTGTAGATACAATAGTGCTAGGATGTACTCATTATCCGCTTGCAAGTAAAGTTATTAAAAATATTATGCAAAGTGATGTGTTATTGCTAGATTCAGGTAAAGCCATTGCTCAGAGATTATTGACATTACTTCTAAAAGAAGGGCATAAGAACGAGGGAGAACTGGTTTTAAAATTTTATACTACAAGTCAGATAGATGAAAAATTTGTGTATAAACTTGTTGAAAGCCCTATAGAACTTATAGTCCTATAGCATCTCTTACTTTTTCCATTTTAGTCTCTGCAATAGCTTGCGCTTTTTTCGCACCCATGGCTAAGATGTCATTTACCTCATCCATATGTGAGAGATAATATTCACGTTTTTCTCTAGCTTCACCTAACTCTTCCCAAATTAACTCTTTGAGGTATTTCTTAAAATGTCCATACCCCTCTTTCCCACTGTGGTAACGTAGTTGTAGTTCAAGCTTTTCTCGATTATCTAGGAAAAGAGAAGCTAAGGCAAAGATATTATCCTCCTCCCATTCTAAAGGCTCACCCAGAGGTGTAGAAGAAGAGATGATTTTATTACATCTTTTTTGCAAAGATTTTTCATCTATAAAGAGGTCTATAGCATTGTCATAAGATTTTGACATTTTTTGCCCATCTATACCAGGTATGGTTGCTACTTCTTCTGCAACTCTATGTTCCGGAAGTACAAATATTTCTCCATATTCGTTATTAAACTTTGTAGCGATGTCGCGTGTCATCTCTACATGTTGGATTTGGTCTTTACCTACAGGGACTATCTCAGTATCTAGCATAAGTATATCTGCAGCCATAAGTACAGGGTAGCTAAAAAGAGCATGGTTTGCAGAGATACCTTTAGCGACTTTGTCTTTGTAGCTATGTGCACGTTCTAACAGTCCCATAGGTGTAAATTTAGAGAGTATCCAGTAGAGCTCTAGTACTTCAGGTACATGGCTCTGTACCCAAAAAGTAGTTTTATTTGGGTCTATCCCCACAGAGAGGTAGTCTACAGCTGCATCAATAGTGTATTGCTTCAGTGTTTCTGCATCTTTGGAGGTGCTAAGTGAATGATAGTTGGCTATAAAAGTAAAAAGTTCATTCTCTTCTTGTAGCTCTACCATAGGCTTCATCGCCCCAAAGTAGTTACCTATGTGAAGTTTTCCTGAAGCTTGGATTCCTGTTAGTACACGCATGCTGACTCCTGCAATAATTTATGCAATTATAGCAGGAGAATAAACAATTATAAATGAGTAGTGATAAATTTAGATAAAATCATCACTTTCATCAAATCTCTGACCACGTTTACGTGCCACGATGTCTAGTGGCACACCTTCAAAGTCAAACTTGTCTCTAAAGAAGTTAGCTAAGTAACGGATGTATGAAAAATGCAAGTACTCAGGATGGTTGGTGATGAGTGCTATCTTTGGAGGCTTGGTCTCATACTGTGTAGCAAACTTAATGTTGACTACTGCACCGTTGTGTGATGGTACGTGGTGACGACGTATAGCCATACGTAAGGTATCATTGAGGTCAGAGGTAGGTATGCGGTAAGTATAGCGTTTATAGATGGCTACTATTTGATCGAGTATCTTCTCTACACGTAGTCCTGTCTTTGCAGAAATGGTCAAGAACGGTGCATAGTGCAAAAACTTCAGTTCATCACGTACATCATCGACTACCTCTTCATAGGTTCTATCATCTTTGATGTCCCATTTGTTAAGGACTATGAGACACGCAAGCTTATACTCTTCTATGAGTCCCGCTACTCTCTCATCTAGTTCAGAGATGGGTTGCGTGGAGTCTAGCATAAGTATAACAAGGTTTGCTTTTTTAAGTAGCTCAGTCGTACGCCCTAGAGCGTATTTTTCTATGCCTACTATTTTAGAACGCTTTCGGATACCTGCTGTGTCTATGAAGGTTATCTCATGGTCATCATGTTCTAGCATTTCATCTATGGGGTCTATGGTCGTTCCTGCTACGTCAGAGACTACGGAACGCTCTTCACCTAGTAATGCATTTAATAAAGATGACTTCCCTGTATTTACACGCCCTATGATAGCCACACGTATTTTGTTGTCTACTTCTTCTTCATACTCTGCGTGTATTTGCTCGACTATTTGGGCAAAAGGGTCTATTTCGGTATCTTCTTCAAGGACTAGTTCCTCTTCTACTTCTGGGGCAGGGATGTGTTGTTCCATCCATGCATAGAAGTCGTTAAAGTAACGGTTATGACTCACGGACATAGGGAAAGTTGCGTCTGCTCCAAACTCTAAAAATTCCCAGTAACGTTCCTCTTCTTTATCATTGTCTATCTTATTTACCACAAGTGCTAGAGGTTTGTTCATCTCTTGGAGTTTGTAGAAGAGCTCTTTGTCTTCTGCATCTGGTATGGTTTTTCCATCTACCATATAGATGATAATGTCTGCTTCTTCTGCAGCACGAAGCGAAAACTCAGCTACTTTAGTAAAAAGCTCAGAAGAGTAGTCTATCCCTCCAGTGTCTAGCACTTCAAACTCACGGTTTTCTGAAATGGTTACGATACGCCTTTTAATGTCACGGGTCGTCCCAGACATGTCTGAAGTGATGGCATCACGCTGACGTGCGAGACGGTTAAAGAGTGAAGACTTTCCTACGTTAGGACGTCCTACAATGGCTACTTTTTTTAATGGTTGTTCTTGCATTTAGGTTTCTTTCGATTGTATTGACGCAATTATAGCATAACGTAGGTGTGAC